>Ga0180221_1000787_pt1 | contig 24497 bp, 22 predicted proteins | sample eDN5th37CKraftMG_FD_151339 | JGI IMG/M metagenome (GOLD analysis project Ga0180221, IMG submission 151339) | Enriched Miracle-Growth compost microbial communities from Emeryville, California, USA - eDNA 5th pass 37_C Kraft MG (version 2) (version 2) ...
GCATGGAATTGATGGGGTTCACCACGCTCCAGCGGCTTGCGTCGGAAAATGACGTGCGCGCCCATCAATCCCCGGCACTGCCCGCATTCATGGCCTTGGCGCGGGAGAAGGGATTGAAGGAAGCGCTGCGTCAGCGCGACGAACCCTTCGGCGATGGCGAGGTGCATTTCGATGACTGATGCTCTGGCCGCGCAGGCGGGCGAAAATCTGGTTTTCGAGGAGGGCGTCGGCGCCGCCCGCATCGGGACGACCGCGATCCTGACGCTGAACAATCCGGGCCGCCGCAATGCATTCTATCCCGAAATGCGCCGCACGCTCACGGCAACGCTCAAGCGCCTCTCCGCAAACCCACAGGTGCGCGCGATCATTTTGACCGGAGCGGACGGGCATTTCTGCACAGGCGCGGACCTTTCCCGCGTGGCGGCGCGTCCTGCGCCGCCCACCGCGATGGAAACGCGCGAGAATATGAAGGAGGTGATGGAGCTGTTTCGCATCATCACCACCGCATCCAAGCCCGTGATCGCCGCCGTGGAAGGCGACGCGTTCGGCGCTGGCTGTTCCATCGCGCTGGCCTGCGATCTGGTGGTGGCGGCGCCCACGTCGCGGTTCGGCATGTCCTTCACCAGGATCGGCCTCGTCCCCGACATGGGCATGTTGTATTCGCTGGTCGAGCGCGTGGGCAAGACGCGCGCGCGGCGGATGATGATGCTGTCGTCCGTGTCGGACGGCGCGGAAGCGGTGCGGATAGGCATGGCCGACGAACTGGCTGAAACGGGCGGCGTTCTGGACCGCGCCCTGGAACTGGCAGCCGCGTTCGCCGACCCCGCGCCGATCCCGATCGCCCTGATCAAGTCGGCGCTCGCCTCCGGAATCGTCAGCGTGGAACAGATGATCGCCGCGGAACTGGACCTGGTCCCGGTGGGCGCATCCAGCGCCGATTGCAGGGAGGGCATCGCCGCCTTCCGGGAAAAGCGCAAACCCGTGTTCCAAGGGCGGTGAGCATGACGGGCGATGAACAGACTGGCGGCGCTCTTTCGGGCATCCGCGTTCTCGACCTGGGCCGGGTGCTGGCCGCGCCATGGGCGACGCAGATATTGGGCGACATGGGCGCGGAGGTCATCAAGGTCGAACGTCCCCAGGGAGGCGACATGGGGCGGCTATACGGTCCCGACTTCCTGATGGATGCGCAGGGGCGCAAGACGCGGGAATCGTCCTTCTACCTGTGCGCGAACCGCAACAAGAAATCCGTCACGGTCGACCTGTCCAGCGCCGAAGGACAGCAGATCATCAAGGATCTGGCGGCGCAATGCGACGTGTTCGTCGAGAATTTCATTGCCGGCACCACCGAGCGGTTCGGACTGGATTATGCGTCGATCCGCGCCATCAATCCGCGCATCATATATTGTTCGGTCACCGGCTACGGCCAGGACGGCCCCTATGCGTCGCGCCCCGGCTTCGACGCGGTGTTCCAGGCGCATGGCGGGATGATGAGCGTGACCGGCATCCCCGACGGTATGCCCGGCGCTGGCCCCATGAAGACCGGCCCCAGCCTGATGGACGTGATGACGGGATATAATGCCGCGGTGGGCATCCTGGCCGCGCTGCTGCATCGCGATCGCGTGTCGGGAGAGGGACAGTATATCGATGTCGCGCTGCTGGATACGGCGGTCGCGTGCCAGTCGCACCTGATGTCCAACTATCTCATCAGCGGCCGCGTGCCCGAGCGGCGCGGGAATGAAGGCAATGGCGGCGGACCGGCGCAGGTGTTCAAGTGCCGGGACGGGGAAATCTATATCTCCGCCGGAAACAACCATAATTTCGTCGACCTTTGCCGAGTGCTGGGCGCGCCGGAACTGGGCCATGATCCGCGCTTCGTCGATCTTCATGACCGCTATCTCCACCGATCGGAGCTTACCGGGCTGTTGTCGGATCTGGTGCTCCAGTGGGATCGCCGTCCATTGATGGATGCGCTGGTGGAAGCGCATGTCGCCTGTTCCGTGGTGAACGATTATGCCGATGTGTTCGACGATCCGCAGGTGCGCCATCGGGGCATATTGATCGATATGCCTCATCCCCTTTCCCCGACGGGCAGCGTGCCGGGTATCGCCAATCCGGTGAGGCTGTCGGACACTCCGGTGCGGTATGACCGTCATCCTCCGCTGCTGGGGGAGCATAATGACGAAGTGCTGCATGACATGCTTGGAATGAACGGCATGGAGATCGCGGCGTTGCGCGCGCGACGCGTGATCTGATGCAACGGCAATGCAACATCGACGATCCGCCCGCATTGCGGAAAGGAGCCAATCATGAGTGAAATGTCCCAATCCTTCCGCCTTGCACACGGATCGCCATCGCGACATAATTCCTCCGCAAATGAGAGGATGACTGTCGGTGAACGCACGGTCAAAAAAAGCTGGCCGACGAAGGCGCCCCGCGCGAGGCGCGCGCTGATGACTGCCTATAGCGCCAGCGAGGACGGGGTCGAGGACTTTGCGCGCCTGGGACCCAAGGGCGCGTCGACCCGCCGCCGCCTGATGGATTCCGCGCGCGCGCTGCTGGAGCATGGCTCGGCCGTTGCGCTCACATCGTCGGCCGTTGCGCATCGCGCGGGCCTCTCTCCAGCGACGTTCTACAAATATTTCACGGATGTAGGGTCGATCATCCATGCGCTATGTCATGAAGTGACACTCGATTCCCGAACGATCATCGATGCGATCCAGCCGCGCGGAGACATGCGGGATGCGCGGATCGTGGCCGAACGATTTGTCGATGCCTATGATGAATATTGGTTGCGGCATCGGTCGATCCTGTCGATCCGCAACATGGAAGCCGACCGGGGCAATGCCGCATTTCGCTATATGCGCCGCACATTCATAGAAGAGTTGATGAATGCGCTCCTGGCTTCGGCATTGATCGTGCGGCGCGTTCCGCTGGACGGCCCCACCCAGCGCCTGGCCGGCCGGATTGCCGTCGTCGTGGCGGCGGTCGACAGGCTTGCCGCCGTCAATGGGCTGTATGACCCGGAAAGCAACTATCCCGCGACCCCCCGCGACCTGTTGCGCAAGGCGCAGATCGATATTCTCTCGGCCGTGCTGGACCCCGCGATTGTTTACGAACAGCTTCGGCAGGAAATGGCGGAAGCCGGATACTAGCGGTCAATATCTGGCAGGATACAGCCGGTTCCAAATAAAAATGAATGAAAAACCATAATATGCCGTGAATAGCATTTCGCGGCCTTGGAGAGTGCGATGCAAATAATCAGATCTCCTTGGTGGACGGTATTTGCACTGCTATTCGTGTATATATTCGCGATGATCGATCGCCAGGTCCTATCCTTGCTGATCGGCGGCATAAAGAGCGATCTGAAATTGGGCGATTTTCAGGCCGGATTGTTGCTTGGCCCGGCTTTCGGCATCTTCTACGTCATAGGGGGACCGATCTTCGGCTATATGCTCGATCGCTTTGCGCGGAAGCGGATATTGGCGGTCGGCGTGGGCCTGTGGTCCCTCGCGAACATGGCCTGCGGGCTTGCATCCTCCTTTACGCATCTTTTCCTGGCCCGCATGTTGGTCGGGGCCGGGGAGGCATCGATTGCCCCAGGCTCCTACGGCCTGATCGGAGACAGCTTTCCGCGCAAGCGCTTCGGTCTTGCGATTTCCGTCTTTGCCATCGGCGGCACCCTGGGCGGTGGGCTGGCGCTGGTGCTGGGCGGATGGCTGCTGCATCTCTTCGCTGACGGCGTGCCGTTCATTCCCCTGCTCGACGGTTTGCGCCCGTGGCAACTGGTGCTGATCGCGACGGGCGCGCCGGGGGTGGTGCTGATCGCGATCATATTGGCGATCCGCGATCCGCGTCCGGCCAATGCCGCCGGCGCGAAGCCCCGCGTGACCATGCGCGAATTATTGCCGTTCATCCGGTCGCGCCGGGCCTTTCTCATCTGCCATTTCACGGCCTTCTGCGCGACCGGCATGGTCGCCTACAGCCTGGCCGCATGGTCGCCCGAACATATGGCGAGGACGTTCGGCTGGGGGCGTCCGCAGATCGGCGCTTATCTGGGGATCGGCACCATGGCGTCATCCATCGTCAGCCATCTGCTATCGGGCGCGCTGGTCGATCATCTCTATGCCCGCGGTGTGCGGGACGCCGTGTTTCGCGTCTTCATCACGATGCAGCTCATCGCGCTGCCGGTCATGGCGACATGCTATTTCTACAGTTCGCCCTATGCCTTCGTCGCGGGATATACGGTGCTGCACCTGTTGGTTGTGCCCTTCAGCGGCCTTTCGGCGACATCGCTGCAATTGGTGACGCCATCCGCTTTTCGCAGCAGCATATCGGGCTTGTTCATGGCCGTGCTCGGTCTGGTGGGCCTGTCCATCGGACCGACGATGGTCGGTTTCGTCACGCAATATGTGATTGGCGACGAAGCGCGCCTTGGCCTTTCGATCACGCTGGTCGGCAGCACCGGCATGATCGTCGCCATCGCCATGATGGTGATCGGCCTGCGCTATCTGCGGCAGGCCGATGACGAATTGACCCGGCATGCGCCGGTGGAAGCTGCCCCGGCCGTCCATTGAAGAGGAGAGACTCATGAGCTTTGTGAAAACCCGCTTCGACGACGGATTGTTCGTCATCAGTTTCAATCGCCCCGATGTTCACAACGCATTCCATGACGCCTTCGGCGTGGAGTTTCACCGGGCGATCGAGGAAGCCCGCGATCGCCGGGACGTGAGGGTCGTCATCCTGCGCGGGGAAGGCCAATCCTTTTGCTCTGGCCGTGACTTTCGGGAAATGGGCGAACGGCCCGCCGGCGTAACCCATCATCAATATATGACGGACGGGCAGCGGAAGATCAAAATGCTGGTCGATCTGGGCAAGCCGATCATCGCCGCGCTGAAAGGGGCGGCCTATGGCGGCGGCGCGGAATATGCATTGGTCGCGGACATGCGCATCGCCGCTCCGACCACGCGCATCGCATTGCCGGAGGTCAATTATGGCCTGGCGGTGGACCAGGGCGGTTCCGCGCTCGCCATGTCGCTGATCGGTCCGTCCCGGACGAAATGGATGCTGATGACCGGCAAGGCGATCGATGCCGAAACCGCCCTTTCCTGGGGTCTGGTCGATTTCATCGTCCCGCTGGAGGAACTGGACGATCATGTCGAGAAACTGGCGCGGGACATCATGGCAAAGCCGTGGCGCGCCGTGCTGGCGGCCAAGGAACTGGTCGACGAGATATGGGCGGACGGCGTGCGGGGCGCGATCCGCAGGGAATTGACCCAGCAACTGGCGCTTTTCGCTTCGGAGGATTTCGAAGCCCTGCGCGAGAAGCGGCGGGCCGAGCGGCTGGCGGCTTCGGCGGGCTGATGGATTCCATCAGCATGTCATGAAGAACCGCCTCCTTTCCATGAAGTCGCCCACCGTCATATCAATCCTCCCCCTTCCTTCGCCGGCCAACCCGTCCTATCTTGGAAAGCGTCCCTGCTGCGATGAGGTTGAACCGTTGCCTATGGCGACGAATGGAGTGTTCCTTGCCCAAATATCTGCATACGATGATCCGCGTTACCGATGTCGACAAGACGATCGCCTTCTTCAACCTTCTTGGCCTGAAGGAGCAGAAGCGGTTCGACAATGAGCAGGGGCGCTTCACGCTGGTTTTCCTCGCCGCGCCGGGTGACGAGGATGCGCAGGTCGAACTCACCTGGAACTGGCCCGCGGCGGACGGCAGCGCGCCGGAGGACTATACGGGCGGCCGCAATTTCGGGCATCTCGCCTATCGGGTCGAAAATATCTACGAGACATGCCAGCGCCTGATGGATGCCGGCGTGACGATCAACCGCCCGCCGCGCGACGGGCATATGGCGTTCGTCCGCACGCCCGACAACATCTCCATCGAACTGTTGCAGGACGGCCGTCTGGAACCGGCCGAGCCGTGGGCGTCGATGCCCAACATCGGGGTCTGGTGAGCGCCATGCTGGAAGTCGTCCGCATCCCGGTCCTTTCCGACAATTATGTCTGGCTGATCCATGACCCGGCCAGCGGCGACACGGTCGCGGTCGATCCCGCCGTTGCGGAGCCGGTGCTGGATGCCGCCCGGCAGCGCGGCTGGACCATCGGCCAGATCTGGAACACGCACTGGCATGGCGATCATGTCGGCGGCAATGCGGCGATCAAGGCGGCGACAGGATGCACCATCACCGGCCCGGCGGCGGAGGCCGCGAAGATCGACACGCTCGATCGGACCGTGGCGGAAGGGGACAGCGTCCGCATCGGCGATCATGTCGCGCAGGTGATGGCGGTTCCGGCCCATACGGCGGGCCATATCGCCTATCATCTGGCCGATGACGGGATCATCTTCGTGGGCGATACGCTGTTCGCCATGGGCTGCGGCCGCCTGTTCGAGGGCACCCCGGCCCAGATGTTCGCCAACATGCAGCGCTTTGCGGCTCTGGCGGACGACACCACCGTCTATTGCGCGCATGAATATACGCAATCCAATGGCCGCTTCGCCCTGACCGTCGAGCCGGACAATGCTGTCCTGCGTGCAAGGATGGAGGCCGTCGAGGCTGCGCGGGCGCGGGGGGAGGCGACCGTGCCGACCACCATCGGACTGGAACGGGACACCAATATCTTCATGCGCGCGCGCGATGTGGAGGAATTGGCGCAAAGGCGCGCGGCAAAGGATGCCGCCTGACGGTTTTTGCTCTATCCTGCCGTCTTGAGGACAGAAAACAGGAGAGTCGTCATGCGTTGGATCATGCTCGCGCCGCTGTTGCTGGCGGCTTGCGCGGGGAGCTATGAAGCGCCCCGGCTGACGGAAAAGCAGACGGCGGAACTGGAAAAAGCGCTCGCTGGAAAAGTGCCTGGCGAAAAGGTGAGCTGTGTCTCCATGCAGCCGCAGGGCAATTTCCGTGCCATCAGCGGCAACATCGTCCTTTACAAGATGAGCAACAGGCTCATCTACAAGAATGAGTTGATCGGCAGTTGTCCCGGCCTGACGCGCGGCGACACGATGATCATCCGGCCGTTCGGATCGCAATATTGCCGGGGCGACATCGCGAGAAGCGCGGACCTCACGATCGGCATGACCACGGGAACTTGCGCGCTGGGCGACTTCATTCCCTATCGCGCACCGGGCAAATAGCGTTCGCTTGGTGGTTATGGGTGGTTTGCGGATAGTGGCGTATCGAAGGACTGATGTTGCGCCAGACCCTTCGATACGGGTCTTCGACTTGGCTTCCAGCCAGGTTTATCCTGAGCGACTGCTGCAAGCAGTCAGTCGAAGGGCTCAGCCCCTACTCAGGGTGAACGAATGAGGGGGAAGGTCCGCAAATGGCCGAAAACAGACCTTGCACCTGCATTCCCTACGCCCTGTAGAGCGCGTCCAGCCGCTCCTGATAGCGTTTGCGGATGACGTGGCGCCGGATTTTCATCGACGGGGTTAATTCCTCATTCTCGATGGAGAAAGGTTCGTCCGCCAGAATGAAGCGCCGCACCCGTTCGATCACGGACAGGTCCAGGTTCACCCGGTCCACCGCCGCCCGCAGCGCTGTCAGATAGGCCGGATCGCTCTCGACCCCTTCAACGCCCTTGCCCTGCGCCGCTGCCCATTCGCGGGTCCACTCGGCGTCCGGCACGATCAGGCCGACCAGATGCGGCCGCCGGTCGCCCGACACCATGGCCTGCCCGATTTCGGGTTGCAGCGTCAGCATTCCCTCGACCTTCTGGGGCGCGACATTGTCGCCCTTGTCATTGACGATCAGGTCCTTCTTGCGATCCGTGATGCGGATGCGCCCGCGCGCGTCGATCTCGCCAATGTCGCCGGTGTGCAGCCAGCCGTCCTTCAGCACCTTTTCCGTTTCCGCCGGATTGCGCCAGTAACCGTGCATCACCAGTTCGCCGCGCGCCAGTATCTCGCCATCCTCGGCGATTCTGACTTCCACGCCATCCAGCGGCGGGCCGACCGTGTCCATGGCGATGCCGGCGGCGGGCCGGTTGCAACTGATGACCGGCCCCGCCTCCGTCTGGCCATAGCCTTGCAGCAGCGTCAGCCCCATCGCCTCGAAGAACAGCCCGACATCGGGATTGAGCGGCGCGCCGCCCGACACCAGCGCCTTCATCCGCCCGCCAAAGCGCTTCGCCACCTTGGGCTTCAACGTCCGCGACAGCAGCGCCTTCATCGGCAGGTCCAGCACCGACTTCGCGCCGCGCTGTTCCTTCGCGGCGATCCGCAGCGCCTGTTGCAGCAGGAAATGGGGGAGCTTCCCCTGCTTCTCGATCGACTTGATGATCCGCGCGCGCAGCACTTCGAACAGGCGGGGGACGACCACCATGATGGTGGGCCGCGTCTCCTCGATATTGGAGGCGAGTTTTTCCAGCCCTTCGGAATAATAGATTTGTGCCGCCAGCATGATCGGCAGGAACTGCCCGCCGCTATGCTCATAGGCGTGGGAGAGGGGGAGGAAGGACAGGAAAACCTCGTCATCCCATCCGAAATCCTCCGCGACCAGCTTTGCCGCGCCTTCGATATTGCAGAGGATCGAGCCGTGATGCTGCATCACCCCGCGCGGCGCGCCGCCCGTGCCGCTGGTGTAGATGATGCAGGCCAGATCTTCGCGTCCCGCCGTCTGTTCCAGCGCGCAGGCCTCGACATCGGTGGGATGCGCGGCGATCAGGTCGCTCCACAAATGGCAGGCGATCTGGCCCTGCGCCCCGCGCACCGGCTCCATGCCGATCACGAAGCGCGCCTGCGACCGCAGCACGGCGGGCATCAGCGTGGCGGCGAGTTTCGCGGTGGACACGATTACCGCCTGCGCCCCGCTGTCCGTCAGGATATGTTGATGATCGCGGGTGGTGTTGGTGGTGTAGGTCGGCACGGTGACGCCGCCCGCCGCCATGATGGCCAGATCGGCGATGCAGAATTCCGGCCGGTTCTCGCTCACCAGCATCACCGGGTCTCCGGGTTTCAGCCCCTGCGCCCGGAGCGCGCTCGCCAGCGCCGCCACGTCATAGGCGACATCCGTCCAACTCATCGAACGCCATGCGCCGTCCTTCTTGCGCCACAGGAAGGGGGCATCACCCATCTCCTTCGCGCGCGCAAAGAACATCGTCACCAGATTGGGAAAGCGTTCAATTGCCCTCAAAGGCCCACTCCTGTTATCGGCCCGTTCCGCCGCGCGCCTGTCGCCCGTGCAGCTATAACGGCGCTCTGCCGTAACGGCCATGCTGTTTTGGTTTTCAGTCGAACAGGCCGTCCTGTGATCCGGCGGGCGGATTGAGGCCCAGATGCTTCCATCCGGGACCGTTCAGGCAACGCCCCCGCGCCGTCCGGGCGATGAGGCCAAGCTGGATCAGATAAGGCTCGATCACTTCCTCAATCGTGTCGCGCGGCTCCGAAAGCCCCGCCGCCAGCGTCTCCACGCCGACCGGCCCGCCGCGATAGATGTCCGCGATCATCGTCAGATAGCGCCGATCCATCAGGTCCAGCCCCAGATGATCGACCTCCAGCCGGCTGAGCGACGCGTCCGCGACCTTCGCGTCGACCGCCGCCGCGCCCGCGACATTGGCGAAGTCGCGCACCCGGCGCAGCAGCCTGCCCGCGATGCGCGGCGTGCCCCGCGACCGGCGCGCGATCTCCACCGCGCCGTCGGGGGTGATGCCAAGGTCCAGCAATCGCGCGGCCCGCCGCACAACCAGTTCCAGTTCCTCCACCGTATAGAATTGCAGCCGCACCGGAATCCCGAAGCGGTCGCGCAGCGGCGTCGTCAGCAATCCCTGCCGCGTCGTCGCGCCGACCAGCGTGAAGCGGGGCAGGTCGATCCGCACCGACCGCGCCGACGGCCCCTCGCCGATCATCAGGTCGAGCGCGCGGTCCTCCATCGCGGGATAGAGCACTTCCTCGACCGCGGGATTGAGCCGGTGGATCTCATCCACGAACAGCACGTCGCCTTCATCCAGATTGGTGAGCAGCGCGGCAAGATCGCCCGACTTGGCGATCACCGGGCCGGACGTGGCGCGGAAACCCACGCCCATTTCCTTCGCGACGATCTGCGCCAGCGTCGTCTTGCCAAGGCCGGGCGGGCCGAAGAACAGCACATGGTCCAGCGCCTCGCCGCGCCCCTTCGCCGCCTCGATGAAGATACGCAGATTCTCCCGCGCCGCCTTCTGCCCGATAAATTCGTCGAGCGTTCTGGGACGCAGCGCCGCGTCCACATCCTCGGCGCGGCGGGTGGAGGCGATCAGGCGGTCCTCGTCGCTCATTTCGCCGCCTTCCGCAGGGCGAGGCGGACGAGGGCGTCAAGGGTTGCCTCCTCGCCCAGCTCCTCTTCCGCCGCAGCCACTGCCGCGCTGGCTTCGGCGGGGCGGAAGCCCAGATTCTGGAGCGCGGACAAGGCATCGGCACTATATCCGCCTGCCGAAATCGGAACGCCGCCCGACCCCAGAGGCCCGGCGGCCGTGGGCGCCACGCCGATCTTGTCCTTGAGTTCATTGACGATCCGCAGCGCCAGCTTGGGGCCGACGCCATTGGCCCGCGCAACCATTGCCTTGTCGCCCGCCGCGACCGCGCGGTGCAGTTCCAACGGTTCCAGCGCCGACAGGATGGCCAGCGCCACCCGCGATCCCACGCCCTGCACGCCGATCAACAGGCGGAACCAGTCGCGCTCCTCCCCCCGCGCAAAGCCGACGAGGCGGATCGAATCCTCCGACACCAGCATTTCGGTGTGCACGGTCACGGCTTCGCCCACCGGTCCCAAAGCGGCCAATGTGCGCGACGATGCGCCGACCAGATAGCCCACGCCGCCCACGTCGATGATGGCGTGGTCGATGCCCGTGCTGTCCAGCCGTCCTTTCAGTTTCGCGATCATGCCCCGCGCCCTTTGGTCATGATCTGTTCCTTACAGCCAAATGCGCGCCGCGCCACCCCTCATTATCCTTCCCCTCTTGCATCGCGCCCGCTTTGCGCCTTCCATAGGCGGCATGAAACGATCTCCCCTCTTTCCGTGGCGCTATGTCATGTTCCTGGCTTTGCTGGTCACCATCGCGCCGTTCGCGCTGGTGCTGCCCTGGCATGAAGCGGCAATGGCCGGTTTCGATGTGGCGGCGCTGGCTTTCCTGCTTTCTACCATTGCGCTGCTGGATGCCGATCCGCAGATGATGCGCCGCAACGCAGCCGCCAATGACGCCAATCGCGAACTGATGCTGATCCTGACCGGCATCGTTTCGCTTGTCATACTGGTCGCGGTCGGGGTGGCGGTCAGCCAGCAGGGCGGGCCGGACCGGGCCGTGACTGCGCTTGTGCTGGCGACGCTTGCGCTTGCATGGCTGTTTTCCAACCATGTCTATGCCCTGCATTACGCCCACATCTTCTATCTCGCCGATGAGCGGGGAAAGGATAAGGGCGGCATCGATTTTCCCGATACCCAAGAGCCGCGCTATTGGGATTTCATCTATTTTTCCTACACGCTGGGCATGACCTTCCAGACGTCGGATGTGGCGATCAACAGCATGGAAGTGCGGCGCCTGGTCATCTTTCACTGCATCGCGGCCTTCGTCTTCAACCTTGGCATATTGGCCTTCACGATCAACGTGCTGGGCGGATAGGCGCGTTCTTCACGGCTTGCTTACCATTTTTCCCTAGAAGCGGGGCCATGACCAAGCCCGCCGAAGCCCGTCCCAAATCCGCCGTCAGCCATGGAGTCGGCATGGCCGGCCTCGCCGGGCTTGGCCTGTGGACCCTGGTCGCGCGGCATTATGGCATGGACGGTCCCAATGCGGGCTTTGCCGCCGTGGTCGCCTGCGGGGTGCCGATGGTGCTATGGTCGCTGATCGTGGACAAGGTGCACCGCAATGCGTCCACCGGGATCGACTGGAAGGGCGCGGCGCGGCCGTGGAGCGAGGTGCGCGACATCAGCCTCGTCAAGATCGCCGGCCTGTGGGCGACATGGCTCGCCATCGCCATCTTCTACTGCGTCGGGCGCTGGTATTGGGACGGCCATTACCGTTTCGCGATGGACCTGTTCATGGCGGCCGCGCCGTGGCTGCTGGTTCTTTCCATCCCCTATGTCATCTGGCTCGACCGGCGGCTGGTGGAGCCGCGCGACGCCAGCTACGCCTTCGGCCAATGGGTGATCGGCGGATCTGCGGGCGCGCCCGACATGCGCGAAGTGGCCAATCACGCGCGGGCATGGGCCGTGAAGAGCTTCTTCCTCGCCTTCATGGTGTCCATCGTGCCGGGCAATTTCGCCAGCGTCGTCCAGTGGCGGATCGACGAAGCCTTTTCCCATCCCGTAGCCTTGGCGGCGTTCCTGATCGCGGTCATGTTCATGATCGACGTATGCATGGCGACGGTCGGCTACATGCTGACTATGAAGCCGCTGGATTCCCACATCCGCACGGCCAATCCCTATCTGGCCGGATGGGTCGCGGCGCTGATCTGCTATCCGCCCTTCGTGCTGATGGGGAATGGCGGCCCGCTCGATTATCATGCGGGCGGCGCGGAATGGGATATGTGGACGGAAGGGCACACGGCGCTGCAATGGCTGCTGGGCGGCTGGCTGGTGCTGCTGACCGGCATCTATGCCTGGGCGACGGTGGCTTTCGGCATCCGCTTTTCCAACCTCACCCATCGCGGCATATTGACGCACGGCCCCTATCGCTGGACGCGCCATCCGGCTTACCTCTCGAAGAACCTGTTCTGGTGGTTCTCCTCGCTGCCCTTTCTCACGGTTTCAGGCAGCCTGACCGATCTGGTCCGCAACTGCGCCCTGCTGGCGGCTACCAACGCCGTCTATTTCTGGCGCGCAAAGACCGAGGAAAAGCATCTGTCCGCCGATCCCGATTACCGCGCCTATAGCGAATGGATGGAGCGCAACGCCCCCGTGCCGCGCTTCTTCGCATGGATCGCGGGACGAAAAGGGTCGGTCGAAGGCGATCTTCAACCGGCGGAATGAAGGTCAGAAGCTTTCTTCGGCATAGACGCGGCTGATGTCGCCGCCCCATTCGCCATGATAGCGCTCCAGCAGCCGTTCGGCATGGGTGCGGCCCGACGCCACGATCTCGTCCAGCGCGGAGAGATAGCCTGTTTCATTGTCGCCCGCCGCGTTGAGCCGCCCGCGCGCCGCCAGCCCGCTCCGCGCAATATCCAACGCCTGCCCCGCAATGTCGCGCAGCTTGCGCCCGCCCGCGATGGGCGCGTCGAGGCCCAGCTTCGGCACGGAATCGCGCAGCACCTGCCGCTCCTCCATGGTCCAGTCCTTGACCAGATCCCATGCGGCGTCGAGCGCCCCTTGGTCGTAGAGCAGCCCGACCCACAGAGCAGGCAGCGCGCAAATACGATTCCACGGCCCGCCATCCGCGCCGCGCATCTCCAGAAAGCTCTTCATCCGCACTTCGGGGAAGGCGGTGGATAGGTGATCCTCCCAATCCTTCTCGGTCGGCTTTTCGCCGGGCAGGGCAGGGAGCTTGCCGGCAAGGAAATCGCGGAAACTTTGCCCCGCCGCGTCGATATACCGGCCGTCGCGGTAAACGAAATACATCGGCACATCGAGCGCATAGTCCGCATAACGCTCATAGCCGAAGCCGTCCTCGAACACGAAGGGCAACATGCCCGTGCGGCCGGGGTCGGTGTCCGACCAGATATGGCTGCGATAGGAAAGATATCCGTTGGGCTTCCCTTCGGTGAAGGGCGAATTGGCGAACAGCGCCGTCGCCAGCGGTTGCAGCGCCAGCGACACGCGGAATTTCTGCGCCATGTCCGCTTCGCTGCCATAGTCGAGGTTGGTCTGGATGGTGCAGGTCCGCAGCATCATGTCGAGGCCCATCGACCCCACGCGCGGCATGTGGCGCAGCATGATGCTATAGCGCCCTTTGGGCATGATCGGCAGTGCGTCGCGCGTCTTGTCCGGCCACATGCCAAGGCCCAGGAAACCCAGGCCCAGCATATCGCCCACATATTTGACCTGTTCCAGATGCCGTCCGGTTTCGGCGCAGGTCTGGTGCAGATTTTCGAGCGGCGCGCCGGAAAGCTCTAGCTGTCCCGCCGGTTCCAGGCTGATCGTGCCGTCGGGGCCGGACAGGGCGATGATATTCTCGCCTTCGAACACCGGCTGCCAGTCATAGCGGGTAAGGCCGATCAGCAGCGTGTGGATGCCGCCCTTTTCCTCATAGGACGGCGCATGATGATCCTTCGCCGAATAGACGAATTTCTCATGTTCGGTGCCGATCCGCCAGCGATCCTTGGGCTTTTCGCCCTTGGCAAAGGCCGCGATCAGCTGGTCGCGGCTTTCGATGACGGGATCATTTCCCCCTGAGTCGGTTCTGGTGCTCATCCCCCGCCCTTAATGCTTCCCCCACGCGCGTCAAACAGCGAGCGCGAGCGCGACAGATAGGGCGCGCGCGCAAGGGCTTCAATCCCATTGCGGAATGAAACTATTGCCAATCCCCATTCAGCGCCATCCACGCCGATGTAGCGGCGATGGCGGCCGTCTCCGCGCGCAGGATGCGCGGGCCAAGCGAGACGGCGATGGACCGGGGCGCGGCCCGGATGGCGTCCCGCTCCGAAGGATCGAATCCGCCCTCCGGCCCGATCAGGAAAGCGGCAGGCCCCCGATGCGCCCGCAAAGCCCGCTCCAAAGGCGCGCCGCCCGTCTCGTCCGCGAAGAACAGCCAGCGATCATCCGGCCAGTCGCGCAGCAGCGCGTCCAGCTTCACCATCTCCCCAAGCTCCGGCAGCGCCGTGCGCCCGCATTGCTCCGCCGCCTCCACCAGATGCGCGCGCAGCCGGTCGAGGTTCAGCCTGTCCACCACCGCCCGCCGCGTCAGCACCGGTTGCAGCTTCGCCGCGCCCAGTTCGCACGCTTTTTCGGCGATCAGGTCGATGCGCCCCTTCTTGATCGGCGCGCAGCACAGCCAGAAATCGGGCACCTGCTCCAGCGGTCTGGTCCGCGTCTCGCAGACCAGCACCAGATCGCGCTTGCGAATGTCGCGCGCCCGCGCCGCCCATTCGCCCGACCGCCCGTCGAACAGCAGCACCACATCATCCGGTTTCACCCGCATCACGCCGATCAGATAATGGGCCGCATTGCCCTCCACCGGCACGGCGACCCCTTCGCCCAGCGGCGTTTCGACATAGAGGCGCGGCGCGCTTTGCGGCGGCCATGCGGGGGTTGCGGTCATTTGCGTCTTTCCGTTTCGCGGGCATCGCCCTAATGCCGCTCATGTCGAGCGAAGTCGAGACGCGCCGCGCAAACGGAGAAACGGCAAGTGGAACAGATCGTCCCCGACAGCGAAGCCCGCGGCATCGTCGCGCGCCTGCCCGCCCTGCCGCGCGCGCTGGCGCTGCTGGCGCGGCTGGACCGGCCGATCGGCTGGTGGCTGCTGTTCTGGCCGGGCGCGTGGAGCGTGGCTCTGGCCGGCGGCGCGCGGCAATGGCCGCTGATCCTCTGGCTGCTGGTCGGTAGCATCGCCATGCGCGGTGCGGGCTGCGTCTTCAACGATATCGTCGACCGCGATCTCGACCGGAAGGTCGCCCGCACCGCCGCGCGTCCGCTGGCGAGCGGCGCGGTGTCGCTGAAAGCCGCATGGGTCTGGCTCCTGGCGCTCTGCCTCATCGGCCTCGCCGTCCTGCTGCAACTGCGCCTTTACGCGCAGGTCGTGGCGCTGGCCTCGCTCGCGCTGGTCGCGGCCTATCCTTTCATGAAGCGGATCACCGGATGGCCGCAGCTATGGCTCGGCCTCGTCTTTTCCTGGGCCGCGCTCGTCGGCTGGAGCGAGGTGGCGGGATCGCTCACCCTGCCGGGCCTTCTGCTCTATGCCGGAACCATTTTCTGGGTCGTGGGCTATGACACCATCTATGCGCTGCAGGACCGGGAGGATGACGCCTTGATAGGCATAGGCTCCAGCGCGCTGTCCATGGGCCGCCATGTGCGGGGCGGGGTGACGCTCTGCTATCTTCTCGCGCTCGCATTGTGGAGCGCCGCCATCTGGCAGGTCCGGCCGCAATTACTCGCGCTCATCGCGCTCCTCCCCATGGCCGCGCATCTGCTCTGGCAGGTCGGCACCTTAAGGGAGGATGGCGCGGACCCGCTCGTCAAATTCCGTTCCAATCGTTTCGCCGGACTGCTGATGTTCCTGGCCTGCCTTGTGGTCGGCAGCGCATGAGCGCCCCGACCCAGGGCCAGGATTGCTGGCGCATCGCCCGCGCCACCCAGGCCAGCGTCATCATCGACGCCGACGCCTATTTCCGCCACGCCCGCGCCGCGATGCTCAAGGCAAGGAAGCGGATCATGCTGATCGGCTGGGACTTCGACGCCCGCATCAGCCTGATCCGCGAGGAGGATGCGAAGGACGGCGCGCCCGTCATCATCGGCGATTTCATCCGCTGGCTGGTGGAGCGCACGCCGGACCTTGAAATCTACCTGCTCCGCTGGGACACCGGCGCGTTCAAGTCGATGCTGCGCCCGTCCAACCTGCTGACGACGCTGCGCTGGATGGCGCATTCCCGCATCACCGTGAAGCTGGACAGCCATCATCCGGTCGGCGCGTCCCATCATCAGAAGATCGTGGTGATCGACGATTGCTTCGCTTTCTGCGGCGGCATCGACATGACTGCCGACCGCTGGGACACGCGCCACCATCGCGACGACGATCCGGGCCGCAAGCATCCCGACGGCACGTCCTATGGCCCGTGGCACGATGCGACGACCGCGCTCAAGGGGCCGGTCGCGGCCGCCCTGGGCGATCACAGCCGTGCGCGCTGGAAAGGGGCAGGGGGCGACGACCTGTCTCCCGTGGAAGGCATTGACGATTGCTGGCCGGATGCCTTGCCGGTCCAGTTCCGCGACGTGGACGTGGCCATTGCCCGCACCGCGCCGGAAATGGACGACCAGCCGCCGGTGAAGGAGATCGAACGGCTCTACCTCAACCAGATCGCGGCGGCGAAACGCTGCATCTACGCCGAAAGCCAGTATTTCGCCTCCCGCCGCATCGCCGAAGCCCTTGCGGCGCGGCTGGGCGATCCGGACGGCCCTGAAATCGTCATCGTCAACCCGGAGCAGGCCGACGGCTGGCTGGAGCAGCAGGCGATGGACACCGCCCGCGCCCGCCTGTTCGAGGCTTTGAAGGCGCGCGATACCTACAATCGCCTGCGCCTCTATCATCCCTTCACCGCGCGTGGCGAGCCGATCTATGTCCATGCCAAGATTCTGATCGCCGACGACCGCCTGATCCGCGTCGGTTCCTCCAACATGAACAACCGCTCCCTTGGCCTCGACACCGAATGCGATATTTCGATCGACACGGCGCTTCCCGCCAATGACGGCCAGGAGGCGACGATCGCCGCCATCCGCGACGACCTTATCGCCGAGCATCTCGACCTGCCGAAAGAGCGCGTCTCCACCCTCATTGCCGAGCGCGGCCTGATCGCGGCGATAGAGGAATTGCGGACCAAGGCGGGCCGCACCTTGCGTCCCTATGAAACGCCCAATCTCAATGACGTGCAGCAATGGCTGGCCGACAATGAAGTGCTGGACCCGGAAAACCCCGACGAGATGTTCGAGCCAGTGACACAGCGCGGCCTGTTCCGCCGGATCGAACATTGGGTGCGCCGCGATTGAGGCGGGCTTCTACTCCGCCGCCAGCAAAGCTTCCGCGCCGCCCAGGCTGACCGACACCAGGCGGCTGACGCCGCGCTCCACCATGGTCACGCCGAACAGCCGGTGCATCCGCGCCATGGTGACGGCATTATGGGTGACGATCAGATAGCGTGTCCGCGTCTGCCGCACCATCGCGTCCAGCATGTCGCAGAAGCGCTCTACATTGGCGTCGTCGAGCGGCGCGTCCACCTCGTCCAGCACGCAGATCGGCGCGGGATTGGTGAGGAACAGGCCGAAGATCAGCGCCACGGCGGTGAGCGCCTGCTCGCCGCCCGACAGCAGCGTCAGCGCGGACAGCCTCTTGCCCGGCGGCTGCGCCATGATCTCCAGCCCGGCCTCCAGCGGATCGTCGCTGTCGATCAGTTCCAGATGCGCCTGCCCGCCGTTGAACAATGTCGTGAAAAGCTGCCGGAAATGCCCGTCCACCGCCTCGAACGCGGCCAGCAGCCTTTGCCGCCCCTCGCGATTGAGGCTGCCGATGGAGCCGCGCAGGCGATGGATCGCCTGGGCCAGTTCCTCGCTCTCGGCCCGGCTCTTCGCCTGCGTGGCGTCCAGTTCCTCCAGTTCCTGCGCCGCAACCAGATTGACCGGCCCGATCCGCTCGCGTTCGGCGGACAGGCGATCATGCTCGGCCTGTTCGGTCTGGGCGATGCGGATGTCGGCGCTGGCAAAGCCCAGCCGTTCGGGCAGCACCGGCGGTGGACATTCGAACCGCTCGCCCGACAGGCGGTTGGTCTCGATGCGCCGCTCGTCCGCCGCCTCGGCCCGCGCCACTGCCGTGGCCCGCGCTTCCCGCGCCGCCGCCAGCACTTCCCCGGCCTCGCTCGCCCGCCGTTCGGCGGTCCGCAGCGTCGCCTCGGCCTCGGCCTCGGCCTCGCGCGCGGCGTCGGACGCCTCCGTCAGCGCCGCGCCTTGCTCCGTCAATGCGGCAATCGCGTCTGTCAGCCGCTCCGGCTCGCTGGCTATCGCGGCCTGTTCCGCCGCAACATCCTCGCTACGCTTCGTCATCGCCGCGATGCGTTTCCCGGCCTCGCCCGCGCGGGATTGCCAGCCCTTCGCATCCGCGTCCGCCGCCGCCATGCGCTCACGATCCCCGCTCAGCGCGCGGTCGGCCAAGGCCCTGTCCGCCTGCAACTGACTCACCGCCATGCGCGCCTTTTCGCTCGCCTGCGACAGGCTGGCGACCAGGGCACGGGTTTCCCCGCCATCGGGCACAATGGCCCGCGCCGCCTGCGCCGCCTCCTGCTCCCGCGCCGCCGAGTCGCGATCCCGCCGTGCGACCGTCAACCGCTCCTCTATCCCTTCACGCCGCCCGGCCAGCCGTTCCAGCGCCGTCCCGGCTTCATCCGCCGCGCGCAGGGCGATGCGCAACCGCTGTTCCGCCTCGCTCAGCGCGCCGCGCCCGCTCGCCAAAGCCTGCGCCGCCGCCTGCTCACGCCCCTGCGCCTCCGCTTGAGCGGCCCGCGCCGCCTCGACAGCCTGCTCCAAAGCCGGTCGGGCCTCGGCAATCGCCTCCAGCCGGTTGAGCCGAATCAGCCGCTCCGCCGCCGCCGCGCCGCCCTGCGTCGCGACATAGCCGTCCCAGCGCCGCAGCTTTCCGTCCCGCGTCACCAGCCTCTGCCCCACGGCCAGCGCCTGCCCCGCGTCACGCTCCGCCACGGCGACCTGCGCCAGCCGCCGCGCCAGTTCGGGCGGCGCGGTCACATGACCGGCAAGGGGCGTGCATCCCTCCGGCATGGCAGGATCACCTGCGGCCGGGGCGGCCCCGCCCCAGAATCGCGGCCCCTCCGTCCCGATCGGCGCTTCCAGATCGTCGCCCAGCGCCGCCGCCAGCGCATGTTCATAACCCGGCGCGGCCTTCAGCCGATCCAGCGCCCGGCTTTTCCCGCCCGCGCCGCTCTCCACTGCACGCCTCAGCGCCGCCGCCTCGCTATCCAGCGCCGCCAAAGCGGCCCGCGTGGATGACAAGGCGGTATCCGCCTCCGCTCGCGCCTCGCTCGACGCCTGCCGCTCCGCATCGGCCTTCGCGATTCCCGCCTCGGCGGCATCGCGATCCCGCCCGGCCTGCCCCTGTGCGGCCAGAGCCTCGGCGCGCTTCGCCTCCAACGGCGCGGCGTCGGGCAGGGCGGCGGCTTCCGCTTCCAGCTTCGTCACCTCGCGCCCGGCCCGTTCCAGCCGACCCAGCGCCGCTGCCAGAGCCGCCTCCGCCACCCGCAGCTCGGCCTGCTCGCCCGCCTGGCGGGCCATCGCCTTGGCCAGTTCCACCTCGGCATCGCGCGCGGCATCCTCGGCCCTGCCGATCCGCGCTGCAAAGTCCGGGATCATCGCCTCCGTCCCGGCGATGCGCGCCCTGAGCGTCGCGACTTCCTCGGTCAGCCGCGCCATCGCCTCCGCCGCGTCATGGGCCAGCGTCCCCTCGCGCTCGCGGTCCTCCTCCAACTGCCGCGCCTGCGTGGCAAGGTCGTGCAGCCGCCGCACCACGCCGTCGCGCTCGCTCTTGAGCGCGTTGAGCCTGTGCCCCGCCTCATTGGCCGCATCGCGCGCCGCCTGCGCGGCGGAACGCCGTTCCGCCAGAGCCTCCACCGCGGCCTGCGCGTGGGCCGCCGCTGCCATCTGCGCCTCCTGCGCCGCGGCGACCCCGCTCTCCGCCTGCTTCGCCTCGGCCCGCGCCGCGTCCGCGCTCGCGCTCGCCTCGCGCCAGCGGGCGAAGATCACCCGCGCCTCGGCCACGCGGATCTGCTCCGACAGCCGGATATAGCGTTCCGCCGCCTTGGCCTGCCGCCGCAGGCTGCCCGCGCGGCTCTCCATGTCCGCCAATATCTCGTCCAGCCGGGTCAGGTTGCCCTCGGCGGCGCGCAGCTTCTGCTCGGCGTCCTTGCGCCGCACATGCAGGCCCGCGATCCCCGCCGCTTCCTCCAGCATGGCCCGGCGTTCCTGCGGGCGCGCGGCGATGACGGCGGCGATGCGTCCCTGGCTCACCAGCGCGGGACTATGCGCCCCGGTGGCCGCGTCCGCGAAGATGAGGGCGATGTCCTTCGCCCGCACGTCACGGCCATTGGCGCGATAGGCGCTGCCCGCGCCGCGCTCGATCCGGCGGGTGACTTCCAGTTCGCCGTCCGCTCCCACATCGACGGCGGAAAAAAGCTCGCCCTGTTCCTGCACGGTCAGCAGCGACACTTCGGCGAAGTCCCGCTGCGGGCGGCTCGCGGTGCCCGCGAAGATCACATCCTCCATGCCGCCGCCGCGCATCGACTTGGCGCTGGATTCGCCCATGACCCAGCGGATCGCCTCCAGCAGGTTGGACTTGCCGCAGCCATTGGGGCCGACGATGCCGGTAAGGCCCGGCTCGATCCGCAGCTCCGTCGCGTCGACGAAGCTCTTGAAGCCGGACAGCTTGAGCCGCTTTATCTGCACGGCCGCTCTCCGGGGCGGCGCGCCGCCCGGTCAGGCCGTGAAGAAGGAAGCCCCCCCGCCGCCAATCAGATCCCCGCTTCTTTCAGCTTCGCTTGGAGCGCGGGCCACGCCGCGACATTTTCCACCAGCACGCCATTGATGAGGAAACTGGGCGTGCCCTCGATCTTATATTGCGCGTTGGCGGCCTGCACGCCCTTGGCCAGCTTTTCGGCCGCGGCGGTGTTGGCAAGGCACTGTTTCGCCTGATCTTCCGAAATGCCGCGCTGCTTGGCGAAGTCCACCAGCCCGAGGGCGCCCGCCAACTGGCCGAAACGCTGTTGCGGCGGCGCGCTCATCAACTGCTGATATTTGTCGTCGCCCAGCGCCTGCGCCTTTTCGAACATCGCATTCTGGTTGGCGAAGAACTGCTCGGTCAGCGGATAGAAGACCTCCTTGCCGCCGCAACCCGCCAGCAACGCCGTCGAAATGTCGATGGGGTCGCGCACGAAGGTCCGCAGCTCATAGCTCATCTTGCCCGTGTTCACGATATTGCGGATTTGCTCCGACGCTTCGGCGGAAAAATCGCGGCAATGGCTGCACGTGAAGGACGCGAACTCCACCAGCTTCAGCTTCGCGTCGGGATTGCCCATGACGAAATAGCCGTCGGGCGTTTCGTTGACGGTGTCGGCCCAGCGCGTTCCGGCGGGCGCGGCGACGGCGGCGATCGGCTCGCCGGAGGGCTTGGCGCCTTCATCCTTCTTGCCGCAGGCGGCGAGTGTCAGGGAAAGGGCGATAAGGGCAATGGCGGGCAGGGCTTTCACGGGACGATCGGCTCCGTTGTGAGTGAATGTTGTTATCTATGCAGGGTCTAGATCACTGCGGCGCGTCGGGCAATGCGGCCTGCAACCGCATCCAGTCCGACCCGTGGACCAGAGTGCCGTTGACGGTGAAGGACGGCGTGCCGGTGATCTGCACCTTGTTCCATGCTTCGTCGGTCATCGCCAGCACCTGCTTCATCGAAGCGGGATCGTTGATGCACCCGTCAAGCTGGGCATTGGTGAAGCCGCGCCTGGCCATCAGCGCATAGAGACCCGTCTTCCGCCCGATCTCGCGCAGAGCCGCCTTCTGGTCGGCGGGCCTGGCCGCGCCGTCCTTGTCATAGGCGGTCAGCTTGTCCATCCACGCGTCCTGATTGGCGAACAGCGCCTCATGATTGCCGAAAAAGCGCTTCGCCCCGCCGCATCGCGCCAGCAAAGCGGCGGTCAGGTCATATTTGTCGCGCACGGCGTTGCGGACTTCGACGCTGACCTTGCCGCCCTTCACATAGCGCTCGCGCAGCGGCTGGCTCGCTTCCGCCACGAAATGGGCGCAGTGGCTGCATGTGTAGCTTACATATTCGACCAGTTTCGTGGGCGCGGCGGGATTGCCCAGCACATGCCCGCCAATGGGCGACAGCGTGACATGGCCGACCCAATTGACCGACGCAGGCGCGGCGAGGGCCGTGGCGGGGATGGCGAGCAGGCAAAGGGCAAGCAGACGAATCGTGTTCATGACTATGTCCATAACGCCAGGCCCCCTGAACGGAGGCGGAATGATCCTAGCTGATCTTGGGCAAGCCGCTCGTATTGGCAATCCCCTGCGCCAGCGATTCGAGCACCGCGCGCAATTCCGGGTCGCCAATGTCCCGCAGCGAATCGCCCAGCTCCACCGGCAGGGGCTTCAGGTTGCGCGGCGGCGGGCGGCGTTCCGGCTCGTTCGGCCGCACCTGCCCCTGCTTCATCGCGACCTTCGCCACGGCCTTATAGCCAAAGAAGCGGTTCACCCGCTCGATGATGTCGGGCATCACATGCTGCATCATCGGCGCATGGCCGCTCATGACCGTCAGTTGCAGCGTCCCGCCCGCTTTCTGCCCCACCGGGAAGCGAATCGATTCGGGGACGGAAATATCCGCATAATGCGGCCCCACGATTTCCGCCCAGCGGGTGACGACGCTCGACTGCACGAAACCGAACTTGCGGAAAGCCGCCCGCCCGATGTCGGGCATCAGGTCCGCGATCTGTCGCGGGCCGCCCACGCGGGGACGTTCCGCCGCTGCTTCGGCGCGATTTTTCGCTTTGGGTGCTGCGGGACGTTCCGTCATGGCTCGCTTAATGGCATAGCGCCGCCATGCGCGTCGAGAGCAGCAACAGGAAAATCGCGAAAGACCTCCTCGCGCATTATGACGTCCACGCCCGCCGCCTGCCGTGGCGAATGGCGCCCGGATCGAATGTCGCGGCCGATCCCTATCGCGTCTGGCTGTCCGAAGTCATGCTGCAACAGACGACCGTGGCCGCCGTGGCCCCTTATTTCGCGCGCTTTACCGACTGCTGGCCGACCGTCGCCGATCTTGCCGGAGCGGCGGATGCAGACGTGATGGCCGCATGGGCGGGCCTTGGCTATTACGCCCGCGCCCGCAATCTGCTCGCCTGCGCCCGCGCCGTCGCCCGCGATCATGGCGGAATCTTCCCCGATACGGAGGAAGGGCTGCGCGCCCTGCCGGGGGTGGGGGCCTATACCGCCGCCGCCGTCGCCGCCATCGCCTTCCGCCGCCGCGCTGTGGTGGTGGACGCCAATGTCGAGCGCGTCGTCGCCCGCCTCTTCGCCATCGCCACGCCGCTCCCTGCCGCCCGGCCCGAAATCCGCGCCGCCGCCGACAGGATCACGCCGGACGCCCGCGCAGGCGATTTCGCGCAGGCGATGATGGACCTGGGCGCAACCATCTGCACGCCCCGCAACCCCGCCTGCGGCATCTGCCCCTTGCGGGAGGATTGCGCGGCCTTCCTCACCGCCGATCCCGCCGCCTTCCCGGTCAAGGCCGCAAAGAAGACCAGGCCCCATCGTCACGGCCACGCCTGGTGGATCGAGCGGACGGACGGCCATGTCTGGCTGGTCCGCCGCCCGGACAAGGGGATGCTCGGCGGGATGCGTGCTTTGCCGTCCTCGGACTGGAGCGCCGCCGCGCCCGCTGCCACACCGCCGTTTCCCGCCCGCTGGAGCGCCCTTGCCGATCCCGTAACCCATGTCTTCACCCATTTCTCGCTTGACCTCATGGTGCATGTCGCCCGCGTGAACGGGGATTGCCTTCCGCCGGGTCAGGGTGAATGGTGGCCGCTCGACAGGCTGGAAGATGCCGGCCTTCCCACGCTGTTCCGCCGCGCCGCCGATGCGGCAATGAAGGAGACGATCGACGATGTACGGCGCTAAGGCTCCTGAAAGCCAACTTCCCGGCTATGTCGGCAGCAGATTGGACCGCGTGGACGAAATTCGCTCCAATCCCGCGCTGCTGGCCAAAACCTTCGCCGACCCTGCGGCTCTTTGCGTATTGCTGGACGGCCTCGATCCTGTGGTCACGGACGGCGCGCTCGCCATGGAGCCGCTGCCTCCCGGCGCCGCGATGGAGGATTATGTCCTGCTCGGCGT
>Ga0180221_1000789_pt1 | contig 24484 bp, 18 predicted proteins | sample eDN5th37CKraftMG_FD_151339 | JGI IMG/M metagenome (GOLD analysis project Ga0180221, IMG submission 151339) | Enriched Miracle-Growth compost microbial communities from Emeryville, California, USA - eDNA 5th pass 37_C Kraft MG (version 2) (version 2) ...
CGCCATGGCGGACGCCGATCGGACGGCGCGCGTGTTCGCCGACCTGCGCGCGACCGGCATCCGCCTCGCCATCGATGATTTCGGGACCGGCTATTCGAGCCTGAGCTATCTGAAGCGCCTGCCTTTCGACAAGCTCAAGATCGATCGCGAGTTCGTGACCGATATTCAGCACCGGCGCGACAGCCGCGCGATCTGCCGCGCGCTGGTCGAGCTGGGGCGCGGGCTCGATCTCGTCGTGCTGGCGGAAGGCGTCGAATGCGAGGAGGAAGTGGCCGCGCTGCGCGCGCTCGGCTGCCATATATTCCAGGGCTTCTACTTCGCGCGCCCGATGCCCGGCGACGCCTTCCGTGCCCTGGCGCGCGATTCCGCCTGGCTCACCGCCCTCGCCTCTCCCGTCCACCGTCAGCTCGGCCATCTGGAGGGCCGCTTGTCCGCATGAAACGCATGGTCCCGATCGCCGCGCTATTTCCCGCCCTGCTGCTTGCCGCGTGCGGGGAGGGGCCGAAAAGCGTCGGCAGCGCGCCTCCGCCCAAGGCCGCCGATAGCGACGCCCATACGTGGATCGGCCGCGAGAAGGTCGGCAAGGCGCTCGCGCTGCTCGAAAAGGGGAATGCGGCCGTGGCGCGCAAGATGCTGATCGACGTGCTGGACCGGCAGCCGGGCGACGATGTCGCGCGCAGTCTCGTCAAGCAGATCGACACCGATCCCAAGGTGCTGCTCGGAACGGAGAGCTTCGGCTACATATCGCGCGAGGGGGACAGCTTCTCCGCGCTCGCCCAGCGTTACCTGGGCAATCCGACGCTTTTCTATGCCCTGGCGCGCTATAACGGCATGGCCGTTCCGGCCGACCTCGCTAAAGGCACGCCGCTGCGTATCCCCGGCCGCGAGCGGCGCGAGGCGCCTCCGGCCCCACGCGCCGTGCCCGCGCCGAGACCCGCGGCCGACATGTCCAGACCCGTTGTCCCGCCCCGGCCGGCGGCTCCCGCGACCGATCCGCGCCGGGCGGCGCAGCTTCGCGCCCAGGGGCTTGAGCAGATGAACCGGGGCGCGATCGTGCGCGCCGTCGCCTTGCTCGAACAGGCAAACCGGCTCGATCCGGACAATGCGCTGATCAAGCGCGATCTGGAACGCGCCATCCGCATCCGCCATACCGTGCAGGCCCGGCACTGATCGATCCCGATGGGTAAATTCCGTGAATTGCGGAAGTCTCTCTTAACGTCTCGCGTGTAGACCGGCGCCCGGAGAGACCAATTCCAGGGAACGAGACCGCGATGCGGCTGGTCGGGCGATACGAACTGCGCGAGAAGATCGGCGAAGGCGCGATGGCCGAGGTCTGGCGCGCGCATGATCCGAGCATCGACCGCGTCCTCGCGATCAAGCTGCTCAGGCAGGAATATCGCACCAGCGCCGAATGTTCGGCCCGCTTCCTGCGCGAAGCGCGCGCGGCGGGCGCGCTCGCCCATCCCGCGATCGTCACCATCTACGATGTCGGGGAGGCGGACGGCTTTCCCTATATCGCGATGGAGCTGCTGGATGGCGAGCCGCTCGATCAGGCGATCGCGACGCACGGGAAATTTCCCGCTGAAACCGTCCTCGCGATCGGCGCGCAGCTCGCCGGCGCGCTCAGCTACGCGCATCTTTCGGGCGTGGTCCATCGCGACATCAAGCCTTCCAACATCATGCTCGCGCGCGACGGGCACTCGATCAAGATCCTGGATTTCGGCATCGCCCGCGTCGCAGAGGCGGATGCGGGCGCGGCGGTGCGCACCCTGTCCGGCCAGGTGCTCGGCACGCCGCGCTACATGAGCCCGGAACAGGCGCTCGGCAGGGCGCTGGACGGACGTTCGGACCTCTTCTCGGTCGGCGCGGTGCTTTACGAACTGATTACCGGCAGGGCGGCCTTCAACGGCATGAGCGCGGCCACGCTCGCGCTTCAGATCACCCAGCAGAATCCCGCGCCGATCGCCAGCCTCGAGCCGCATTGTCCGGGCGGCCTGCGCTATATCGTCGAGAAGCTGCTCGCCAAGCGCCCCGAGCGGCGTTTCGGCGACGGCGCCGAACTCGCCCGTGCGCTCGACCGGGAGGGCAAGGCCTATGAGGCGGTGCAGGCCGACGCCGCCGGGCGCGGGCGCGCGCTTCCGCTTCAGGCGCGCCTGACCCTCGTGGTGCTGGCCGTGACCGCGCTCACGCTCTTCGCCAGCATCGGCACGGTGCTTCATCGGCAATATGAGGCGATGGAGCGCATGACGCTCGTTTCCGGCGCCTCGATCGCCTCCTTCGTGGCGAGCAACGCGGCGCTGACGGCGGTGGACAATGCCGGGCTTGCTCCGGCGGAGCGGGACTGGGCGCCGGTGCAGGCCTTCATCGCCGCCGCGTCCAAGGACGAATCCGTGCGCTGGATGACCATGGTGGACAGCGACGGCGTGATCCGCGGGGCCAGCGACGCGCGACGGCTCGGCACGCGCTACCGCGCCCCCGCCGGCGAGGCGGTGGTCTATAGCGAGGACGGCACCACCGCGACCGGCATCAGGCTCGCCGACGGGCGCACCGGCTTCCGCTTCGTCCACCCGATCCTCTATGCCGGCCGCCGCTTCGGCACGATCGAGGTGACGATGAGCAAGGCGGGGCTCGAAGCGGCGGCGTCCACCTCGCGGGCCCTCCTGCTCACGCTGGGCGGCATCGTGCTGCTGGTCGTCGGCTGCACCAGCCTCACCGTCGCCGGGCTCATCAAGCGGCCGGTGCGCCGGCTCAATCGCGCGCTCCAGGATGCGGCGATGGGCGATCTCGATTTCCGCGTTTCGCATCGCCGCAAGGACGAGTTCGGCGAGCTTTTCGACAGCTTCAATCTCTTCGCGACGGCGGTGCAGGAGCGGATCGAGGCCGCCGAGCGCCCCGCCGGTCGCCCCGCCGCGCTGGAGGCCACGCGGATCGAGCCCGCGCCGGCCGGGGACCTCCCGGCGAGCGAGGCCGGGACGCCTTTCGCCGAAGGCTGGCGGCGTTCGGCCTGATGTACGTCTGTCGCCTCTTCCGTCGCGACCAGCCGTTCGAGCAGATCGACGCCCGGCTGCTGGCGGACGGGCGGCTCAGCGTCGGGCGCGACCCCGCCGCCGACTGGCCGCTGGACGACGAAGCCGGCACGCTCTCGCGTATCCACTTCACGCTCGTGCTCGACGGCGATGGGCTCACGCTGATCGACAGCAGCACCAACGGCACCTTCCTGGGCAATGGCGAGCGCGCGCCGCGTGACGTGGCCGTTCCGATCACGCTCCACGAGACGTTGCGCTTCGGCGCGCTCGCTCTGGTCGTCGACCGTCCCGCCGAGGACGACGAGGCACCCGACGGCACCCGATTCCTCCCCGCGGGGGTCGCCGCGCCGCTGCCCGGCGACTGGCTCGACGGCCCCGCCGCGCCGCGCCCGCGCCACCGGGACGAATCCCTGATCGAGGCATTTTGCGAAGGCGCGCGGCTCGATTCATCGGCCCTTTCAGGGGAGGACCCGGCCGAGCTTATGCGCCGGCTGGGCGCGCTCTATCAGCAGACGGTGCTCGGCCTGGCCACGCTGATGGCGGAACGCGCGCGGTTCAAGGGCGATCGCGATCTCGACCGCACCACGATCGGCGCGGCCGACAACAACCCGTTCAAATGGGCGCCGACGCGCAAGCTCGCGCTCGCGCTGCTCTGCGCTCCCCAGCCCGGTTTCCTGGGCGATGCCGAGGCGGTGCGCCTGTCGTTCGAGGATGTCGCGCGCCACTTCTCGGCCATGGCCGCGGGGAGCAACGCGGCGTTGCTCGCGGTGCTCGAGCATCTTTCTCCCGCGGCGATCGATGCCGAGGCCGAACGACAGGGCTTCTCGCTGCGCGGCCGCGCGACGCTCGCCCGCGAGATTCACGCCCGGCGGCACGCGGCGCTGACGGGGGAAAACCGCGCGCTCGTCGAACGCGCCTTCACCGACGCCTATGCGGGCGTCGACGAGGATCGGAACCGGGCGTGAACGCTCTGCCCCTGCCGCGCGGAAACAGGCTCTCCATGCGCTCGGTCTCGCGCAGCCACGCCGGCTGCGTGCGCGCGGCGAATGAGGATCGGGTGCTCGAACGGCCGGAGATGGCGCTCTGGGCCGTGGCCGACGGCATGGGCGGGCACCGGCACGGCGCCGAAGCCGCCGCCCGTGTGATCGCGCAACTGGCCGGCGCCGTGCCGAACGGCTCGGGCCATGCGCTTCTCGCCGACATCACGCGCCGCCTTCAGGCCGCGAATGAGGAGCTTCGCGCCGGGAAAGGTGGATCGACGCTGGTGGCGCTGCTGATCCACGAGGATCATTATGCCTGTCTCTGGGCCGGGGACAGCCGCGCCTATCATCTGCGCGACGGCCGCCTCACGGCCATCACGCGCGACCATAGCGTGGTCCAGCAGATGGTCGACAACGGAATGCTTACCGAGGCGGAGCGCCGCAGCCATCCGCGCGCGCACGTCATCACCCGCGCGGTCGGCGTCGACGAGAAGCTGCTGCTCGACCGTCGTTTCGCGCGGGTGACGGCGGGCGATCGCTTCCTGCTCTGTTCGGACGGGCTCACGATCTGTTTCGACGAAAGCGAGCTCGCCGGGCATCTGGCGGCCCCCGATCTCGCCGCCGCCGCCGACACGCTGCTCGAAACGGCGCTGGCGCGCGGCGCGCCGGACAATGTGAGTTTCATATTGCTGGCGATGGACTGAGCGGCGCCGGCCATCGCGCGACCGGCCACGGGCCTGTTTTCGCCCGAAGCGGCGTCGTCCTGAAGGTACGTCCCGTTGCCCGCCTTCGCTTCGGCTGGTGCATGGCATCGCTCTATTCTATGTATGATCCTTCGAAGACATGCGCGAGAGCAGGTTGATGGCATTGGTGAAGAAATCCACGCTTGGCTCGCGCAATAAAACCGCCGTTTCTGAAACTCCTTCCCCCGATCCCGCCCCCGGGCCTGCGGCGCCCGCGTCCCGGCCCGCGCGCGCCCGGCCGGCGCGCGCGAAGCGGGGCGCGACCGTCATTGACCGGCTCGACCAGGCCACGCAGGAACTGGCAAGCGGCCTCGCCGAAGCGGCATCGGCGTCGAGCGCGCTTCAGCAATCGATGGCACGCATCGCCGGCGGCGCGGAGGAAGCGGCGGGCGCGGCGCAGGAATCGCTCGGGTCGATCGCGGCCCTGAGCCGGGCGTTCGGCACGGCGCAGGAGCGCGCCGAGGCCGCGATGCGGCGCGCCGAAACGGTTCAGTCCGCGTTCGGCGAGGCGAGCGGCCAGATCGAGCAGTCGGTTGCCGCGATACAGCTCAACGCCCGCCGCCAGCTTGCCACCGTCGAGACCATAAGCGCGCTGGAAGCCGCCGCCGCGAGCATCGGCGAGATCGGCCAGACGGTCTCCGACATTTCCGACCAGACCAGCCTCCTCGCGCTCAACGCGACGATCGAGGCGGCGCGCGCGGGGGACAGCGGGAGCGGCTTCGCGGTCGTCGCCGACGAGGTTCGCGCGCTGGCCGAGACATCCGAGGCAAGCGCCGGGGAGATGCGCGGCCTCGCCTCGAACATCACGGAGGAAGTCCGCTCCATCGTGGAACGCGTGCGCATCGCGTCCAAGGATGCCGAGCGCGAGGCGCAGGTCGGCCGCGACGTGATCGTCGCGCTCGCCGCCGCGCGCACCGAGCTGGGCGTCATCGTCGAGGGCGCGCAGGACATCCTGCTCGCCGCCGCCGAGGCGAACGGCGCCGCCCGCGAGGCGACCGGGGGCGCCGAACAGGTCGCCAGCGCCGCCGAGGAGCAGTCCGCCGCCGCCGCCGAGGCGCAGCAGGCGATCGAGCAGCAGGCGATCTCGCTCGACCAGAGCCAGCAGACCTCCGAAGCGCTCGGCCGCCTGACCGGGCGTCTGCGCGGATCGGGCGCGCGCGCGGCCGCGTCCCAGGAGGCCGCCGCCGCCGCCGAGGAGCTTTCGGCGACCGTCCAGGAATTGTCGGGCGCCTCCGGACAGATTCAGGTCGCGATCGAGCAGATCGGACGCGGCGCGGAACTCCAGTCGGCCGCGACGCTTCAGGCCAATGCGGCGATGGGGCAGATCGAGGCATCGGCGATGCTTGCGCAAGCGCGGGCGACCGCCGCCGCCGACCACTTCGCCGCGCTCGTCGGCAAGGTGGGGGAGAACCGCAAGACGATCGACATGCTGGCCAGGGGCGTGGACGGCGCCGTCGGCGAGACCCGCGCGATCCTGGCCCTGCTCGCGACGCTTGGCGACACCGCGCGCGGCATCGAGAAGATCACGGACGGCCTCGCGCTGGTCGCGGTCCAGACCAACATGCTCGCGGTCAGCGGGTCGGTCGAGGCGACCCGTGCCGGCGAGGCGGGCGCCGGCTTCTCGACCGTCACCGGCGACATACGCAAGCTGTCGCGCGAATCGGCCCTGAATGCGGAGCGCGCCAGGGATGCCATACGCTCCGTGCAGGATCAGATGGCGCTCGTCCGGCGCGATCTCGACCAGATCGTCGGCGCGGCGGAAGGCGAGGTGGTGCGCGCGAACGCCATGATCGAACGCTTCACGGCGATCGCCGGCGATCTCGACGAAGCGGGTGCGGAGTCGCTCGGCATCGCGGAGAATGCGGATACGATCCTGCGGTCGGCTCGCGAGGTGAAGAGCGGCACGGATCAGATCGCCATCGCCGCCGAAATCGCCGCCGGGGCGGCGCGGGAAGCGGCGGCGGCCGCGCGGCAGCAATCGCAAGGCGCCGAGATGCTCGCGGCCGCGATCGAGGAGATCGCGTCGCTGGCCGGCTCGCTGGTGGGCAAGGCCGATTGAGCATGGCCACAGCTGGCGCGACGGACGATGGCGAGCAGCTACTGACCTTCCGGGTGGGGGGCGAGCGTTTCGGCGTCGCCGCTTCGCTGGTGCGCGAGGTGGCCAGGCTGCCGCGTGTCACGCGGGTGCCGCACGCGCCCGGCAGCCTGCTCGGGCTCGGCAATTTTCGCGGGGTCGTGCTGCCGATCGTGTCGTTCGCCGCGCTGATCGATCGCCGTTCGGGACAGGAGAGCCGGGCGATCCTGCTCGACACCGCTTATCCTGTCGCGTTGGCGGTCGACGAGGTGGCGGCGCTGCGCCGCGACGCGGGCGTGCGCGCCATCGATGTCGAAACGCTCGTCTCGGCCCGGATCGCGCGCGGCGGGAAGGGCAAGGCGCGCGCGGTTGCCGCGATTCATCGGGCCGCCCCGGCCGTCGCGGACCCCGATGTGCCGCTGGTCGTGTTCGGCATCGCGGGCCAGGACTTCGCGCTGCCGATCGGCACGGTCGAGGAGGTCGTGAAGCTGCCGGACGCGATCGCGGCCCTGCCCCGATCCGACGACGTGGCGGCGGGATCGATCGCGGTGCGCGACGTCCTCCTTCCGCTGCTGTCGCTTGCCGCTTTGCTGGGATTTCCGGCGGCGGATCGCACGCGGCAGGCGCGCATCGTCATCGTGCGCATCGGCGCGCACCGCGTGGGGCTGGTGGTCGATGACGTGCGCGGCGTGCTGCGCGTTGCCGAATCGCGGATCGATCCGGTGCCCGCCGTGCTGGCGCGCGGATCGGCTGAGGCGCGGATCCAGGCGATCTGCCGGCTCGACGACGGCCGGCGCCTGATCTCGGTCCTCGCGGTCGAGCATCTCCTGCGCGAGGACCTGACGGCGAAATTGCTGGAGACGGGCGGAGCGGACACGGCCATGGAACAGGACGCGACAAGCGGCGCGAGCGCGCAGTTCCTCATTTTCCGCATCGGCGGTTCGGATTTCGGCCTGCCCGTCGAAGCGGTTGTCGAGGTTGCCCGGCTGCCGCCGAAGCTCGGCCGGCTGCCCGGGGCCCCCGCGTTCGTCAAGGGCGTGATGACGCTGCGCGGCATGGTCGTGCCCGTCGTCGACCAGTCGCTCCGCTTTACCGGAACGCCCGCCGAGGGGCTGCGCCGCCGGGTGATCGTGGTGCGGCTCGGCGAGCTGGTGGCGGGGTTCGTGGTGGATTCCGTCGCCGACGTCCGCCGCATCGCGCTGGATGCCCTGCGTCCCGCGCCCGCCGTCGGCGGCGAGGAGACGAAGCTGTTCGATCAGGTCGCGGTCGACGGCGCGGATGGCATCGTGCTGATCGTGAGCCCGCAGGAGCTGCTCGACCGGGCCGAGCGCGAGGTGCTTGCCGGCATCAGCAGGAAAACGTCGGCGCGCGCTTCGTGACACGACTGCTCATCGTCGACGATTCGGCGCTGATGCGGCTGCTGCTGCTCGAGATTTTCCAGGCTGCCGGGGATTTCGAAGTCGAGGTGGCGCGGGGCGGGGCGGAGGCGTTGGCGCTTCTGCACGGCTTCGCGCCCGATGTCATCACGCTCGACGTCCATATGCCCGACATGGACGGGATCGCCTGTCTCGACCGGATCATGGTCGAGCGGCCGACGCCCGTGGTCATGATATCGTCGCTGACCGCCGAGGGCGCCGACGAAACGCTCGAAGCGATGTCGCTGGGCGCGATAGACTTCGTCGCCAAGCCGCGCGGGGCGGTCTCGATCGAGATCGAGGCGCTCGCGCCGCTGCTGGTCGAGAAGGTCCGTGCCGCGTCCCGCGCCCGCCTGTCGCTGGCGACGCGGCTGACCGACCGGGTTCGCCTGCGCGCCGCCGCCCGGCCCGGCCGCTCCGTTCCGCCACGCCCGGCGCGGGCGACGGCCAAGCGGCCGCCGGAGCAAGGCGGCGGCGAAGGACTGGTCGTCGTCGGGACATCGACCGGCGGCCCCGCGGCGCTCGACATTCTCCTCGGCGGGCTGCCGGCGAGCTTTCCGTGGCCCGTGGTGATCGCCCAGCACATGCCGGCGAGCTTCACCGGCGCGCTCGCCCGCCGGCTCGACAGATTTTGCGCGCTGACCATCGTGGAGGTCGCGAAATCCCAGCCGCTGCTCGCCGGACATGCCTATATCGGTCGCGGCGACGCCGATATCCTCATCAGCCGGCGCGGCGGCGCGCTGGTGGCGGTGGCGGCGCCGAGCGCGCCCGAGCTTCATTGGCATCCGAGCGTGGACCGGCTGGTCGCGAGCGCGATGCAGCATGTCGCCCCCGAACGGCTCGTCGGCGTGTTATTGACCGGCATGGGCAATGACGGAGCGGCATCGATGGCCGAACTGGCGAGGATGGGCGGCCATACGATAGCCGAAGCCGAGGATACGGCCGTGGTGTGGGGCATGCCGGGCGCATTGGTCGCAGCCGGCGGCGCCGATCATGTCGTCGCGCTCGACGGCATTGCCGGACGGCTCAAAAGCATCGTGGGCAAGTGACGCACGCGGCCGCAGCGGAGGACGGCCCGGATGTCGCGCTCTCCGACGATCAGCTCGGTCAGGTGACACAGCTTATCTATCGCTGGACCGGCATGATGTTCGCCCGGGGCAAGCGCTATTATATCGAGCGGCGCGTCGCCGAGCGCATCCGCCGCCGCGGCTGCCCGGATGCGCGCGGCTATCTCGCCTTGCTCGGCATCGACGCGGGCGAGCGCGAGACGCTGATCAACGCCTTCACGATCAACGAGACCTATTTTTTCCGCGAGGCCCATCAGCTCGCCGCGCTCAGCGGCGCCATCCTGCCCGATATCGTCAGCCGCAAACGTCCCGGCGACCTTGTGCGGATCTGGTCGGTGCCCTGCTCGACGGGGGACGAGGCCTACTCGATCGCGATATGGCTGCTCGAGCGCTGGCCGTGGGTCGATGCCTATAATGTCGAGATAATCGGCTCGGACATCGATACGGCGGCGCTCGACGCCGCCCGGGCCGGGCGGTTTGCCGCGCGGGCGCTGGGCCGGCTGCCGCCGCACATGGTCGAGAGCTATTTCGAGGCCGAGCGCCACCATCGCCGCAGGATCATCGACGATCTGCGCCAATCGGTGCGGTTCACTCCCGCGAACCTGTGCGATGCGGCGAGCCTTGAGGGTCTCGGCCGGTTCGACGTCGTCTTCTGCCGCAACGTGCTGATCTATTTCGATGATGCCTCGCGCCTCCTCGCCGCGCGCAACCTCCATGACCGGCTGGTTCCGGGCGGCTATCTCTGCCTCGGCCATAGCGAATCGATGGGGCGGATCAGCGACAGCTTCACGATGGTTCGCCTCGACGACGCAATCGTCTATCGTCGGGCCTGATGGACGAGCTGCTCGAACAATTCCTGGTCGAAGGGCGCGAACTCGTCGCCGCCGCCCACGAGGCGCTCGCGGTCCTGACCGGCGATCCCGCGAACGCAGATGCCGTCGACCGGGCGTTCCGGGCGTTCCATACGCTCAAGGGATCGGTGACGCTATTCGATCTGAAGCCGGCCGAACATATCCTCCATGCCGGCGAGGATTTGCTCGACCGCGCGCGAAAGGGCGCCGCCGGGCTTTCGTCCGGAGACATCGCGCGCCTGATCGCCATTCTCGACCAGATCGATCGGTGGATCGACGCGCTCGAGCGCGAGGGCGAGATCGAAGCCGGCGCCGCCGGGATCGCTGAGCGCCTGCTGATCGGCGCTCCCCGGGCGCAGGCGATCACCCCGGCCGACGACGAGCAGCAAGCCTCCACTCCCGCCGAGCCCTGGCTGGCGGCGCTCCTCGAACGGCGTGCCGCCGTGGTGGCGCAGGGAGAGGACGCGCTCGTCGCCTTCCGTTATGCGCCGGACCGCGACGCCTTTTTCCGTGGCGAGGATCCTCTGGCGCTGGTCGGCGGGGTGCCGGGGCTGATCGCCCTCGATATCCTGCCGCCCGACGGCCACTGGCCCGCCGCCGATGCGATCGAGCCGTTCGAATGCGGCATGGTGATCGAGGGCGTGTCGGCGGCGACCCCGGATGCGCTGAGGCAGTCGTTCCGGCTCGTGCCCGATCAGGTGCGGTTCCATAGCCTTGCGGCGCGCGCGCAGCCGGCGAAAGGCGACGATTCGGGGCTCCCGCTGGCGGCAAGCGTGTTGCGGGTGGACGCGCGCCGGGTGGACGCGCTGGCCGACGATGTCGGGGAGCTGATCGTCGCGGCGAACGCCTTCGCGCCCCTCGGCGATCGGGCGGAAGCTTTGGATGCGGGCTTCGCGCTCGATATCCGGGCCGCGCAGGCCGGCCTCGAACGCGCTGTCGGCCGCCTTTCGCGTTCGGTGTCGGCGGTTCGCCTGATATCGCTCGCGCCGACGCTCGCCCGGCTGCCGCGAATGGTCCGCGAGATAGCCGACGGGCTCGGCAAGCCGGTCGATTTCGCGGTCAGCGGCGAGCAGGTCGAGGTCGACAAGCAGATCGCCGACGGCCTGTTCGAGCCGCTGCTGCATCTCGTGCGCAACGCAATCGATCATGGCATCGAGGATGCCGCCACGCGCGCCCGGTCGGGCAAGCCGGCGAACGGGCAGCTTGCGCTCGCCGTGGCGCGCGACGGCGACGACATCCTGATGTCCCTGTCGGACGACGGCGCGGGCATCGATCGCGCGCGCGTGCGCGACGTCGCGGTCGCGCGTGGCCTGATCGAGCGCGAGGCGGCCGACGCGCTTTCCGATGCGGGAACGCTCGCCCTCATCTTCGCGCCGGGCTTCTCGACCGCGGCGGCGGTCACGGGCGTCTCGGGGCGCGGGGTCGGGATGGACGCGGTTCAGGCGGCGGTCGAGCGGCTGCGCGGCGGCGTCGAGATCGAGAGCGTTCCGGGCCATGGCACGCGCTTTCAGCTTCGCCTGCCCGCGAACGCGATCACCACGCGCCTTCTCGTCGTCGAGGTCGCGCGGGATCGTTACGGGGTGCCGTTCGACCAGATTTCGGAGACGGTGCGCGTCGGCGCCGATCGGCTGATCCCGCTCGGCACCGGCACCGCGTGCGTGCTGCGCGATCGCACCGTGCCGGTGCTCAGCCTCGCCGGGCTGCTCGGCATGGCGGATGACGGGGGTTTTCCGGCGAAGCTGCTGGTGACGCGGGCAGGGGGTGAGCCGGTGGCGTTGCGTGTCGACGGCTTTCACGAACGGCTCGACGCGATGGTCCGTCCGCCCAGCGGCCTCCTTGCCGGCCTGCCGATGGTCCGCGGCACGACGGTGACGGGCGACGGCGCGGTCCTGCTCGTGCTCAACATATCGGAACTCGTGGCATGAGCGTGCGGATCGCGGGCTCCACCATCCACGTCGAAGGCAACGGCCTTGTCGAGGATGCCGAGCCGATCCTCGTGGCGCTCCAGGCCGATCCGAAGCGGATCGTCGACCTGTCGCGCGCGGCGAAGCTGCACAGCGCGACCATCCGGCTCCTGCTGGCGCTGCGGCCGCGGATCGTCGGCGCGCCGTCGGATCCGTTCCAGGCGGAGCATGTCGCACCGTTGCTGATCTCGAACGGTGACGGGCCCGTCCCGTTCGGTTAGGGGTACGGACTCGACATGGAGCGGCTTTGGGCTCGCTTTGTTCGTGAGCGTTGTCTTTTGTTCGTGAGCGTTATGGAGCCGCCAGATGCCAGTGACCGTGTTGATCGTCGATGACAGCAAGCTTGCGAGGATCGTGGCGGCAAAGGCGCTCGCCGAGCTTCAGCCCGACTGGGACAAGGCGGAAGCGGGAAGCGCCGCGCAGGCATTCGAGGTCATCGCCCGGCAAGGGATCGACATATGCCTCATCGACTTCAACATGGTCGAGAAGGACGGGCTCCAGCTTGCCGAGGAGTTGCGCGCCTCGCATCCTGACATGCCCATCGCGATCATCACCGCGAACATCCAGGACGAGGTGATCGCGCGCGCCCGGGCCGCCGGCGCGGCCTTCGTCGCCAAGCCCGTGACCAGCGAAGGCCTGCAAGGCTTCCTGTCGGGGGCGGCGCTCCGGCTGAGATCCGCGAAGGCATGATGCCGGAGACTATTGTGCTCGACGAACTCGAACGCGATGCGCTCACCGAGATCGTCAACATCGGGGTGAGCCGCGCCGCATCGAACCTGCGCAAGATGATCGGCGATCAGGTGCTGTTGTCGGTGCCGTCGATCGAGGTGCTGAGCCAGCGCCGCGCGGCACGGCTGATCAGCGAGCGCGAGGTTCCGGAACTGGTCGCGGTGCGGCAGGATTTCAGCGGGGCGTTTTCCGGCCGCGCGCTGCTGATTTTTCCCGAAACGAACAGTCTGGAGCTGGTCCGCGCGGTGACGGGCGGCGAACTCAGCGCGCAGGAGGTGATCGATCTCGAGCAGGAAGCCCTGGCTGAAACCGGCAACGTCATCCTCAACAGCTGTCTCGCCACGATGGCCAACCTGCTCAAGCGTTCGCTCAGCGTGACCGTGCCCGAGGTCCTGCGCGGTTCGGGCGCGACCTTGTTCGAAATCGAGGAAGGCGTCACCGACGAGGGGCTGGTGCTGTTCCTCTATATCGATTTCGCCGTTCGACGGCACGACATTCGCGGCTATATCGCGATGATCATGGACCTGCCGTCGCTCGCCACGCTCAAGGAGCTGCTCGAGGAGTTCATTGCCCGTATCGTTGGTGACGATGGCTGATCCGGCGGCGGACGACCGGGGCGATCAGGTCCGCGCGATCCTCGCGGCGGCGGGAGCGAGCGGGACCTGGGACTGGGACGTGGTCGCGCGGACCCTGCGTGTCGACAGCCGGTTCGCCGAACTTTACGGGATCGCGCCCGAGGACGCGCGCCACGCGCTGCCGACGAGCACCTTCTTCAAGGCGATCCATCCCGACGATCGGGCCCGGATGAAGATCGCGGTGGCGGGCATGACCGCCGGGGCCGAGCGCTTTTCGAAGGAGTTCCGCGTCATCACGCCCGACGGCGAGACCCTGTGGATGCACGGCCGCGGCCAGTCGCATTATGACGACGACGACGAGCCGGTCCGTTTCACCGGCCTGCTGGTCGACGTGACCGAGCGGAAGCGCACCGAGGAGCGGCTGCGGATCGCGCAGTCCGCCGGCGGGATCGGCACCTTCGAATATTCCGACGGCTACGCGACCGCCACCGTGTCGACCGAATTCTGCAAGCTGCTGGGGCTGCATCCGGCCCAGGTCCTGCCGGTCCGCACCATCAATTCCGTGCTCAAGGGGCCGGGCAAGCCCGAGCTGATACCGGAATCGCCTCGTGGAGGACCGCCCGAGACGCTCGAAGGCGTATTCTGCGTGGTGCGCGGCGACGACGGCGCCGAGCGCTGGATCGCGAGACGCGGCGAGATCCTGCGGGACGGCGAGAATGGCGGATATCGCCTGATAGGCGTCATCTACGACGTCACGGAGGCCAAGGCGCAGGAAGCCGCGCTGCGCGACCTCAACGAAACCCTGGAATCCCGCATAGAGCAGGCGCTGGGCGAGCGGCAGCGGGCCGAAGATGCGTTGCGCCAGGCGCAGAAGATGGAAGCGGTCGGCAATCTGACCGGCGGCATAGCCCATGATTTCAACAACCTGCTGACGATCATCGTCGGCAGCATCGACATCGCCATGCGCCGGATCGATGCCGGCACCGATTCCCGGGTGAAGCCGGCGCTGGCGAACGCGTTGAAAGGCGCCGACCGCGCCGCCGCGCTCGTGCAGCGGCTGCTCGCCTTTTCACGACGCCAGCCGCTGGCGCCCAGGCCGATCGGCATAGAAAGGCTGCTCGCGGGCATGTCGGATCTGCTGAGGCGATCGATCACCGAAACGATCTCCATCGAGGTCGCGGCGCCGGCCGACCTCTGGGTGATCGAGGCCGATCCCAACCAGCTCGAAAACACCATCCTCAACCTCGCGGTCAATGCGCGCGACGCCATGCCGGAGGGAGGCACGCTGACGATCGCGGCGCGCAACGTCGTGCTCGAAGCCGGTGAGATGGAAGATGCGCCCCCGGGCGACTATGTCGCGATCGCGGTTTCCGATACCGGCGTCGGCATGACGGCCGATACGGTCGCCAGGATCTTCGATCCCTTCTTCACGACCAAGGAAGTCGGCAAGGGCACGGGCCTTGGCCTCTCGATGGTCTACGGTTTCGTGAAACAGTCCGGCGGACAGGTCCGCGTCGAATCGACGCCCGGCGCGGGCACCACCATCACGCTTTATCTGGCGCGCCATCTCGACGGTGACAATGCGGCGCTGGTGATCGACGATGAGGAACATTTGCTCCACGGCGGCACGGAATCGATCCTGGTGGCGGAGGATGACGACGACGTCCGGGCGTACACCGTCGGAATCCTGCGTGAGCTGGGCTATCGCGTGATCGAGGCGCAGGACGGCGCGACGGCGCTCAGGCTGCTCGAGGATGGCGAGCAGCCGGTCGCGCTCCTGCTGACCGACGTGGTCATGCCGGGAATGTCGGGAAGCCAGCTCGCGACCGCCGCGCAAGCGCTCCAGCCGGCGCTTAAACTGCTTTACACGTCCGGCTACACTCGTGAAGCGATTTCGCGCGACGGGCGGCCGGACGGCGGAATCGACCTGATCCCGAAGCCGTTCACCTATGCATCGCTCGCCGCGAAGGTCCGCGATCTGCTCGATCGGACGAACTGACGCGACACCATCGACTGCGATGGCAGTCGTCAATCAGCAGGTGCAATCAGGAAGGATATATCGCGGTATGGAACAATAAAATCGTAGTTTACTGAATATTCGAGGGAGAGATATCCCCTCAACCGGCCAAATGAAAACAGGCGTCCGGAGAGCCTTTCGGTCGGAAACCATTCTTCCCTTCATGCCCGTCCGGCCGTTGGGCAGCTTTTATCCCGTCATTCCCGCCCGAAATCTCACCGGGTGTCGGCATTCCTTCGCGCGAAAAGCTCGATTCCGGCGCGGTGCGCTATGGCCGCGGCCCCGGCCGTCGCGGGCGACGGTTTGCACTCTTTGCCCGATGCTGTGATAGAAATGCCCGACGGCGCGGGATTCTGCTGACGCGCATCCTTATGAGATTGCTATCAATGACATCCAGTTTCGAAAACAGAGACGATCCCATGCTCTACGCGGGGTTGGCGGGCCTCATGGGCCTGGTGTTCGTTGCGGACCTGTTCCTGCCGCTGGGTATTGCCGTTTGGGTCATCTATATCTTTCCGGTCGCTCTCTCGTACCTTTCGTCGCGACCGCTGCTTCCCCCCGCGCTCGCCGTGACGGCGACGATCCTGATAATAGCCGGATATCTGCTCTCGCAGTCCGGCGGGAACCTGAGCGTCTCGCAGGTCAACCGGACGCTCGGCTCGCTCACCGCCTGGACCGTCGGTGGAATCGGCTATCTGTTCATCCGCAACCGGCTGGGCATCAAGAAGCAGGAATGGCTTCAGGCGGGCCAGGTGCGGCTCGCCGAGAATATGAGCGGCGAGCAGCGGCTGGACGAGCTTGGTGCGAACCTCCTGCGTTTCCTCGCCGAATATCTGGGCGCGCAGGCGGGCGCCGTGTTCATCCGGGACGGCGACGGCTTCCGGCGCCACGCCACCTACGGAGTGCCGGCCGACGGGCGCATGCCCGATCACGTCCGGCCGGGTGACGGCCTTCTGGGGCAGGCCGTGAAGGACGGACGCGGCTTCCTGCTGCACGAGGTGCCCGAGGACTATCTCTATTTCGGATCGGGCCTGGGGCAGGCGAAGCCCCGCCATCTGCTGATCGCGCCCGTCCGGGTGGAGGGCGAGATCCATGCCGTGCTGGAACTGGGGTTCATCGGCGCCGCCGGCGAACGGCATGTGGAGTTTCTGGAGAGCGTCTCGGAATCGGCCGCGATCGCGATACGTTCCGCCAAGTTCCGCATTCGCCTACAGGAATTGCTGGAGGAAACCCAGCAGCAGGCGGAGGAGCTGCAAGCGCAGAGCGAGGAATTGCGGACGGCGAACGAGGAGCTGGAGCGGCAGAGCCTCTCCTTGCAGGATTCGCAGTCGCGGCTCGAAATGCAGCAGGCGGAGCTGGAGCAGACCAACGCGCATCTGGAGGAGCAGGCGCAGGCGCTTGAAAGCCAGCGCGACGATCTCAGCCGGGCGCAATCGGCGCTTCAGGGGCAGGCGCGGGACCTGGAGCAGGCGAGCCGCTACAAGTCCGAATTCCTGGCGAATATGTCGCATGAGCTGCGGACGCCGCTCAATTCGCTGCTGATCATGGCGCGGCTCCTCGCCGACAATCGCGACGGGAACCTCTCTTCCGACCAGATCAGATATGCCGAGACGATCGAGACGTCCGGAAACGATCTCCTGCTGCTTATCGACGATATCCTCGACATATCGAAGATCGAGGCCGGCAAGGTCGAGCTTCAGGCGCGGAGAGTCGGAATCGTCCAGATCGCCGGCAAGGTGAAGGCCGCGTTCGAAGCGGCCGCCCTTCAGAAGGGCTTGACGCTTCGGACGGAAATCCTGCCGGACACGCCGGACGCTCTCGAGACGGACCCGCAGCGGCTGGAACAGGTGCTGAAGAACTTTCTCTCCAACGGCATCAAGTTCACCGAGAAGGGCGGGGTGGTCCTGAGCATCGGGCCCGCCGCCGACGGCAGACTGGCCTTTTCGGTGCGCGACACCGGCGTCGGCATTCCCGTCGAGCAGCAGCAGGCCGTTTTCGAAGCATTCCGCCAGGCCGACGGCACGATCAGCCGGAAATATGGCGGCACCGGCCTCGGCCTGTCGATCTCGCGCGAGCTGGCGCGGCTGCTTGGCGGCGAGATCCGGCTCGAGAGCGCGGTCGATCAGGGCAGCACCTTCAGCCTGCTCCTGCCGCCGGCCTATGATGCGGCGCTGGTGCGGCCCAAGGCGGAGGCGCCGCCGCCCGCCATATCGTCCCCGCTTATCCAGCCCCCCGCCGATAATGGCGCGTCAGCCGCCGGGCCGAGGCGGCAGGAGGATATCGAGGACGACCGCGAGCATCTGTCGGGCGACGGGCGCGCGATCCTGATCGTGGAGGACGATGTCGCCTTCGCACGCATCCTCTGCGACCTGGCGCATGAAATGGGCTTCCAGTGCCTGTTCGCCAAAACCGCCGACGAAGGCGTGCTGATGGCCAGGCAATATCTCCCCAATGCCGTGATCCTCGACATGGGACTGCCCGATCATACCGGCATGTCGGTTCTCGACCGCCTCAAGCGGGACGTGCGCACGCGCCACATCCCCGTGCACGTCGTCTCGGTGAGCGACTATACGCATATGGCGCTGTCCTACGGCGCGGTCGGCTATGCGCTGAAGCCGGTCAAGCGCGAGGAGCTGATCCGGGTCCTGGAAGGGCTGGAGGCACGGTTTGCCCAGCGTTTGCGGCGGGTGCTGGTGGTCGACGACGACGCCAGCCAGCTCGAGAGCCTGCGGCTGCTGCTGGCGTCGCGCGATGTCGAGACGGTGGCGGCCCGCACGGGCGGGGAATGCCTGGGCAAGCTGGCGGCCGAAACCTTCGACTGCGTGGTGCTCGATCTCAACCTCCCGGACGCTTCCGGTTTCGAGGTGTTGGAAAAGCTCAGCGTCGACGAAGCCGTCTCCTTCCCCCCGGTCATCGTCTATACGGGACGGGACCTGTCGGCCGACGAGGAGCTGCGGCTTCGCAGATATTCCAAGTCCATCATCATCAAGGGCGCGAAATCGCCCGAGAGGCTGCTGGACGAGGTAACGCTCTTCCTGCATCAGGTCGTCGCCGAGCTGCCCGAAAAGCACCAGAAGATGCTGGCCAAGTCCCTCAACCGGGACGAGGCGCTCGAAGGGCGGCATATCCTCGTGGTCGAGGACGACGTGCGCAACGTCTATGCGCTTACCAGCCTGTTCGAGGCCCATGGCGTCACCGTCCGCATCGCCCGCAACGGGCTGGAGGCGCTGCGGGCGCTGGACGAATTGCCGGAGAAGGGCGCCCGGCCCATCGATCTCGTGCTGATGGACGTGATGATGCCGGAGATGGACGGCCTGACGGCGACACGGGAAATCAGGAACCGGCCACAATGGAAGGACCTGCCGATCATATCGCTGACGGCCAAGGCGATGGCGCACGATCATGAACAGTGCATCGCCGCCGGCGCGAACGACTATCTGGCGAAGCCGCTGGATATCGACAAGCTGCTCTCGCTCGTCAGGGTATGGATGCCGCGATGAACAGAGGGCCGGTGAAATCGACCGAGGATATCGAGCTGGATCTGCTGCTGGAGGCGGTCTGGCAGCGCTACCAATATGATTTTCGCGGTTACGCCTCGTCGTCGCTCAGGCGGCGCGCGGCGCGCGCGCAGCAGCATTTCGGGTGCGCGACCCTCTCCCTCCTCCAGCACCGGCTGCTCCACGAGCCGGCGATACTCCCGGAGTTTCTCGCTTTCCTCACCATCCATGTAAGTGAGATGTTTCGCGATCCTTCTTATTTCCGCGCCCTGCGTGAACAGGTCGTGCCGCACCTGAAAACCTATCCGTCGCTCAAGATATGGGTCGCCGGATGCAGCACGGGCGAGGAACTCTATTCCCTTGCCATCCTGTTTCGGGAGGAGGGCCTGGAGGCGAGGACGATCTTCTATGCGACCGATATCAGCCCGGCCGCGCTGAAAAAGGCCGAAGCGGGCATCTATGGGCTGGATCGCATTCCCCTGTTTACCGAAAATCATCGTCAATCGGGAGGGAGGTCCTCGTTGTCGGACTATTATACCGCCGCTTATGGCGCGGCGGTATTCGACAAGACGCTCCGGTCGCGAACATTGTTCGCGGAGCATAGCCTGGTATCCGACGCGGTGTTTTCGGAGATACATCTTCTATCCTGCCGCAACGTGCTGATTTATTTCGACAGGAATTTGCAGGATCGCGCGCTCGGCCTGTTCAGGGATTCCCTGGTGCGCGGCGGCTTCCTGGGGCTGGGCGCGAAGGAAAGCCTGCGCTTCTCCGCCCATTCGGAGGCGTTCGCCGATTTTGCTCCCGCCGAGCGTATCTATCGAGCGGGAATCGCCCGTCCCGCGGGAAAGGAGCTTGCGCATGCCGTCGGGTGAACCCGTCAAATTCCTGCTGGTCGACGACGTCATGGAAAACCTCCTGGCGCTGGAGGCGTTGCTCCGCCGGGACGGGCTGGAATTGTTCAAGGCCCGGTCCGGCCCGGAAGCGCTCGAATTGCTGCTGGTCCACGATTTCGCCCTCGCGCTTCTCGACGTGCAGATGCCGGACATGGACGGTTTCGAGCTGGCCGAACTCATGCGCGGGACGGAGCGCACGCGCCCGATCCCGATCATCTTCCTCACCGCCGTCGCGACCGACGAGAGGCGTCGCTTCCGGGGGTATGAGGCGGGGGCCGTCGATTATCTTCTCAAGCCCGTCGACACCCGGATGCTGACGAACAAGGCCGACATATTCTTCGAGCTCAGCCGCCAGCGGCAGGAGCTGGCCCGGCAGCGCGACGAATTGCGCCTCACCCTCGATCGCCTGAACGCGCATGGCGACAATTCCCCCCTCGCCATCGTCGAGCTCGATCCCGACATGCGGTTCCTTTCCTGGTCCAACGGCGCCGAGCGCATCTTCGGCTGGAGCGCCCCGGAGGTCGTGGGGTCGCGGATTTGCGACGTGCGCTGGATGCATGAAGAGGACGTCTCCACCTTCACCGGCCATGTCGGCGACCTGCTGGCCGGCAAGCAGCCGCGCATGGCGCATGTCTATCGTTCCCACCACAAGGACGGCGCCCTGGTCGAGTGCGAATGGTATTATTCGGCGCTTCTGGACAGCGCCGGAACGCCGATTTCGATCAACGCCCAGATCCTCGATATCACCGAGCGGCGGCGTGCCGAGGAAACCCAGCATCTGCTGGTCGGAGAGCTTAATCATCGTGTGAAGAACACGCTGGCGTCCGTTCAGGCGATAGCGAACCAGACGCTTCGCCATTCCCCCGACCCGTCGGACTTCGCCGGGAAATTCAACGGCCGCATTCAGGCGCTGGCACGGGCCAACTCCATGTTGAGCGACGCCACCTGGCAAGGCGCCGGCCTGCGCAATCTCATCCACGATCAGCTGCAACTGGGGACGATGGACGAGGCGAAGCTGAAGATATCCGGTCCCGACGTCGATCTCGAGCCGCAGGCGGCGCTGCATCTGGCGCTGGTGATCCATGAACTCGACACAAACGCCAACAAATATGGCGCGTTGTCGCTACCCGACGGCAGGGTCGATCTAAGCTGGACGGTCGACAACGGCACATTGCATCTCAAATGGTCCGAAAAAAACGGGCCCGCGGTAAAGCCCCCTTCGCGAAAGGGGTTCGGCACCGCCCTGATCGAGCGCAGCCTGAGCCCGCACGGCGGCACGGCCCATGCGACCTTTGCGCCTCATGGCATCGAATGGGACATCAACCTGCCTGTATCGCAGTCGGCGCCGTCGGGCATTGTCAACGTCCGGACTTCGGGGCCCCCGCGCTCGTCCTCGCTGCAATCGATCAAGGCAAACGGGGCGCCGAGCCGCGTCGCGGGCAAGAAGCTTCTCGTGATCGAGGACGAGCCGCTGGTCGCCTTCGAGATGATGGCGATCCTGCAAGAACTCGACGCGGAGATCGTGGGGCCCGCCGGCACCAGGGAAGATGCCCTCCAGATCATTGCGGAAGGAGTGATCGACGGCGCGTTTCTCGACGGAAATCTACAGGGAAAGCTGGTGGACGACGTGGCCGTCGCGCTTGCGGAGCGGAACGTGCCGTTCCTGTTCGTCAGCGGCTACGGAAAGGATCATCTGCCGCGCGCCTTTGGCGACGTCGCCGTGCTCGCCAAGCCCTTCACGGCGACGCAGCTGATAGACGCGGCGATACAGCTCATGCCGGAGCCGGAGCTGGTGGACAATTAGCCGAACGGTATCCGAACCGGCCCGCCGCGCCGGCGGCCGCAACCGGCCAGCCGCCATTTGGTTCCGCGTCCGGACGGATTTTCGCGGGGTTGCATTCGCGGCCCTTGTGCCGTCAAGATGCCGGCCATGCATCCGGACGCCGATCCGTTCATGCTGTCTCCGCCGCCGGTCGCGCTGCTCAGGGGGGCCAGCCTGTTCCTCGATTTCGACGGCACGCTCGTCGAGCTTGCCGAGCGGCCGGACGCCGTCGTCGTCGATGCGGGGCTGCGGGACCTGCTGGGGGGGCTCGGCGCGCTCTACCGGGGGCGGCTGGCGATCGTCAGCGGCCGCTCCATCGCCCAGCTCGACGCCTTGCTGGGCCCGATCGCGAACAGTTTCGCGCTTACCGGCAGCCATGGCAGCGAGCATCGCCGGAACGGCCGGTCGGTGGCGCCGGCGCGGCCGCCCGCGCTCGAGGCGGTGGCGGCCGCCTTGCAGGGGTTCGCCGACGAGCATCCCGGCACGCTGGTCGAGATCAAGAGCTTCGGCGTCGCCCTTCATTACCGCCTCACACCCGATGTCGCGGCCGCCGCCGCCGCTCTCGCCGGGCGGCTCGGCAAGGCGCACGGCCTCGCCGTCCAGCCGGGCAAGATGATGGTCGAGCTGCGCGTCGCGGGCGGCGACAAGGGCAGCGCGGTGCGCGCGCTGATGGCGCAGCCGCCGATGGCCGGGACGATCCCGCTCGTACTGGGCGACGATGTGACCGACGAGCCCGCGTTCGCCGCCGCCGATGCCCTGGGGGGCGCCGGCATCCTGATCGGGACGGCGCGGGAGACCGCGGCGCGTTATGCATTGCCCGACGTGGCCGCGGCGCGCGCCTGGCTCGGCGGCGCGCTTGGAGGAAATAGAAATATATGACGGCGACACTCGACCTCTGGCCGATCGGCAATTGCCAGGTATCCGCGCTGATCGATCGCGCCGGGCGTTTCGTATGGGGCTGCGTGCCCCGGGTGGACGGCGATCCTGCCTTCTCGTCGCTGCTGGACGATGCCCCGCCGGCCGGGGAGGGCGCGGGCGGCTTCTGGGAAATCGACCTGGAGGACGGCGTTTCCACCACCCAGCATTATCTGCGCAATTCGCCGGTGCTGGTGACGCGGCATGAGGACGGCCGGGGCAATGCGGTCGAGATCACCGATTTCTGTCCGCGCTTCAGCCGCAACGGCCGCATGTATCGTCCGGTCGCCTATGTCCGCATCGTCCGGCCGGTGGCCGGCAGCCCGCGTATCCGCGTCCGCCTGCGGCCGACGACGGGCTGGGGCGCGCGGATCGCGCGGTGGACGCGCGGCTCCAACCATATCCGCTATCTGCTCGATCACGGCGCGTTGAGGCTGACGACCAGCGCGCCGGTCGGCTGGATCGAGGACGAGCGGTTGTTCCGGGTCGAGCGGCCGCTGCATTTCTTCCTCGGCCCCGACGAGAGCTTCGCCGGGGATATCTCCCATGCGACGGAGCTCATGCTGGAGCGCACCCTCCAGTCATGGCGGCGCTGGGTGCGCGGGCTGGCGACGCCGTTCGAGTGGCAGGAGGCGGTGATCCGCGCCGCCATCACGCTCAAGCTGTGCCAGCATGAGGAGACGGGCGCGATCGTCGCGGCGCTGACCACGTCCATTCCCGAACATGCGGGCTCCGGCCGCAACTGGGATTATCGCTATTGCTGGATCCGCGACGCCTATTACACCGTCCAGGCGCTGAACCGGCTGGGCGCGCTCGACGTGCTCGAAGCCTATCTGGAATATCTGCGCAACATCGTCGACAATGCCCGCGGCGGCCATATCCAGCCCTTGTACGGCGTCGGCGGAGAGGCGCGGCTGACCGAACGGATGGAGCCCGCGCTCAACGGCTATCGCGGCATGGGGCCGGTGCGCGTCGGCAACCAGGCCTATGAGCAGATCCAGCACGACGCCTATGGACAGATCGTCCTGTCCAACGCGCAGGCCTTTTTCGACCGGCGGCTCTACCGGGTCGCCGGGAAGGTGGATTTCGAGGCGCTGGAAGCCATCGGCGAGCGGGCGTGGGAGGCGCACGACAAGCCCGACGCCGGGCTGTGGGAATTGCGCACCAAAAGCCATGTCCACACCTATTCGGCGGCGATGTGCTGGGCGGCGTGCGATCGCCTGGCCAATGCCGCCGCCGCGCTCGACCTCGCCGCGCGGGCGGAATTCTGGCAGGCCCGCGCCGATGCCATCCGCGGGAAGATCGAGGCGGCGGCCTGGCGCGACGACAGCCGCCGCATGTCCGCGACGTTCGACGGCGACGATCTGGACGCCAGCATCCTCCAGCTTCTCGACCTGCGTTTCCTGAAGCCGGAGGACCCGCGCTTCCGCGACACGCTGACCGCGATCGAGAGCGGGCTCCGGCGCGGAAGCCACATGCTGCGCTACGCGATCGAGGATGATTTCGGGCTGCCGGAATCGGCGTTCAACGTCTGCACCTTCTGGCTGATAGAAGCGTTGCATTTCACGGAGCGCGACGGGGAGGCGCGCGCCCTGTTCGAGGAGATGCTGGAACGAAGGACGGCGGCGGGGCTTCTGTCGGAAGATATCGATCCGAATACGGGAGAATTGTGGGGAAACTATCCCCAGACCTATTCGCTGGTCGGCCTGATCAACTGCGCCGTGCTGCTGAGCAAGCCCTGGAGTGCCATTCGATGAATCGCCTGATCATCATTTCAAACCGCGTCCAGCCGCCGACAGGCGCGGGCGACGGCAGCCAGGGCGGGCTCGCCGTCGCACTGTCGGCGGCGCTGCGCGAATATAGCGGACTGTGGTTCGGCTGGTCGGGCGAGATCACCGAGGAGTTCACCGGCCACA
>Ga0180221_1000790_pt1 | contig 24474 bp, 25 predicted proteins | sample eDN5th37CKraftMG_FD_151339 | JGI IMG/M metagenome (GOLD analysis project Ga0180221, IMG submission 151339) | Enriched Miracle-Growth compost microbial communities from Emeryville, California, USA - eDNA 5th pass 37_C Kraft MG (version 2) (version 2) ...
TCTTGCGCCGGATCAGGCCGGCCAGTGTCTTCGCGGGCAGGAAAGCCGGGGATGTCATGCGTGCTCCATGGCGCGGGTTCTTCGATAAGGCGGAGAGTGTTCCGGTGGGGGACGACGGACCGCGTCCGTCGCCGATGGCGGCGGACCGGCGGGCGGAGCGCCGCGGCCGCCGCGGACCGCCTAATGCCCGAGCCCGACGCGCTTCACCACGGGCTCCCATTTGGCGATGTCGTCGTTGACGAGGGCGGCGAACCGGTCCGGGCTCATGGGATTGGCGGTGACGCCGTCGGTGGCGAGCTTGGCGATCACCTCCGGCTGCTTCATGGTCTCGGCCACCGCCTTGTTGAGGCGCTCCACCATGTCGCGCGGCAGGCCCGCGGGGCCGGACAGGCCGAACCAGGAATCGGCGACCAGGTCGTAGCCGAGGTCGCGCAGCGTCGGCACGTCGGGATAGTCGGGCAGCCGCGCCGGCGACGACACCGCGATCGGCTTCACGGTCTTGGCGCGGATCTGCGCGACCGCCGAGCTCCAGGTCATGGTGCCGAGCATGACGTTGCCGGCGATGAGATCGACCATGGCCTGCGACGAGCCGCGGTGCGGGATGTGCTCGAGCCTGATGCCGGCGGCGGTGGCGAAGCTCTCCATCAGCAGGTGCCCGAGCGTGCCGACGCCGGGCGAGACGAAGTTCACCGGCCCTTTCTTGGCGGCGGTGACCACGTCGGCGAGGCTCGTCATGTCGGACTTGGCGCTGAGCAGGAACGTGTTGGGCTGGCCGCCGACATAGGCGATGTGGGTAAAGTCCTTGTGCGGGTCGAAACCGGGATCGGGACTGACGAACGGCTCGATGGCGTTATAGGCGGCGCTGGAGATCACCAGCGTGTAGCCGTCCGGCTCGGCGTGGGCGCAGTCGGCGACGCCGATCAGCCCGCCGCCGCCGGCGCGGTTATCGACCACGAAGGTGGTGTTCAGCATCGGCGCGGCGAACTGCGCCAGGATGCGCGCGAAGGTGTCGGCGGCGCCGCCCGGCGTCGAGGGCGCGATGATGCGGATCGGCCGCGACGGCCACGCGTCGGCGGCGAACGTCGGCGCGGTGAGAGCGGCAAGGGACAGCAGCGTGAGGAGGATGCGGCGCAACATGGAGATCGCCTCGGTCGAGCGCAAACGGAAGGGGCGGCATGGTGTCACCAGCCGCCCCGCGATGCAATCGAGCGTGGTGGATCGACGGGCCCGCTATTTCCCTTTCCGCGCCGGCTTCGGGGAATCGTCCGCCGGCGGATCGACCGGATCGACGGCCGGCGGGTCGCTCGCGGGAAACGTCTCCTCGAGCGCCTCGTCCAGCAGCGCGTCCTCGTGGGCCTTCGCCTTGCGCGTGTAGGCCTTCTTCCGTCCGGCCGCGCCCTTCGGCTTCGCCATGCCGCCGCTCCGTCGATGATGGGGCTGCGCCGCCACCGGCGCCGGCCTCACTCCGCCGCGCTGTCGGCTCCGCGGGTGGCCTCGTAGAGGAACCACACCCGGCGCTCGGTCTCGTCGATCCAGTTCTCCAGCAGGCTCGCGGTGGCGACGTCCTCGTGCTCGTCGCACAGCGAATGGACCGCGCGCATGGACTCGACGAGCTGCAGGTTGTCGTCGCGCAGCTCCGCCAGCATGTCGGGGGGCGAGACGTATTCGGCGTCGTTGTCGAGGATGCGCTGCTCGCGGGCGATCTGGCCGATGGAGCGCAGCGTGGTGCCGCCGATCTTGCGGGCGCGCTCGGCGATGTCGTCGGTCATGGCGAAGATCTGGTCGCCGTGCTCGTCGAGCAGCAGGTGATAGTCGCGGAAATGCGGGCCCGACATATGCCAGTGGAAGTTCTTGGTCTTGATGTAGAGCGCGAACACGTCCGCGAGCAGCGTCGTCAGCGCGGCCGAGATGTCGCGGACGGCGTTGGCGCCGAGCTTCGACGGCGTGGCGAGGGGAGCTTTGCGGCGTTCCTTGGCGGTGCTCATGGGGCCTCTCACATGGACGATATGAAACAAATGCGATGCGCCGGCCGCAACGCGGCGGGCGTTTCATCCTAGCCCAGTTTAGCGCCGTCCGCCCGGACAAAGTCTTGTCCGAGATCAACGGAACGGCCCTGCCCGGTCCCCCGGGGACCGGACCTACGCCGTCTTGGCGATGGCCTCGATCTTGTCGATGCCGCCGACGGCCGGGGCCAGGATCGGCCACACGGCCCGGGCGCCCGCCTCCCAGGCGGGGCGGTCCTCGATGGCGACGGTCTTGCCGCCGGCGGCCGCCGCGGTCTTCATGGACGCGACCTCGTCCTCGACGATCAGTTGGTCGAAATAGAGCGCGCCTTCCGCCGCCGCGGCCGACAGCACGGCCTTCTCGTCGTCCTTGAGCGCGTTCCAGAACGGCACGGAGAAATAGACGACGCCCACCGCCCAGATGTGGCCGGTCTCGATCAGGTAGGGCACCACCTCGTAGAGCTTGAACCCGGCATAGGCCGACTTGGTGAGGTCCATCATGTCCACCACGCCGGTCTGCAGCGCGTTGTAGGTCTCGGTGATCGGGATCGGCGTCGGGTTGGCGCCGAACGCCTTCCACAGCGCGGTGTGCAGCGGGCTCTGGATGACGCGGATGCGCTTGCCCGCGAGCTGCGACGGCCTGGTCAACGCCTCCTTGGCGAGCAGGTGGCGCGCGCCGTAGTTGATGTAGCCCTGGACGATGAAATTCTGCGCCGCGAACTTTTTGCGCAGCTCGTTGCCGATGGGGCCGTCCACGACGCGGCGCACGTGGCCGCCGTCGCGGAATACGAACGGCGCGTCGAACACCTGCGATTCCGGCACCCAGCCCGACAGCGCCGAGACCGTGCACAGGCTCGCCTGCACCGAACCGAGGCGGATGCCTTCCGCGACCTCCTTCTCGCCGCCGAGCGCGGCGTTCTGCACGATGCGGAACTCGAACCGGCCGGGCAGCCTGGCCTCGACCAGGTCCTTCACCTTCAGCCAGATTTTCGTCTCCGGCTTGTCGGCGCCGAACAGCGACGCGACGGTGACGGTGGTCGCAGCGCGGGCGCGGCCGACGAACGGCATGGCGACCCCGGCGGCGAGAACGCCGGTCGCGGCGCGGCGGGTGAGCGGGCGGGTCATATCGATCTCCGTTTTCTAGATTTTCGAGGGGCCGGCCATGAGGGCCGAGGCGATGCAGAGCACGGCGAGCGCCGCCAGCAGCGATAAGAGCAGCGGCACGACCTCGCGGAACACCCGCGCCGGCCGCGCGCCGGAGACGCCGCTCGCCACGTAGACGAGGATGCCGAGCGGCGGCGTCAGGCCGTGGATCATCAGGTTGACGACGAGGATGACGCCGAACTGGATCGGGTCGATGCCGGCCATGGTGGCGGCGGGCAGCAGCAGCGGCGCCAGCAGCAGGATCGCCGCGCCGATGTCGAGCACCACGCCGGCGATCAGCAGCACCACGTTGGTGAGCAGCATCACCACGAACGGTCCGCCGCCGAACGCGGTGACGGTGGCGGTGACGAGGTCCGAGACGCGGTCGATGGCGAGCAGAAACGCGAACGGCGCGGCGGTGCCGATGAGCAGGCCGATGGCGGCGGCCTCGCCCGCGGTCTGCTTGAACGCGGCGGCGAGCGTGCGGCCGTTGATGCTGCGCAACGCGAGGCAGACGACGAGCGCATAGGCGACGGCGAGCGCGGACGCCTCGGTGGTGGTGACGACGCCGAAGCGGATGCCGACGACGACGACGATGCCGAGCCCGATGGCCGGCAGCGAGGAGACGAAGGCCCGCGCCCGCTCCGCGCCGGAGGCGCGGCCGCGCGTCGGGCGCTCGTTGCGCGAGGTGAGGTAGATGCCGGCGCCGAGCGCCACGGCGAGCACGCCGCCGGCGACGAAGCCGCCGACCAGCAGCGAGCCGACCGACAGGTTGGTCGCGGTGGCGAGGATGAGGAACGCGATCGACGGCGGGATGATGTTGTCGAGCATGGCGGTCGCCGCCACGATGGCGGCGGCGCGCGGCAGGGCGTAGCCGTTGTTGACCAGCGCCGGCACCATCACCTTGGCGCCGAACGCGGCGTTGGCGATGGAGGAGCCCGAGGCGCCCGAGAACATCACGCTGGAGACCAGCGTGGTCTGGGCGAGCCCGCCGCGCAGGTGGCCGACGAGCGTCGCGGCGAAGCGCACCAGCCGGTCGGCGAGGCCGCCCTCGGTGAGCAGGCCGCCGGCGAGCAGGAAGAACGGGATCGCCAGCAGCAGGAACTTGCTGACGCCGACCACGGTGTTCTGCACCAGCGCGGCCTGCGGCAGCAGCGCGCCGAACGGCGTCGCCAGCGACACGCCCATCAGCAGCGTGTGTGGCAGCGGCGCGCCGAGCAGGAGCCCGACGGCGGCCGCGGCGCCGGCGGCGAGGCTCGGCGCCGACAGCGCGGCGAAATGCAGGTGGTGCGCGCCGACATAGAGCGCGACCGCGATGGCGAGCACCAGCACGGCGCGCGGCAGCCCGTCCTCGACAAAGCTCCTGCCGAGCGCGACGATCGCCGTCAGCGCGCCGGCGCCGGCAAAGGCCGCGTAGCGCAGCCACTCCGGCAGCCCGAGCACGGTCGAGGTGCCGCCGATCATGCCGACCACGTCGGCGGCGCCGAAGGCGAGGATCAGCCCGGCGTCGACGGCGACCGCGTCGGCGACGACGCGGGCGGCGCGCTGCAGCGGGACCGGGAGGAACTGCACCACCACGTCGAGCCGCATGGACAGCGTGCCGCTCGAGGCGAGCGGCGCGCCGAGCGCGACCAGCAGGATGTTGAGCCAGATCGCGAGCTCCTCGGACCAGATCAGGCCGCGGCCGAACACGTAGCGTAGCGTCACCGCGGTCAGCACCAGCGCCACCAGGGCGGCGAGCACGACGGCGCCGAGCCACTGCAGGGTCGCGGCGAGACGATCGAGCGCCACGGCGGCCGCGCGGCGGCTGCCGCGGGCCGCGAGAGGGGGAGCGCCGGTGCCGATCACGGTCATGGTGCTTACTGCATCGGCGAGAACGAGGTCGGCCGCAGGATGCGGTTGCGCATGCGGATCACATAGGCCGAGGTCTTGCGGCGGAACGCCTGCCACTTCGGATCGGCCTCCATGGCGGCGCGGCGGCGCTCGCGGTCGCCCATGTCCTGATAACGCCAGATGTGGACCACCTCGTTGACGGTGCCGACGTCGGTCGTGAACCAGCCGACCAGGTCGCCGAGGTGGCTCACCTGCAGCGCCATGCCCTCGGCGACGTAAGTGTCCAGATAGTCCTTCACGTGTTCCGGCTTGATGAGATAGCTGCGCTCGTCGAGGATCATCGGTTCTCAGCCTGCGGCCTTGTTTGCGTTGAGGTCCCGGTCGAACAGCGTCGACCAGGTGAAGCTGCGCGCCCGCGACAGGTCGCGGTCAACCGGCAGCCTGGGCATCACATGCTCGGCGAAACGATAGGCTTCCTCAAGCAGCGGCATGCCCGACAGGATGAAGGTATCGACGCCGACGGCGCGGTAGGCCTCGAGCGTCCTCACCACCGTATCCGGCGAGCCGACGATGGCCGAACCGGGGCCGGGCCGCACCAGGCCGATGCCGGCCCACAGGTTCGGCGCCACCTCGAGGTCGCGCAGGTCTGCGGGTTTCACGCCGCCGTGCAGGTCTGTCATGCGCTGCTGGCCTACGGAATCGCTGCGCCCGACGAAGCGCCTGTTGGCCTCGATGGCGTCCGCGTCCATGCGGTCGTAGAGCCATTGCGCGGCCTCCCAGGCTTGCGCGTCGGTGTCGCGCACGATGACATAAAGCCTGACGCCGTAGCCGAGTTCGCGGCCGTAATGGCTGGCGCGCTCCTTCACCTGGCGGATTTTGCGCCCGATCTGCTCCGGCGTCTCGCCCCAGGAGAGATAGACGTCGGTGTGCTTGGCGGCGACGTCGATGGCCGGCGCGGAGGAGCCGCCGAACCACAGCGGCGGCGGCGCGATGCTCACCCCCGCGGGCAGCGCGAGCCTGGCGCCTTCGACCGAGAAATAGCGGCCGCTGTAGGTGACGCTCTCGCCGGCCATCAGCCGGTGCCAGAGCGAAAGGTACTCGTCGGCCATGGCGTAGCGCTCGTCGTGCGGCATCATCATGCCGTAGGCGCCGAGCATCTTGGCGTCGCCGGAGACCACGTTGATGAGCAGCCGGCCGCGCGAGAACTCCTGGAACGTCGCCGCCATCTTGGCGAGCAGCGTGGGCTGGATCAGGCCGGGATGGACCGCCACCAGGAACTGCATCCGCTCGGTCTCGGGCAGCAGCGCGGCGGCGAGCACCCAGACGTCGTGCGCGCCGGTCGCGAACAGCGCGCCGGTGAAGCCGAGCCGGTCGTAGGCCTTGGCGAGCTGCTGGAAGTAGCTCAGGTCCATCTGCCGCGAGCCCTGCGGCGTCCAGGGATAGCGCCCGTCCGGCGCGCACATGTACCAGAGCAGGTTCATGGCGTCGTCCTTGCGCGCGCTCATGACGCCACCGCCGGCGCCGCGGCGCGCCGGTCCGCGATGTCGCCGTGGCGGATCAGCGTCTGCTTCTCCGCCTCCTGCTCGGCCACGATCGCGGCGTCGGCCGGCACGACGGTCCAGTCGCGCGCCGCCAGCGACCGCCGCCACGCCGCGGCATCGACGCCGCCGGTCCCGAGGCCGGCGAGGATGCGCGCCGCGCGGTCGATGTCGTCCGCGATGGCGCGGCCCATCCCGATGAGCCCGGCGACGAAAGCGTCGCGTTGCGCGGCACTAAGACCGCGCGCGCCGATGGTCCAGAACACCGAGCGGTTCGGAATGGTGTCGCCGCAGGGCGCGAGCTCGCGCGCCGCGCCGGACGCCAGCGCCTCGCCGAGGTGCGGCGCCATCGCCACCCAGGCGTCGACCCGGCCGGACGCGAGCGCCTCGCGCGAGGCGGCGGGCGACAGCTCCACCCGGGTCACGCGCGGCAGCGTGAGCCCCGCGGTCGCCAGCACGCGCGCCAGCAGGTAGGTGTGGAACGAGCCGTCCAGCAGCGCGATCGTGCGGCCGGCGAGATCGGCGACCGCGCGCACCGGCGAGTCCGGCCGCACCAGGATGGCGCCGTTGGCCGGGCGCGGCGCGGAGGCCGCGAGATAGATCACGTCGAGGCCGGAGACCTGCGCCAGGATCGGCGGCGTCGAGCCGGTGCCGCCCACGTCGATGCGGCCCTCGGCCAGCAGGCGGCCGGTGCTGCGGCCCTCGGGATAGGCGACGAAGTCCGGGCTCAGGCCGGCGAACGCGCCGGGCCAGTGCCGCGCCAGCAGCAGGTGCAGGTTGTTGGGGTGGACGCCGATGCGCATGGTCGTTGGCTCCCGTCAATCGTGGTGCCGTTCGCCCGACCTGGCCGCTCCGCCCGTTCGTTGAATGCGGCATCATTATCGGCCCGGATCGCCGGTTCGGCAATGCGCCGCGTCGCGCGCGCACGATCCGGTCCGGGACACGCTTTATCGCGACGGCGGCGCTTGCGGCCGCCAGAGGGTCACGTCGTCGGCATCGACCTTGCGGGGCAGAAGGCCCTCCGCGAAGAACGCGTCGGCGATCGTCTGCTGCTCCGAGAGACCCGCGAGCGTCACGGCGTCGACCTTGTAGCTGCGGTGGCTGTTGGCCTCGATCACGGTGGGCGCGTCGATGCCCCACAGGCCGGCGAGGATGTCGGCCGCGGGCTGCGGATTCTGCTTCACCCAGAGGCCGGTGGCTTGCAGCCGGTCGAACAGCACCTGCAGCACGTCGCTGCGGCGCTTGGCGATGGCGTCCGACGCGAGATAGTAGCGCTTGTAGCCGGCGAGCCCGGTGCCGTCGGCGAGCACGCGGGCGCTGGCCTGGCGCTGCGCGCTGGTCATGAACGGGTCCCAGGTCACCCAGGCATCGACCGCGCCGGCGACGAACGCGGCGCGGCCGTCGGCCGGCGTAAGATAGGCGGGCGTTATGTCCTTGAACGACAGGCCGGCGCGGCCGAGCGCCGCGAGCAGCAGGAAATGGCTGCCGGCGCCCTTGGTCACCGCGACCTTCTTGCCCTTGAGGTCGGCGACGGTTTTGATCGGCGAATTTGTCGGCACCAGGATCGCCTGGGCCGACGGCGAGGGCGCCTCCTCCGCCACATAGACGAGCCGCGCGCCAGCGGCCTGCGCGAAGATCGGCACGGTGTCGGCGACATCGGCGCTGAAATCGATGCTGCCGACATTGAGCGCCTCGAGCTGCGGCAGGCCGCTGGTGAACTCGTTCCAGGTCACGCCGACGTGGAGCGGCTTGAGCGCGCGCTCGAGCTCGCCGTTGGCCTTGAGCACGGCGGTGAGCGTCGACGAGCGCTGGTAGCCGATGCGCAGCGTGTCCGCGTCCTGCGCCGCGGCAAGCCGGGGCGCGAGCAGCGCGGCGGCCAGGGCCAGCACGGAGACGATGCGGCGGGTCATGATCGGTGCCTCGATGGGGTCGCGAACCTGACGCCGATGTCTCAAACCTGGCCGGGACGCACAATGCTCCGCCGAAAAAAAGAATGCGCTGCTCCCCGCAAACCGCGGCGCGCGCAATCCATCATCCCGCGCTATGGCGACGCAGACAAAATTTGCTTGGCGAAAATCCGCTCCCGGCCGGGGAAGCCGGGAGCGTCGAACGGGCTGACAAGTTCGCGCTCTCAGTTGATGACAGCCGCAGCGTCCTGGCGCTGCCTTTGACCGATGCCGAGCAGATAGAGCGAGATGGCCGCAATGGCCGCCGGAATCGCGATGGTCATGAAGATAGCCGCCAGCGACCAGCCGACGATGAAGGTGCCGAGCAGCGGGCCGAGAATCGAGCCGACCCGTCCGACGCCGATGGCCCAGCCGACGGCCGTCGAGCGGATCAGCGTGGGATGGATCATGGCGATGTAAGCGTTGGTCGCGGTCTGGCCGCCGCTGCCCACCCCGGCGAGGAACAGGAACAGGATCAGCAGCAGATACGAGCTGCCGTAGACGCCGACCAGGACAAGGCAGACCGCATAAAGCGCGAATGCGCTGCCGAGCACGACCGAGGCCGAGCGGCGATCCACCAGCACGCCCCACAGGATCGAGCCGACCACGGCCCCGGTGGGGATCATGGTCGATGCGATGACCGACTGCCGGATCGACAGGTTTGCGCTGGTGAACACGGTCGGCAGCCAAGTAAACACGAAGAATGCCACCAGCAAACTCATGAAGGCCGCGATCCACAGCAGCACGGTCGTCACCGCGCGGCCGGGGACGAACAGGTCCGACACCGACGCGGCGGACGCCTTCTCCTCATCGGCGACGATAGTGACGTCTTGCAGCGAATCAGGACGATCGGCGATCCGCCGCAGGATACGCATGACGTCCTCGTCTCGGCCGGCGCGCAGCAGCAGCCACTTGGCCGATTCCGGCAGCCCGCCGAGCAGCACGGCGGTGAGGACCAGCGCCAGCGCCCCGCCCAACAGGAACACCGCCTGCCATCCATAAGCCGGGATGAGCGCCGCGGCGACGAAGCCGCCGATCGAGGTGCCGACCAGGTAACCACAGGCCGCGGCGGCGGTGAGCGTCGCGCGGCGGCTTGCCGGCGAGAACTCGGACATCATGGAGACGGCATTGGGATAGGCGCCGCCGAGCCCGAGGCCGGCCAGGAACTGCCAGGCGATCAGCGTCACGACCGAGCCGGCGGTGGCCTTGAGCATGGTGCAGAGGCCGAACATCAGCAGGCAGAGCACCAGCATCCGCTTGCGGCCGAACCGGTCCGCCAGCATGCCGAGACTGAGACTGCCCACGGTCATACCGATCACGCCCGCGGTGAAGATGGGGCCGAGCGACAGCCGATCGATGTGCAGCTCGCGCACGATGGCCGGAGCGACGAAGCCGACGGCCTGCGCGTCGAAGCCGTCGATCAGCATGACCAGAAAGCAGAGCACGGCAATGCGAATCTGAAACGAGCCGAATCTCTGCGCGTTGATGAAATCTTCGATGCCCATGCTGCGCATGGCGTGTTCCCTCCCTGTATCGTCAGCTTGCCGGCGCCGGCTCTTGAAGGACGGCGCGGGTTTGTCAGCCGGGCGGCGGCGCGCAGCTGGCGGCCAAGTCGCGCATCGGCGGCTCCCTGAGATATTGCTCGGCGATCTTCTTCGAGAAGGCGCGCAACGCCTCCGGGTCGTCGGGATTGCCGCCGATGTCCGACGCGCGCGCCACGTAATCGTTGGCAAATGTTGGCGGCACGTCGGCCTGGCTGAGGTAGAAGCCGATCGGATTTTCGCCGCGCTCGACAGCCTCGATGCCGCGCCGGACGAAACGGCGGAACATCACCACGCCGCGATCGAGGGGGCCGAGATATTCGGCGGCATGAACGTTGATCGGCCCCTGGCTGACCATAGCGTCATGGTCGCCGGGAATCCATTGCCGCTCGGCATAGGGCCGGTCTTCATACTGGCCGAAGATCTCCAGCCGCCGCCGCTCCTCGAACGGCATGGCTTCGTCCTCCGCGACATGGCTGACGAAGAAGTTGATGCTCTTGTCGTCGTCGACCGGCAGGGTCCAGAACGTGATGAACGGCGGGGTCGCCCGCTTCGGCGACTGTCCGCTCTCGAAGATCGAGCTGATGCAATGGATGGTGGCGCCGAGCGTCTCGGCGGAACGCACCCAGACGAAATCGCCGACGCGGCGCGCCGCGAGATAGATGAGGCCACCGGGAGTCTCGGTCCATATCAGGTTGGGCTGTGCGCCGAACTCGCCGGCAAAGTGCTCCATGCCGCGAAGCTGCGGTATGACGTGAAGCACGGCCGTATGGGCGGGATCGAGGGTGTTCTCCTTGAGCTGAATCCAGTTGCAATCGAGCTTCAGCCGCACGCCAGGGACAAGCTTGATGTTCGGCAGGCTGAACCGATCGTACATTGGGAACACCGGCTTGCTCTCCGGAGGCCCCATGTAGACGAACACGATGCCGCCGAAGACGTGCACCGGGTAAGCGCCCTGGCTCACCGAGGCCTTGAGCCGGTCGGCGGCCGGGTCTCCCGGCATGTCGAGGATCGTCCCGTCCACGTCGAACAGTCGGCCGTGGTAGCAGCAGCGCAGGCCACGCTCCTCGATGATGCCGTATTCCAGCGAGGTGTTACGGTGGCAGCAGGCGAGGAACAGGACGCCGACGCGTCCGCTCTTGTCCTTGAACACCACCAGGTCTTCGCCCAGCGCGCGCACGCGCAGCGGCACGCGGCCGAGCTCGCTCTCGTAGGCAACGGGGTGCCAGAAGCGTCGCAGATATTCCCCGCCCGGCGTGCCGCGGCCGACCTGACACAGGTAGAGGTCCGGCGTGGTCGGCAGATGCTGGTGATAACCGCTGTAGGGGACGGCCGACTGCAGGTGATTTTGGCTGGTTGGGCGATTCATGGCGCACTCCTCCCTGAACGAACTGCCGCTCGCGGCGGCTATTAGTTAAGGCCTTAAATAAATCAAAGTCGAAACGCCGTCAATCGCACCGGGCCGGCGGTCATTGTCGCTGTGACTTGCCGGAGGGCCGCGGAGTGCCTAAGACGGCGCCTCGCAAAGCGGGAAGGGCTCGCCGTGGTCGTCGATATTCCCAAAATTTCAGGCTTTTCAGCCCCCGAAGAGATTTTGGGCTACCTGATCCGCGTCGCGTCCTTCATGTGGCGTCGACGGCTGAACAGCGAGCTGGAGAAGATCGGGCTCAACGAAATCCAGTTCGTCGTGCTGATGGGAATCGGCTGGACCGGCTCCATCGCCATCGGCGACCTGTCGGCGTTCTGCCGCATCACCAAGCCGCTGACGTCCCAGGTGCTCGCCTCGCTGGAGCGCAAGAAGCTCGTCCACACCAGCGCCGGTGACGACGACCGCCGCGTCAAGCTGGCCGCGCTGACGCCGGCCGGCGAAAGCAAGCTTTTGGCCGCGGTGCACATCCTCAAGAAGGCTGACGACGCCATCTGGAGCCGCGAGCCGGCACTCGCAGCCCGGCTCAAGCGAGACCTGAAGAAGGTGATCGGCGACGAGCTGTTCTACGACACGCCGCGGCGTCAGCCCGGCCCCAGCCGCAGGCAGGACGGAGAAGGACGCGTCAGCGAATGCCGTCTTCCGCGAAGGTCTCGTCGGTGACGGCCACGATCTCGCGGTCTTCCTCCGTCAGCCGCGTCCTCTTCCAGCCGCCCTGGGCGAACCAGACCACCGCCACCGCCGCGCCGACGACGGTCGAGACCGGGACCGACCACCACAGGCCGGCGAGGCCGAGCGGCGCGTGCCTCGACAACACGTAGGCGAGCGGGAACTGCAGCAGGAACTGCGAGATCAGCGCGATCACCATGGCGTTCAGCATGTTGCCCGAGGCGCGGAACGCCGCCGCCATGCAGAGCTGGATGCCGAGGCCGCCCCAGGCGAGGCACATGGTGCGGATGAACCGCGCGCCTTCCGCAACGACGTCAGCATCGTTCGGCACGAAGAACGCGACGAATGCCGGCGCGAACAGGTAGGCGACGGCGCCGACCGCGGTGAGGATGACGAAGCCCGCGGCCGCGCCGATCACCGCGACCCGCTCGGCGCGGGCGATGTTGCCCGCGCCCATGTTCTGGCTCACCAGGGTCGAGACTGACATGGAAAGGCCCATCGCGGGGATGATGACGAATTGCAGGATGTTGGAGCCGACCCCATAGGCGGCGAGCGCGACGGTGCCGAAGCCGGTGACGAGGAACGACATCAGCATCGGCCCCAGGCCGCGGACGGAAAGCTCGATCGAGCCGGGAAAGCCGAGCACGAAGGCGCGGCGGATGTAGGACGGGTCCGGCCGGAAATTGCGCCAGGCGAGCTGGATACCGTGCCGGCCGCGCAGCAGCAGCGCGATGCCGAGCGCCGCCGCCAGCGCCTGCGTGGCGAGCGTCGCCAGCGTGGCGCCCATCACGCCATGGGGCGGCAGCGGCCCCCAGCCGAAGATGAACAGCGGGTCGAACAGGAAATTCAGGACGACGGTGCCGAGCACGATCAGCAGCGGCGTGCGCGTCTCGCCGACCCCGCGCATCAGCGCCTGGAACATGGCGTAGAGAAACACGAAGACGACGCCGACGAACGACACGCGCATGAAGCCGAGCGCGCCCTGATAGACGTCCGGCGCGACGCCGATCAGCTCGAGCAGGAACGGCGCGAAAACGTAACCGGCCGCGCCGAGCACGACCGAGGTCAGCGCCACCATCGTCAGGGTCTGCGCCGCAACGTGGTTGACCATGTCCTGGCGGCCGGCGCCCATGTATTGCGCCGAGAGCGTCGCGCCGGCGATGGCGAGGCCGGAGCCGAGCGCGATGACGAGAAACGTCACGGGAAAGCTCACCGCGACGGCGGCGACGGCCACGCCGCCGAGCCGGCCGATCCAGAACGCGTCGGTGAGCTGATAGCCGGCCTGCAGCAGGTTGCCGAGCATGATCGGGATGGCGAGCCGGATCAGCGCCGCGCCGATCGGGCCTTCGAGAAACAATGTCCGGCGGTCATGGGGCATGGAACGCTTCCGGTTGTCGCCGCCCGCGCAAGCCGCGTCCCGCCGCTCACCAGCACAGGTTGGTGACGAACTTGCCGGTCTTGTCCTTGACGACGTAGCGGCAGCCCACGGTCTTGAGCGCGGCCTTGGCGTCCTCGTTGCCGAGCGCGGCCGCCTTCTCGTAGTAGGTTCTCGCCGCCGCGGAATCCTGCGGCCCGCCGCGGCCGCTCTCGGCGAAGGCGCCCATGCGCTCCAGCGCGCCGGGATGGTTCTGCGCGGCGGCCTTCTCGAACAGCGCCCGCGCGCCGGCATCGTCCCGGGGGCCGCCGACGCCGTCCGCCATCATCAGGCCGAGCTGGTATTGCGCCTCGGCGTTGGTCTCCGCCGCCCTGGCGAGGAGCGCCCGCGCCTTCACCGGATCGGACGGGGCGCCGCCACCGTCCGCGGACAGCGCCGCGAGATTGGCGACGCCGCGCGGGTTGCCGGCGTCGGCCGCGCGCTCGAACAGCCTGCGCGCCTCGGCCTGGTCCCTGGCCACGCTCGTGCCGTTGGCGTAGGCGACGCCGAGCTCCACCATGGCCGACGTGCTGCCCTTGTCGGCGGCCCTGCGCCAGGCGGCGACGGCCTCCGCCGTCTGGCGGTTGGCGGCATAGGCGCGGCCGAGCTGATAGAGCGCGCGGCGCGAGGACGCGGCCGCGACCTTGCAGAACCGGATCGCGGTGGCGACGTCGGAGGGATCGATGTCGTGCACGCCCTTCACGTTCGCGGGCTTGTCGGGATCGGCCGGATCGGCGGCCACCCGGTCGCACAGCACGAGGTCGGCGGACTGGGCATGGGCCGGCTGACCAGCCATCAGGGTCCACAGGCCGACGCTGCAAATGATCGGGATCGTGCCAAGGCGCTGTATCATGATCTCATATCGGCTCCCGAGCCTGTCTCGACCCTAAGACCACAAAGACGAGCCAGCAAGCGGAGCGGCGGCCGCGAGCGCAGCTCATGCGAGCCAATTCTCGACCTTCAGCCCGCGCACGCGCCTGAATTCCTGGATGTTGGCCGTCACCACGGTCGCGTCGATGGCCCGGGCGTGCGCGGCAATCAGGAGATCGTTGCCGCCGATCGGCGTACCGGCGGCTTCCAGCGCGGCGCGAAGCCGGCCATATTCCGCATCGACCGGCGGTTCGAGCGGCAGCACCTCGATTTCGGCCAGCAACTCGTCGACCGCTTTCGAGAGCCGCGCCGATCCGCTCTTGGCGCAGCCGTATCGCAGCTCGGCGGCGACGACGATCGTGGTGCACACGTTGCTCTCGCCGGCCCGGGCGATCCGCTTCGCCGCCTTGCCGTTGGGATGCCGGACGAGATCAGAGATGATGTTGGTGTCGAGCAGGTAGCGCGTCAAAAAACCGTCTCCGGGGCGACCGGCTTGTCCTCGACGGCCGGAAAGTCCTCGTCGAGCGGCTTCATGCTTTTGAGCAACGCAAGCAGTCCGCGCTTGCGGACGGGCTCGATCACCAGCCTGTCTCCTTCACGGTGCATGACGGCCTCCCGGCCCGGCAGCTCGAATTCCACCGGGATGCGCACGGCCTGGTTCCGGCCGTTGCGAAAGAGCCGGACGTGGCGTTGATCGGCCATTCGAGCCTCGCTGGCATAGGTCTGAAACATAGGCCAGCCGGCGCAGCCGCGCAAGCCGTGTGACACCGCCCTCTGCGATCCCGCAGGCAGCCTCTGCGCGGGCGGCGCTTGATCCGCCGGGGCGCGGCTTCATAGACTGCGGTCCCCTCCCCTTCCCCAATCATAAGAACCAGCCAGGAAACGCGATGTCCCTCACCGACGAACGCCGCCGCCGGATCGTGACCACCCACGTCGGCAGCCTGCCGCGGCCGAGCACCCTGTCCGCCAAGCTGTTCGCGCGCGTCACGCACCAGCCCTACGACCCCAAGGCGCTGGCGGAGGAGCTGCACGCCGCCGTCGTCGACATCGTGCGCAAGCAAAGCGAGATGCACATCGACGTGGTGAGCGACGGAGAACTGTCCAAGACCAGCTTCCAGTTCTACGTCACCGACCGCCTGAGCGGCCTCGAGGAGATCAAGCCGCCGCCGGGCGTGCGCAGGACCCGCGAGAACATGGCGTTCCCCGGCTTCTACAAGAACGGCGAGCACTCCGGCACCGCGCCGATGCGCTACGCCTGCACCGGTCCGCTCAAATATGTCGGCCAGGCGGCGCTGAAGCAGGACCTCGACAACCTGCGCGCCGGGCTTAAGGGCGCGAGCTACACCGACGTGTTCGTGCCCTCGGTGTCGCCGTCGAGCTGCGTCGGGCTGATGGAGAACCGCTACTACAAGAGCGCCGAGGAGCACCTCTACGCCGTGGCCGAGGTGCTGCGCGAGGAATACCTCGCCATCGTCGCGGCGGGCTTCCAGGTGCAGATCGACGACCCGCGGCTCGCCATGAACTACATGCTCAACCCGGAGCAGACCGTGGAGGAGGCCCGCGCCTGGGCGAAGAGCCGCATCGAGGCGCTCAACCACGCGCTACGCGGCATCCCGCCGGAGCGCGTGCGCCACCACACCTGCTACGGCATCAACATGGGGCCGCGCACCAGCGACTTCGAGCTGAAGCACCTCGCCGACCTCATCGTCACCATCAACGCCGGCTATTACTCGTTCGAGATGGCGAACCCGCGCCACGAGCACGAGTGGCGCGTCTGGGAGACGGTGACGCTGCCCGAGGACAAGGTATTGATGCCGGGCTGCATCACCCACGCCTCGGTGATCGTCGAGCACCCGGACCTCGTCGCCGAGCGCATCGTGCGGCTCGCCAGGGTGGTCGGCCGCGAGCGCGTGATGGCGAGCGCCGACTGCGGCTTCGCCTCGACGCTGTCGGCCACCGACGACCCGGAGGTCGAGCCGGAGATCGTGTGGGCCAAGTTCGCGGCGCTGGCCGAGGGCGCGCGCCGCGCCACCCGGGCGCTGTGGGGTTAGAACGTCACCCTCGCATCGACGATGAACGTGCGGCTCGGAAACGGGTGATAGAGCGTGTATTGCTCGTTGCCCACGTTATCGATGCCGAAGCCGATGGTGGTGCGGGGGTTGGGCGCATACTGCGCCCGCAGGTCCACCACGAAGAAGCTGTCGAACGCGCCGGCGACGTTGGAGACGACGTCGGTGTTGTCGAGCGTCGAATACTGCTTGCCGCTGTAGCGCGCCGCGGCGGTGAAGCTCCAGGCCTCGTTCGGCTTGTAGGTGGCGCCGAAGGTGGCGCGCCAGTCCGGCACGTTGGGCACGTGCTTGCCGGTGACGTCGGTCGGCACGCCCGCGGCGTTGACGAAGCCCGGGTCCGAGAGGATGCGCGAGTCCACCCAGGTCACGCTGCCGAACGGCGTCAGCCCGTCGATCAGCACGTTGTCCCTGCTGGCCGCGAGCTCGACGCCGGTGTTGCGCACCGCGTCCACGTTGGTGACGAAGGCGACGCTCGATCCGCCGTTGACGAGATTGGACTGTGAGATCAGCGCGTCGGAGACGTGCTCGTTGAACAGCGACAGGCGGACGCTGCCGCCGCCGAGGCGGCGCTCGATGGCGAGCTCCTCGCTGAGCACGTTCTCGGGCCGCAGGTTCGGGTTCGGGTTCGCGAACACGGCGCCGATCTGCACGATCTGATAGAGCTCGGAGACGGTCGGGAAGCGGTAAGCCTGGCCGAACGAGGCGGTCACCACCCAGTCCTGCGACGCCTGCCATTCCAGCGACGCCTTCGGCGAGAACCGCTGCGCGTCGAGCGTCGGCTGGACGATGGCGGTGCCGCCGGACAGGTTGAACCCGTCGAACGCCCGCCACGCCTCCTCGCGGCCGCCGAGCGTGAGCTTGAGGCCGGGCGCGAAGCGCCAGGCGTCCTGCGCCCACAGCGCGACGGTCTCGGTTTTGCCCTTGCCCACGGTGGAGACGCCGTTCGTCGCGTCGATGGTCCACTGCGGCGTGGTGTAGGTGGGGTTGTTGAGCTCGTAGCGGTCGGCGTGGAGGCCGAAGCTCACCTCGTGCCGGCCGGCGCGCCAGATGCCCTTGGCGTCGGCGTTGGTCCAGCTGGTGCCGTCCATGCGCGCCAGCTTGCCGCTGTTGGTGAAGGCCGCGGTGTTGCCGACCACGCCGGCCGGCGACATCTGGCTGTCGTCGAGATAGTCGTAGCGCGACACCGCGATGTCGAAGTCGAACGCGCCCCTGGTGTCGGTCCTCAGCGAGACGGCGTTGCTGAGGTGCTGCTCGTTCAAATAGTAGCGGTTGCTGGCGAAGGCCGCGACGCCGCCGTAGGTCGGCGCGCCGCTCGCCGTGGTCAGGTAGGTCTGCACGCTGGAGGCCTGGACGTTGGACCAGAAGCCGAGCGTGTAGGCCGCCGTCAGCCACGGCGTGATGTCCCAGGCGACCTTGCCCTTGACGGTGGCCTGGTCGGTGTGGAGGAGGCCGCCGGCGCCGACCACGTTGGCGGGCTGGCCGAGCTTGTTGAGGGCCGGGATGGCGCCGCTGGTCCCGGCGGGGCTGGTGGCGCTGGTGATCCAGATCAGCGGCTGGCTGTCGCTGTTCTGGAAGTTGCCGCTGAGGAACCACGACACGTTGCCCTTGCGGTCGCCCGCGGAGACGCTCGACTGGTCGGTGCGGTAGGTGCCGCTGGTGCCGTAGCGGTCGAAACCCTGGAAGGCCTCGGTCTGCTTGGCGTTGAATTCGAACTTGTCCGGCATCCGGGTGGTGATCTGCAGCACGCCGCCCATGGAATTGCCGGGATAGGCGGCGGAGAACGGACCGTAGAGGAAATCGACGCGCGCGATCTCCTCCGGCGCCACCATGCCCCAGCGCGGCGCGCCGATGGTGTTGTTGTTGGCGATCAGCGCGGTGATCGGGATGTCGTCGGCATAGACGAGGCTGCGCGCCGAGGAGCCGACGCCCCAGGTTCGCGTCGCCAGCACCGGCTGGGTGTCGCCGTAGTTGCGTTTGCGCACGAACAGGCTGGGGAAATATTTCACCGCGTCCTCGGTATCGAGGATGTTGACCGTCTGCCGGATCTGGTCGGCGGTGACGCTCGCGGAGGTCTGCGGGAGATCGTAGCGCTCCTTGAGCGGCGGGGCCGTCGCTTCGGCCGGCGCGGGCTGGGACGCGGTGACGTCGATGGCGGGAAGATCGGTGGTTTGAGCCTGGGCGACGAGCGGCGCCAGCATGGCGACCGTCGCCGCCGCGCCGAGGGCGCGGACACGGGACATGGTTCACTCCGGGACATGACGGGATACGGATGGCCGCGACGCGGCCGCTCGGATCACGCGATGGCCGGAGGTCCCTGGGAGAGCCGGGGTGTGTGGAGGCTGGCCGCGGGGGCGAGCGCCAGCGCCAGCGCATAGGCTACGCGGGAGGCCGCGCGGAACGCGGGCGCCGCCGCCGAGGACGGGACGTCGGGCGCGGCGGCCAGCACGAAGCCGCACAGCACGCAGGGCGCGTCGTGCAGCCGCTTGACCGGGCCGCTGTCATGGGAGCCCGGCGCGCCGTTGCCGAAGCAGATGACGGAGAAATCGGTGCTCGCCGATTGCGCCAGCGCGCGCTCCACGCCGACCACCGCGAGCAGCATGGTCTGGATGGCAAAGGCATAGGCCGCGACCAGAGCGATCGCGCGCCGCACCTGTGTTTGCCTGAGAAACCCGACCATGATGCCCCTGCGTCCCTCATCATGCACCCGCCGCGGCCGGCGGGCTAGGCATTTTCGGCATGGCGGGATGTCGCGGCCGGGATTTCGCGTTAGGTTGCCCCGGGGAGGACTCCTGCATGACCAAGACGATCGTTGTCGTGCCGCCGTCGGCCGAGACCGGAGACCTGGCGCGGGAGCTAGCGCCCGCCGGCTTCGACACCCGCATCGTCGGGAACGATCGCGCGGCGGTCGCCGCGGCGGCCGCGGACGCGGGCTTCCTCGTGTGCTATCCGACCGTGAAGCCCGACGCCGCGCTCTACCGCGCCGCGCCGTCGCTGCGGCTCGTTCAGCTCCTCTCCGCCGGCTACGACGACGTCGACCTCGACGCCGCGCAGGCCGCCGGCGTGCTGGTCGCCAACAACGGCGGCGCCAACGCGCTGTCGGTCGCCGAGCACACGCTGATGCTGATGATGGCGGTATCGCGCCGCCTGATCTGGCAGCACGCCAGCGTCGCCGGCGGCCGCTGGCGCGGCAACGGCCCGGCGCCGCGCATGTACGAGATGGCGGGCAAGACGCTCGGCATCGTCGGGCTCGGCACCATCGGCAGGAAGGTGGCGCGGCTCGCCCGCGCCTTCGGCATGGCCGTGATCTACTACGACATCGCGCGGCTCACCGAGGCCGAGGAGGACGCGCTCGGCGTGCGCTTCCGCCTGCTCGGCGAGGTGCTGCGCTCGGCGGACGTGGTGTCGCTGCACGTGCCGCTCAACGAGACCACCCGCGGCATGATCGGCGCGGCGGAGCTTGCGCTGATGAAGCGCGAGGCGATCCTTATCAACACCTGCCGCGGCCCCGTGGTGGACGAGCGGGCGCTGACCGCCGCGCTGGCGGCGGAAAGGCTGTTCGGCGCCGGGCTCGACGTGTTCGACCCGGAGCCGCCGCAGGCCGGCAATCCGCTGCTGGCGCTCCCCAATGTGGTGCTTACCGCCCATTTCGCCGGCCCGACCTGGGACAATCACGTGGCCCGGTTCCGCAACGCCTTCGACAACGTCGAGCGCATGGCGCGCGGCGAGCGTCCGCTCTGGGTGGTGCCGGAACTGGAGGCGTCGGACCGGTAACGCGGGACTGGTGCCGCAAGAGGGACTCGAACCCCCGACCCTCTCATTACGAATGAGATGCTCTACCAGCTGAGCTATTGCGGCATGCAGGCGTACGGCGGCGCCATCTAGCAAGCCCGGGCGGAGCGGCGCAAGCCCGTCGAGGGGCGGCCGGCTGTTCCGATTTCGGGCATGATCTCGTCCGCAAAGTCTGCAATTTTCCGAACCATGCCCGCCACGCCCGCCGACCTGTTCGCCTTCCTCGACCGCCTCGGCATCCGCCACGCCACCGTGGAGCATCCGCCGCTGTTCACGGTGGAGCAGTCGCGGGCGCAGCGCGGCGTCATTCCCGGCGGCCACACCAAGAACCTGTTCCTCAAGGACAAGAAGGGCGCGCTGTTCCTGGTGGTGGCGGAGGAGGACGCCGCGATCCCGCTCGGCGGCCTGCACCGGCTCATCGGCGCCGCCGGCCGCCTGTCCTTCGCCTCCCCCGACCTGATGCGCCAGGTGCTCGGCGTCGAGCCCGGTTCGGTCACGCCGTTCGCCGCCATCAACGACCCGGACTGGCGCGTGACCGTGGTGCTCGACCGCGCCCTGATGGACCACGCCGTCGTCAACTGCCATCCGCTGGTCAACACCATGACCACATCCATCGCCCGTGACGATCTCGTGACGTTCCTGCGCGCCACCGGCCACGAGCCGCGCATCGAGCCGGTGTCTCCGGTCGATGCTGCGGCGCAAAATAATCTAGGCGGGGGCGGCTCTCCCGGCGCGACCGGGGCGACGACCTGATTGCATTCGGCCTCACGATGGCCATTTAATCGACCGAGAGCTTTCCTCGCATTCGGTCCCGGCAGGCGGCCTGACCGCGGACGAAGGAACCATTCATGTTGCAGAACGGCGGAGCGGCGGCGGCCGCGGACAGCGTCATCTCGGACACCACGACCCAGTCCTTCATGAAGGACGTGATCGAGGAATCGCGGCGTCAGCCGGTCCTGGTCGATTTCTGGGCGCCGTGGTGCGGGCCGTGCAAGCAGCTCACCCCGATCCTGGAGAAAGTGGTCAAGGCGGCCAAGGGCAAGGTCAAGCTCGTCAAGATGAACATCGACGAGAACCCGGAGATTCCCGGCCAGCTCGGCATCCAGTCGATCCCGGCGATCATCGCCTTCGTCGGCGGCCGGCCCGCCGACGGCTTCATGGGCGCGCTGCCGGAATCCCAGGTGGTGGCCTTCATCGAGCGCATCACCAAGAGCAAGGTGGGCGCCGAGGAGGAGGACGCGCTGAAGGCCGCCGACGCCGCGCTCGCCGCCGGCAACGCCGCCGAGGCGGCGGAGATCTATGCGCGGATCCTCGCCGAGGATTCGGGCAACCTGCATGCGCTGGGCGGCCTCGTGCGCTGCTACGTGGAGACCGGCGCGCTGGCCCAGGCCAAGCAGACGCTGGCCATGGTGCCGGACGCCAAGCACGGCGACCCCGCCATCGCCGCCGCCCGCGCCGCCATCGAGCTCGCCGAGCAGGCGAACGCCGTGGGGCCGGTCGCCGAGCTGGAGCAGAAGGTCGCCGCCAACCCGCTCGACCACCAGGCGCGCTTCGACCTCGCGGTCGCGCTCAACGCCAAGGGCAAGCGCCAGGAGGCGCTCGACCACCTCATCGAGATCGTGCGCCGCGACCGCAAATGGAACGAGGAGGCCGCGCGCAAGCAGCTCGTCCAGCTGTTCGATGCCTGGGGGCCTGCCGACGACCTCACGGTCGAAGGCCGCAAGCGCCTGTCCTCGATCCTGTTTTCGTAACCTCCGCACCCGCGGCGAGGAGGACGACGATGCCGATGAACGCGGCCTATCGCGGGCCGTCCGACATGCCGTCGATCATCCCGGTGTTTCCCCTGCCGGGGGCGCTGCTGTTGCCGCGCGGCCAGATGCCGCTCAACATCTTCGAGCCGCGCTATCTCGCCATGGTGGACGACGCGCTGCTCGCCGGCCACCGCCTGATCGGCATGATCCAGCCGGACGCGGCCCACTCCCTGTCCGAGGTGCGGCCCGCGCTTTACAAGGTCGGGTGCGCCGGCCGCATCACCCAGCTCGCCGAGACCGGGGACGGCCGCTACCTCTTGCAACTGACCGGCGTGGCGCGCTTCCGCATCGAGGAAGAACTGACGGTCGTCACCGCCTATCGCCAGTGCCGCGTCGATTTCGCGCCCTACGCCGACGACTTCGTCGCCCGCAAGGGCGAGGACGCGGTGGACCGCAAGGCCGTGCTCGACGCCCTCACCGCGTTCCTCAGGGTCAACAAGCTCAAGGCCGACTGGAAGGGCATCGAGGAGGCGCCCAACGAGGCGCTGGTCAATGCGCTCGCCATGATGTCGCCTTACGGCGCGGCCGAGAAGCAGGCGATGCTGGAGGCGCCCGACCTCAAGACCCGCGCGGAAATCCTGGTCGCCGTCACCGAGATCGAGCTCGCCAAAGTCGCCGGCGGCGACGGCGGCGAGACCCCGCTGCAATAGGCCCGGCCGTGCTATAAGCGGCGCGCCTGTTGTTGGAGTCCTGTCCATGACCATGTCCGTTCCCGACCGTCCCGCCGGCAGCGTCGATCCCAAGCTGCTCGAAATCCTGGTCTGTCCGGTGACCAAGGGCCCGCTCGAATACGACGCGGCGCGCCAGGAACTCGTCTCGCGCTCGGCCAAGCTCGCCTATCCGATCCGCGACGGCATACCGATCATGCTGCCGGAAGAGGCGCGGCCGCTGGAATAGCCGCGTAGAACGGCCGTCCGCCGGGGAGGAGACGCCATGCTGAAGGTGTGGGGACGCAACACGTCGTCCAACGTGCAGAAGGTGATGTGGATGCTCGGCGAGCTCGGCCTGCCGTGCGAGCGCATCGACATCGGCGGGCCGTTCGGCAGGAACAACGAGCCGCCCTATCTCGCCATGAATCCCAACGGCGTGGTGCCGACGCTCGAAGAGGACGACGGCTTCGTCCTCTGGGAGTCCAATTCCATCGTGCGCTACCTCGCGCACCGCTACGGCGCCGGCCGCTTCGAGCCCTCCGATCCGCGGGTGCGCGCCAAGGCGCAAAGCTGGATGGACTGGCAACTGTCCGTCGCCAACCACGCGATCTTCCCGGTGTTCTGGGGCCTGATCCGCACCCCGCCGGAGAAGCGCGATCCGAAATCCATCGCAGCGGGCAAGGAGAAATGCGCCGCCGCCGCGTCCATCATGGACGCGCAGCTCGCCCGCACCCGCTTCATCGCCGACGACGACATCTCCTACGGCGACTTTCCGATCGGGCCTTTTATCTACCGTTATTTCCGGCTGGTGCCGGACCATCCGCCGCTGCCCAACGTGGAACGCTGGTACGCCGAGATCAGCGCGCGGCCGGCGTTCAAGCAGCACGTGCTCGACGTGCCATTCACATAGCGGCCGCGTCTGCTTCGCTCGGATTGAAACCCGAAAAGTCTGCACCTTTTCGGGCTCATGCCCTATCGGCTGAAAGCAGCGCGTCGTCCATGCGCACCGGCAGGTGCGCGCGCGCCATGTATTCCTTGGCCTGGCGGACGGTGTATTCGCCGAAATGGAAGATCGAGGCCGCCAGCACCGCGCTGGCGCGGCCGTCGCGGATGCCGGCGACGAGATGGTCGAGGTTGCCGACGCCGCCCGAGGCGATCACCGGCACGCGCACCGCGTCCGACACCGCGCGGGTGAGCGCAATGTCGAAGCCCTGCCTGGTGCCGTCGCGGTCCATGGAGGTGAGCAGGATCTCGCCGGCGCCGAGCGACACCACCTCGCGCGCGTAGCCGATCGCGTCGAGCCCGGTGGGATTGCGGCCGCCGTGGGTGAAGATCTCCCAGCGGTCGGGAGCGCCCGGCTGCGAGACCTTCTTGGCGTCGATGGCGACGACGATGCACTGGTCGCCGAATTTCTCCGCCGCCTCCTTGACGAAGGCGCGCCGCGCCACCGCGGCGGTATTGATCGAGACCTTGTCGGCGCCGCAGGCGAGCAGGCGGCGAATGTCCTCCACCGCGCGCACGCCGCCGCCCACGGTGAGCGGCATGAAGCAGGCTTCCGCCGTGCGCGTCACCACGTCGTAGATGGTGTCGCGGTTCTCGTGGCTGGCGGTGATGTCGAGGAAGCACAGTTCGTCCGCGCCGGCGGCGTCGTAGGCCATGGCCGCCTCCACCGGGTCGCCGGCGTCGCGCAGGTCGACGAAATTGACGCCCTTGACCACGCGGCCGTCCTTGACGTCGAGGCAGGGAATGACGCGGACCTTGAACATCAGGCG
>Ga0180221_1000791_pt1 | contig 24433 bp, 23 predicted proteins | sample eDN5th37CKraftMG_FD_151339 | JGI IMG/M metagenome (GOLD analysis project Ga0180221, IMG submission 151339) | Enriched Miracle-Growth compost microbial communities from Emeryville, California, USA - eDNA 5th pass 37_C Kraft MG (version 2) (version 2) ...
CTGCTGATGGGCCGCGCCCTGCGGCGGCTGTGCTACGACGAGCGCGCGGGGCTCTGGCGCGTCGAGGTCGCGACCGCGCAGGGACAAGAGATCTACACCGCGCGGCATGTCGTCTCCTCGGCGCCGGTGCGCGACCTGGTCGAGGCGCTGTCGCCGCGGCCGATCTCGCTGTTCCACGCGCGGGCGCTGCGCTACCGCGATTTCCTCACGGTCGCGCTGATGGTGAAGAAGCCCGACCTGTTCCCCGACAACTGGATCTACATCCACGACCCGTCGGTGAAGGTCGGCCGGGTGCAGAATTTCCGCTCGTGGTCGCCGGAGATGGCGCCGGAGGGCATGAGCTGCCTGGGGCTCGAATACTTTTGCTCCGAGGGCGATGGCCTGTGGGCCTCGTCCGACGCCGACCTGATCGCGCTCGCCAAGGCGGAGGTCGCGCGGATCGGCCTCGCCGCGGCGGAAGACGTGGTGGACGGCTGCGTGGTGCGCCAGCCCAAGGCCTACCCGGTCTATGACGACGACTACCGCAGCCACATGGCGACGATCCGCCTCGACCTCGAAGGCAGCTACCCGACGCTGCATCTTGTGGGCCGCAACGGCATGCACAAATACAATAACCAGGACCACGCCATGATGACGGCCATGCTGACGGCGAAGAACATCCTGGCCGGAGCGCGGCGCTACGACGTCTGGAGCGTCAACGAAGACGCCGAGTACCACGAGGCCGGCGCGAACGAGGCGCTGTCGAGCGAGCGCCTGGTGCCGGGCCGCGCGGCCGGGCGGGCCGCATAGGGCACAATCCCGGAAAGCTGCCACCTTTTCGCGCCCGATCGCGGTCGAAGATCAGGGAAAGCCAACGGCCGCATTGTTGCCCGATGGCCGGCGCAGTAGAACGTCATCCGCACGCCCTCGCCGACGGAGATTCCATGGCCCGCCGCGTCACGCTCAGGCTTCTCCATGCCGCGCTCGTCGCCGCCGCGGCCACGCTGGCGCTGCCGGCCTTCGCCGCGGACCCGGTGTTTCCCGTCGGCTCGCGGCTCGGCCTCGTCCCGCCTGAGGGGCTGACCCCGAGCGAGGCGTTCCGCGGCTTCGAGGATCGCACCAACCAGGTCGCGGTCATCATGCTCGACATGCCGCCGCAGGCCTATGGCGACATGGCCAAGGTCATGACCCCGGAAGGGCTGAAGAAGCAGGGAATTGCGGTCGAGAAGCGCGAGACCGTATCGCTGCCCGGCGGCAACAAGGGCATCCTGTTCGTCGGTCGGCAAACGGGCCAGGACGGCCTCAAGCTGCGGAAGTTCATCCTGCTCGGCGCGCTCAAGGACACCACGGCGCTGGTGACGGCGATGCTGCCGGAAGACGCCCGCAACGTCTATCCCGACGATGCGATGCGCAGCGCGCTCGTCTCGCTGACCGCGCGCGACGCGGTGCCGCTCAGCGAACAGATGAGCCTGCTGCCGTTCAAGCTCGACGACACCGCGCAGCTCCGCGTGTTCCGCGTCGAGCCCAACACGATCTTCCTCACCGAAGGCCCGAAGGATTCGATCGACACCGACGAGCAGCCGCTGCTCGTGGTGTCCGCCTCGCCGGGCGGCCCCAGCAGCGACGCGGCGCAGGCGCGCGACGTCTTCGCGCGCAACCTGTTCTCGGGCCTGCCCGGCTACAAGGATGTCCGGGTCGTCGGCACCGACATCATCCGGCTGGAGGCCGGCCAGACCCATCAGCTATTGGCGGAGGCCAAGGACGCCAAGTCCGGCGCCGACGTGAAGCTGGTGCAGTGGCTGCGCTTCGGCAACGGCGCCTTCGTACGCGTGCTCGGCATCGCGCGCAGCGACGCCTGGCCGCAGGCGTTCCCGCAATTCCGCACCGTGCGCGACGCCATCGCGGCGCGCTGACCGGAAGGGCCTGCGCGACCGGTCCGGGATACAGACTTCAAGTAAATAGAGCTAATTCCCCTGCCCGGGCGCAGCTTCCGCCTGCGGATCGGCCGCCTTGGGTCCGCCCTTGGCGACGCTGACCAGCGCCGGCCGCAGGATGCGGTCGCCGATGGTGAAACCCGCCTGCAGCACCTGGGTGACGGTGCCGGCCGGCACATTGGTATCCGCCACCTCGAACATGGCCTGGTGCAGGTTGGGGTCGAACTTCTGGCCCTGCGGGTCGATCCGGCGGACGCCGTGCTTCTCCAGGACCTTGAGCAGCTCGCGCTCGGTCAGCTCCACGCCATCGAACAGCGCCTGCCCGGCGGCATCGGCCTTGGCCTTCCAGTCCGCGCCGGTGGCGTCGAGGGCGCGGCGCACGTTGTCGGCGATGCCGAGCATGTCGCGGGCGAACGAGGCGACGCCGTAGCTGCGGGCATCGGCGACCTCGCGCTCGGTACGCTTGCGCAGGTTCTCCATCTCCGCGAGGGTGCGCAGGAGCTGGTCCTTGAGCTCGGTGTTGGCGCGCGTCAGCTCCGCCACGGGATCGGGCGCGGCGGGCCGCTCGGCCTGGTTCTCGTTGGCAACGGCCTCGGTGGCCTGCGAAGGATCGGTCATCGTCGGTCCTGATTGGATGAGATTGCCCGCCATATCGAGACTTGGCGAGGAAAAATCAAGCGGAACTCAGCCCGTACCGGACAGCAGCTTGCTCACCACCCGGGCGGTGAAATCGACCGTCGGGATGACCCGGGCATAATTGAGCCGGGTCGGCCCGATAATGCCGATGGCGCCGACCACCCGCCCGGCGGCGTCATGGTAGGGCGCGATCACCGTGGAGGAGCCGGACAGCGAGAACAGCCGGTTTTCCGAGCCGATGAAGATGCGCACGCCGTCGGCCTGCTCGGCCCGGCCCAGGAGGTCGGTGATGCCGCGCTTGGTTTCGAGGTCGTCGAACAGCCGGCGCACCCGCTCCAGGTCCTCGAGCACGGTGAGGTCGTCCAGCAGGTTGGCATGGCCGCGCACGATCAGCCGGCGGTCGTCGCCCGCACCGCCCGACCAGCTCGCCAGGCCGTCGGCGATGAGCTTCTGGGTCAGCTCGTCGAGCTCGGCGCGCGCCCGGTCGAGCGCCCTTTCCAGGTCGGCCTTGGCCTCGGCCAGCGTCTTGCCGCGGGCATGGACGTTGAGGAAGTTCGAGGCCTCGGTCAGCGCCGCGGTCGGCAGGCCGGGCGGAACGGTGAGGATGCGGTTCTCCACCTGGCCGTCGTCGCCCACCAGCACCACCAGCGCCTGGGCCGGCTCCAGCCGCACGAACTCGATGTGCTTGAGCCTGACGTTGGCCTTGGCCGCCAGCACCACCCCGGCGGCATGGGTGAGGCCGGAGAGAAGCTGCGTCGCCTCGGTGAGCACGCCGTCGACGGACTTGCCGGCGCCGGCGACCTGGCCTTCGATCTTCTTGCGGTCCTCCTGCGTCAGGTCGCCGATCTGCATCAGCGAATCGACGAAGAAGCGCAGGCCGCTCTCGGTCGGCAGCCGGCCGGCGGAGGTATGCGGCGCGTAGACGAGGCCGAGCTGCTCCAGGTCCTGCATGACGTTGCGCACCGAGGCGGGGGATAGCGTCATCGGGATGATGCGCGACACGTTGCGCGAGCCGATCGGCTCGCCGGTGGCGAGATAGCTTTCCACGATCTGGCGGAAAATCTCGCGCGAGCGGTCGTTGAGCGACGCCAGGCTGAGCGGCGTCGAACCGATGGAAACGTCCTGAGCCAAGGCCATGCCCCGCGAACAGCCGTAAAGTCCTAAGCTGCTTAAGAAATGGCGTTTTCCCGCCCGCTCGGCAAGACGGGTCTTGCCCCCCGGCCCCGGCCCACCCTAAAAGCGGCCACCGCGCCACGCCGAAACCCGAGGAGACCGCATGCGCCCCAGCCGCCGACAGCCCGACGAGCTGCGCGCCGTGTCGCTCGAGCGCGGCGTGGTGAAATACGCGGAGGGCTCCTGCCTGGTGAAGTTCGGCGACACCCATGTGCTGGTGACGGCGACGCTGGAGGAGCGGCTTCCGCCTTGGCTCAAGGGCCAGGGCCGCGGCTGGGTCACCGCCGAGTACGGCATGCTGCCGCGCGCCACCTCGGAGCGAACGCGGCGCGAGGCCTCCGCCGGCAAGCAGAGCGGCCGCACCGTGGAGATCCAGCGCCTGATCGGCCGCAGCCTGCGCTCGGTGGTCGATCTCCAGGCGCTGGGGGAGCGCCAGATCACCCTCGACTGCGACGTGATCCAGGCCGACGGCGGCACCCGCACCGCCGCCATCACCGGCGCGTGGGTGGCGCTCCACGACTGCATCGGCTGGATGAAGAAACGCGACATGCTGCGCGGCGAGCCGCTGCGCGACCACATCGCGGCGATCTCCTGCGGCGTCTGCAACGGCGTCGCGGTGCTCGACCTCGACTATGCCGAGGATTCGGAAGCGGAGACGGACGCCAATTTCGTCATGACCGGCGACGGCCGCATCGTCGAGGTGCAGGGCACCGCCGAGCGCGAGCCGTTTTCCGAGGAGCAGCTGCTCGCGCTGCTGGCGCTCGCCCGCAAGGGCACCGCCAAGCTGTTCGACCTGCAGAAACTGGCGGTGATGTGACGTCGCACGCAACATCCACGGAAGCGGCGCACCGGCCGATCGCCGACCGGCTGGTGATCGCGACCCACAATCCGGGCAAGCTCGCGGAAATGCGCGAGCTGCTCTCGCCCTACGGCATCGGGGCCGTGTCAGCCGCCGAGCTCGGCCTGCCCGAGCCCGAGGAGACCGGCGCGACCTTTGCCGAGAATGCGCGGATCAAGGCGGAGGCCGCGGCGAAGGCCACGAACCTGCCGGCGTTCTCCGACGATTCCGGTCTCGTGATCGATGCGCTCGACGGCCAGCCGGGCATCTATTCGGCGCGCTGGGCCGGACCCGAGAAGGACTTCGCCCAGGCCATGGAACGCATCGACGCGATGCTGCGCGAGCGCGGCGCGGTGACGCCCGACAAGCGCAAGGCGCATTTCATCTCGGCGCTGTGCGTGGCTTGGCCCGACGGCCACGTAGAGGAATTCGAGGGCCGCGTGGACGGCACCATCGTGTGGCCGCCGCGCGGCACCATGGGCTTCGGCTACGATCCGTTCTTCCTGCCGGACGGCCACGGCCGCACCTTCGGCGAGATGCTGAGCGAGGAGAAGCACAGCCTGCCGCCGTTCGGCCGCGGGCTCTCCCACCGCGCCCGCGCCTTCGCCAAGCTCGCGGAGGCCTGCCTTGCGCGACGGTGAAGCCTTCGGCGTCTATGTGCACTGGCCGTTCTGCCTGTCGAAGTGCCCCTACTGCGACTTCAACAGCCACGTCCGCCATCAGCCCATCGACGAGGCGCGGTTCCTGCGCGCGTTCACGGCCGAGATTGCGGCGACAGCCGCCCGCGTGCCGGGCCGCACCGTCTCGACCGTGTTCTTCGGCGGCGGCACGCCGTCTCTGATGCAACCGGCGACCGTCGGCGCCATCCTCGACGCCATCGGCAGGCATTGGAGCGTCGCGCGCGACGCGGAAGTGACGCTCGAAGCCAACCCGACCAGCGTCGAGGCCACGCGCTTTCGCGGCTACCGCGCCGCCGGCGTCAACCGCGTGTCGCTCGGCGTGCAGGCGCTCGACGACGGCGAGCTCCGCGCGCTCGGCCGCATGCACACGGCGCGCGAAGCGCTCGACGCCGTGGCCGTCGCGCGGGATAATTTCGAGCGCTACTCGTTCGACCTCATCTATGCGCGGCCCGGGCAGACGCCGGAGGCGTGGCGCGCCGAGCTGGACCGCGCCATCGCGGAGGCCGCCGAGCATCTCTCGCTCTACCAGCTCACGGTCGAAGACGGCACGCCCTTCGCCTCGCTCCATGCCGCCGGCAAGCTGAAGGTCCCGGACCCGGAGCAGGCGCGCATCCTCTACGACCTCACGCAGGAGATTTGCGCGGCGCGCGGCCTGCCGGCCTATGAGATTTCGAACCACGCCCGCCCCGGCGCGAAGAGCCGCCACAACCTGATCTACTGGCGCTATCACGAATACGCCGGCATCGGCCCCGGCGCTCACGGCCGCCTCGTCGTCGACGGCACCCGCCATGCCACCGCCACAGAGCGCCGGCCCGAAGCCTGGATGATGCGGGTCGAGGAGACCGGCCACGGCGTCGTCACCGACGACGCGCTGCTGCCCGACGAGGCGGCCGACGAGTTCCTGCTGATGGGCCTGCGGCTCACGGAGGGCATCGACCCTGCGCGCTACGCCGCGCTCGCCGGCCGGCCGCTCGACCGCGCCCGCATCGCGTCGCTCGCCGGCGACGGCTTCGTCGAGGAGACGGCGGAGGGCCGCCTGCGCGTCACCCGCTCGGGCTTCCCGGTGCTCGACGCCGTGGTGGCCGACCTGGCGGCTTAGTCAGGTCCCGCCGAACGAGCGCGGCGCCGGCGACACCACCACTCCGCCCTTGGGGGTCACGCGCAGCACGGCGAGGCCGCGCTGGTTGGTGCCGTCGGCGCGGAAGCGGAACACGCCGTCGATGCCGGCGTAGCCCGACGGATTGGTCAGCACCGCGTCGGTGATGCTGTGCGGCCCCTGGGCGCGGATCAGCGCCGCGATCAGCGCGACCGCGTCGTAGGCGAGGGTCGCCGTGCGCGCCGGCTCGGCGCCGTAGCGCGCCCGGTAGCGTGCCGCGAATGCGCGGAAATTGTTCGGGCTGTTGGGGTCCGGGCCGGCATAAAGGCCGCCCTGCAGGTTCGGCTCGGCGAACACGCGCGAATCGTCCCACAGGCCGGTGCCGAGCGGCTGCAGCCGCTTCAGGTTGACGCCGCCGGCGGCGAGCGCCTGCGCCAGCGCCGGCACGGAATCGCCGTCGCCCGGCATGAACAGGGCATCGGCGCTGCCTGCGGCCTGGGCCACGGCGGGCACCACGCTCTGCATGCGTCCGGGATCGCTCGGGTAGCGCTCCGCCGTCACCACGCGGCCGCCCTTGCGCGCCACGTATTGGCGAAGCTCGGCCTCGACCACGCCGCCGTAAGGATTGTCCGGCACCAGTGCGACATAGGACCGCTTGCCGATGGAGGCGGCGTAATCGACCACGCGATCGACGTCGGTCTCCGGCAGGAAGCTCAGCAGATAGACGCCCTGCGACGCGGCGTTGGCGTCGGTCGAGAACGCGATGACGGGCACGTTGCGGCTGCGCGCCACCTGTCCCGCGGCCTGCACCGACTGCGCGAACAGCGGCCCGAGGATGACCTCCGCGCCTTCGTCGAGCGCCTGCTGCGCGGCCTGCTGCGCGCCCGGCGGCGTGCCGCCGTCATCCTTCACCAGCAACTGCAGGTTCGGGTTGTTGAACTCGGCGATGGCGAGCTCCGCGGCGTTGCGCATGGACTGGCCGACTTGGCCGGCATTGCCGGGCGCCGAGAGCGGCAGGATCAGGCCGACCTTCACCTGCCCGGTGCCGATGGCCGCAGGCTGCTGCTGGGGCTGCGCCGGCGGGGCCGGACTCGCGATCTCACCGAACGGGTTGTTGGTGCCGGAGCAGGCGGACAGCAGCAGCGCGACGAGAACGCCAGAGGCCAGGGAAGCCCGCCGCTTTACCCACGGATGCCGCGCGGCCTGCAAGACTCGAACCATGGCCGGTCTCCCAATGACCCGTTCGAGCGCACGCGCGCCTGCCAGGACGCCCGCTCCCAAGGCTGATTGAACGACGTTCGGCATATTGTCGGCGAATGGTTAACCAAATACCTAAAATGCCGACAGACGGCGCTGCCGCGCCCGTGCCATGACGACCCCCGCTCCGCAGGATAAAGTTGGAATATGCACGACCGGAAGCCCAAAGGACACGAGGAGGAACGGCGCAAGGAGCGCAGCTTCGTCGTCGCCGGGCAATCGGTCTCGGCGCGACCGCTTGCCGCAGGGCTCTACGTGGTGGCGACGCCCATCGGCAACCTCGGCGACGTGACGCTGCGCGCGCTGGAGACGCTGGCCGGCGCCGACGCCATCGCCTGCGAGGACACCCGCATCACCCACAGGCTCCTGGAGCGCTACGGCATCGCCGCGCCGCTCCTGCCCTATCACGAGCACAACGCCGCCGCCGCGCGGCCGAAGATCCTGGCGCGGCTCGCGGCGGGCGAGGCCGTAGCGCTCGTCTCCGATGCCGGCACGCCGCTCATTTCCGATCCCGGCTACAAGCTGGTGCGCGAGGCCGCGGCGGCGGGCCACGCCGTCGTCGCCGTCCCCGGCGCGTCGTCGGTGCTGACGGCGCTCGCCGTCGCCGGCCTGCCGACCGACCGCTTCTTCTTCGAGGGTTTCCTGCCGCCGAGGCCGGCGGCGCGGCGCGCGCGCCTCGCGGAAATCGCGCGCATTCCGGCGACGCTCGTTCTGTTCGAGAGCGGCCCCCGGCTCGCCGAGGCGCTCTCCGACCTCGCCGACGTTCTCGGGCCGCGGCAGGCCGCGATCTGCCGCGAGCTCACCAAGCTGCACGAGGAGGTCGCGCGCGAGACCCTGCCGGCGCTGGCCGCACGCTACGCGCGCGGCGGCGAGACCCGTGGCGAGTTCGTCCTCGTGATCGCGCCGCCGTCCGAAGACGCGCCGAGCCTCGACGACATCGACGGCCTGCTGCGGCGGACGCTCGGCGAGAGCTCGCTCAAGGACGCGGTGGCGGCCGTGGCCGACGCCACTGGCCAGCCGCGCCGCGACATCTATCGCCGTGCGCTCGCGCTGGTGAAGGGCGGCGATGCCGACTGAGCCCGACCCCAAGCGCGCGGCCGCGCACCGGCTCGGCCTCTCGGCGGAGAGCAAGGCCGCCGCGCTGCTGGTGATGAAAGGCTACCGCATCCTGGCGCGGCGCTTCCGCACGCCGGCCGGCGAGATCGACATCGTGGCGCGCCATCGCAACGCCCTCGTCTTCGTCGAGGTGAAGGCGCGCGACCGCTACGAGGACGCGGCCGAATCCGTCACGCCGTGGCAGCGGAGCCGCATCGTCGCCGCCGCCCAATGCTGGCTCGCGGCGCGGCCGCAGGACGGCGCGGGCGACGTGCGCTTCGACGTGGTCATCGTCACGCCCGGCAAGCTTCCCCAGCACATCCCCGCCGCGTTCGACGCCGGGCCGTGACCGGCGCTATTCTCGCCTTCCCTCCGCCAACCGGACCCCGCCAATGCCCCTCAACGTCGCCGTACAGATGGACCCGATCGAGCGCATCAACATCCGCGGCGACTCGACCTTCGCGCTGCTGCTCGAGGCGCAGGCGCGCGGCCACCGGCTCTCCTACTACACGCCGGACAGTCTCGCGCTCGCCGGCCATACGGTGAGCGCCGCGGTGCGCCCGCTCGCGGTGCGCGACAAGGAAGGCGACCATTTCACGCTCGGAGCCGCCGCGCGCACGGACCTTGCCGCGTTCGACGTGGTGCTGATGCGCCAGGACCCGCCGTTCGACCTCCACTACATCACGGCGACGCACCTGCTCGAGCGCATCCATCCGAAGACGCTCGTGGTCAACGATCCGGCGCATGTGCGCAACGCGCCGGAGAAGATGTTCGTGATGGATTTCCCGCAGCTGATGCCGCCGACGCTGATCACCCGCGATCTCGCCGAGATCAAGGCGTTCCGCGCCGCGCACGGCGACATCGTGATGAAGCCGCTCTACGGCCACGGCGGCGGCGCGGTGTTCCGCCTCACCAGGGACGATCTCAATTTCGGCTCGCTCTACGATCTGTTCGCCGTGACGTTCCGCGAGCCTTGGGTGGTGCAGAAATTCCTGCCGGAGGTGAAGGACGGCGACAAGCGCATCGTGCTGGTGGATGGCGCGTTCGCCGGCGCGGTGAACCGCGTGCCCGCGCCGGACGACCTGCGCTCCAACATGGTGCGCGGCGGCGCGCCCAGGGAGACCGACCTGACGCCGCGCGAGCGCGAGATCTGCACGACCCTAGGCCCGGAGCTGCGCAAGCGCGGGCTTCTGTTCGTCGGCATCGACGTGATCGGCGGCTTCCTCACCGAGATCAACGTCACCTCGCCCACCGGCCTGCGCGCCATCGAGCGTCTCGGCGGCCCGAACATCGCGGGCCTGATCTGGGACAAGATCGAGGCGAAGCGCGGCTAGCGTTCGAGGACCGCGCGGTCCCAATGGCCGTTGTCGGCGGCGGCCGCGTAGGTGTCCTCGAAAAAATCCATCAGCGCCGCGTCGGGCTCGGGCGCCTCGCGCATGGCGTCATAGGGCAGGATGAACTCGCGCAGCGTCTCGTCGTAGAACGCGCCCGGCGTGCGCAGCCGCGCCGCGGCGAAGCCCGCGGGCTCGGGATAGGCATAGGAATAGAACGCCGCGCGGCCGTAGCCGCCGTTGCCCGGCCAGAAGCCGCAGCTGCTCACCTCGTGCGAATAGGCCTCCTGCATGGCCGCGTTGGAGAGGTTGGGCGCCGTGCCGGGATGCGGCGGCGCGCGGCGGCCGGAGAAGCGCGTGACCGCGAGGTCGAAGCTGCCCCAGAAGAAATGCACCGGGCTCGCCTTGCCGAGGAAGCGGCCGCGGAACGCCTGCATCACGCAATGGCTGCGCTCCAGCGCGCGCCAGAAACGGTTGACCGCGGCCGCATCGTACTGGGCGTGAACGCGGTCCTGCTCGAACGGCACCGCGCCGGCGATCTCGTTCGGCATGGTGGAGATACGCGCCGCGATGCCGAGCTTGCCGAGGCGCGCCATCAGCGCCGCGTGGAAGTCGGCGACCGCCATGGCCCGCAGCGGGATCATTTCGATCGCACCGGCGCAGGTCGCGATCCGCAGCGCGTGATCGACGAAGTCGAAGCCGATCTCGAAGGCGGTCGTGCCGTGAGGAATGAGCGACGTGGTGAGGCCGCGCCCGTTGACGTAGAGCGGCACGTGCCACCAGTGGTTCACCGGCGGCGTCAGCGCCATGCGCACCTTGCCGACGACCTGCGTCCACAGGTGCAGCGTGTCGCAGGTGTCGCGCCATGCGGCCCAAGGAAGCTCGGGCCAAGCGGCCTGCGGCGCCATTCCGGCCAAGCGCGGCCGGCGCTCAGTGCGCGGTGGTCGTGTCGCGGTCCTCGTCGAGGCCCGCGATGAAGAACGCGATCCGCGGCTTGCCGAAATCCGGCTGCTGCATGGCGAGCAGCACGTCCTCGACTTCGGTGCTCGCCGCTAGCGCCGCGCGCCGCGCCTCGCGGGCATGACTGAGTTCGAGTTCGAGCGCCTTGGTGTCCATCCTGCTGCTCCGTCTGCTTGCCTCCGACGTTTTTCTTTGCTTGTACCCCGAATCAGTTTCGTTCTGCAAATGTTCTTGTCAGGCATCCCCGGCTGCGCTACCGTTCGCTCCAGGGGAGATCGGCCATGGTCCAGCGGGTATCGACGGTGGCGTTCGAGGGCATCGAGGCGGTGCCGGTGGACGTTCAGATCCAGGTCGCGCCGGGAATGCCGCAGTTCCACCTGGTCGGCCTCGCGGACAAGGCAGTGTCCGAGGCGCGCGAACGGGTCCGCGCCGCGCTCACCGCCTCCGGCCTCGCGCTGCCGTCGCGGCGCATCACCGTGAACCTTGCGCCGGCCGACCTGCCCAAGGAAGGCAGTCATTACGACCTGCCGATCGCGCTCGGCCTGATGGCCGCGATCGGGGCCATCCCGCCCGACGCGCTCTCCGGCTTCACCGTGCTCGGCGAACTGGGCCTCGACGGCTCCATCGCGCCGGTCGCCGGCGTGCTGCCGGCCGCCATCGCCGCCAATTCGCGCGAGGAGGGCCTGATCTGCCCCGCCGCCTGCGGCGCCGAGGCGGCCTGGGCGAGCCCGGAGATGGAGATCGTCGCCGCGGCGTCGCTGATCCAGCTCGCCAACCACTTTCGCGGCACGCAGGTGCTGTCGCGGCCGCAGCCCAACGTGCGCGAGGCCGAGCCCTCGCCGCTCGACCTGAAGGACATCCGGGGCCAGGAGAGCGCCAAGCGAGCGCTCGAGGTCGCCGCCGCCGGGGGACACAATCTGCTGATGAGCGGCCCTCCGGGCGCCGGCAAGTCCATGCTGGCGGCGCGGCTGCCCTCGATCCTGCCGCCGCTGTCGCCGGCCGAGCTCCTCGACGTCTCCATGATCGCCTCGGTCGCCGGCGAGATCGAGGGCGGCGCGCTCACCAGCCGGCGGCCGTTCCGCGCGCCGCACCATTCCGCGAGCATGGCGGCGCTCGTCGGCGGCGGCCCGCGCGCCAAGCCGGGCGAGGCCTCGCTCGCGCACCACGGCGTGCTGTTCCTCGACGAGCTTCCCGAGTTCGAGCCCCGCGTGCTCGACGCCTTGCGCCAGCCGCTCGAAATCGGCGAGGTCGCCATCGCGCGCGCCAACCACCGCGTCACCTATCCCGCGCGCTTCATGCTGGCGGCGGCGATGAACCCGTGCCGCTGCGGCCGCGCCGCCGATGCCGGCCATGTCTGCGCCCGCGGCCCCAACCTGCGCTGCGCCGCGCAGTATCGCGAGCGGCTGTCGGGCCCGCTGCTCGACCGCATCGACATCATGATCGACGTGCCGGCGGTCACCGCGGCGGACCTGATCCTGCCGCCGCCGGCAGAAGGCAGCCGCGAGGTGGCGGCGCGCGTGGCACGCGCCCGCGCGGTGCAGGCCGAACGCTACGCCGCGCTCGGGCTTCCCGGCGTGCGCACCAACGCCGAGGCGCGCGGGCCGGTGCTGGAGGAGGTGGCGAAGCTCGACAATGCCGGCCTTTCGCTGATCCGCGACGCGGCCGAGGCCATGCGGCTCACCGCGCGGGGCTATCACCGCGTGCTGCGGGTGGCGCGCACGCTCGCCGACCTCGATGGCTCCGGCACCGTCGGCCGCATCCATCTCGCCGAGGCGCTGAGCTATCGCGCGCTGGCGTCCGACATGCGTCAGGCGGCGGCCTGACCGACTCCCGCCGTCACGTCCCGAAGGAATCCACCCGCGCTCCCGAGCGCAGGCCAATGGCGGCGAGGAACTCGTTGCGGGTCTGCGGCTGGTTGCGGAACACGCCGAGCATGCGGCTCGTCACCATGGTCACATCGGTCTTGTGCACGCCGCGCGTGGTCATGCACTGGTGCGCGGCCTCCACCACCACGGCGACGCCATAGGGCTTAAGCACCTTGTCGAGGCAGCCGGCGATCTGCGAGGTCAGCCGCTCCTGGATCTGCATGCGCTTGGCGTAGGCGTCGACCAGCCGCGCCAGCTTGGAGATGCCGACCACGCGACGGCGCGGCAGGTAGCCGACATGGACCTTGCCGACGATCGGCGCGAGATGATGCTCGCAATAGGACTCGAAGCGGATGTCGCGCAGCACCACGATCTCGTCGTAGCCAGCAACCTCTTCGAAGGTGCGCTCCAGCAGCTCCTCCGGCTCGACCGCATAGCCCGCGAACCATTCCTCGTAGGCGCGCGCGACCCGCGCCGGCGTCGCCCGCAGGCCCTCGCGGTCCGGGTCCTCGCCAGCCCAGCGGATCAGCGTGCGCACCGCGCGCTCGACTTCGTCGCGCGAGGGGCGCTCGGTCGCTGGGCGGGCGGCGCGGGTGGTGCGGGCAACACGTCTGGTCATGGGGAATCCCGGGCTTTGCAGTCCGATGCAGGACGGAGATTTACCGTAGCATGGGGACGCTCGGCGCAGGAAACAGGAGCGCAGGTCAGGCGGCGGGCCGCCGCGGGCGGCGGCGCACCGGGATCGGACCGGCCGCGCGGCCCACGACCTCGGCGTAGGCGGCGATCGGCTGCGGCCGCCCGATCAAATAACCCTGCAATTCGTCGCAGCCCTCGGCGGCAAGAAACTCGAACTGGTGCTCGGTCTCGACGCCCTCGGCGAGCACCGGCATCTTGAGGCCGCGGGCGAGGCCGACCACCGCGCGCACGATCGTCGCCGATTGCGGATTGATCTCGAGGTCGCTGATGAACGAGGCGTCGATCTTGAGCTTGTCGAACGGGAAGGACTGAAGGTTCTTCAGCGACGAGTAGCCGGTGCCGAAATCGTCCATGGCGATGTGCACGCCGAGCGCCCGCAGCCGGCGCAGGATCGCGACCGCACGCGGGAAATCGTCCACCAGCACGCTCTCGGTGATCTCGATCTCGAGGCGGCCGGGCGCGAGACCGGTCTCCAGCAGCACGGTGTGCACCATGCCGGCGAGGTCGCCGGTGCGGAACTGGGCCGGCGAGACGTTGACGGCGATGCGCAGCGGCTTCGGCCACGACGCCGCCTCGCGGCAGGCTTCGCGCAGCACCCATTCGCCGAGGTCGCCGATCAGCCCGTTCTCCTCCGCCAGCGGGATGAACACGCCCGGCGCCACCAGGCCCTGCGTCGGGTGCTGCCAGCGCACCAGCGCCTCGAAGCCGACGATGTCGCCGTCGCGGCTCGCCAGCGGCTGGTAATGCAGCACGAGCTGGTCGCGGTCGATGGCGGAGCGCAAGTCGTGGGTCATGGCGCGGGCCTCGCGCAGGCGCCGGTCCATGTCCGCCTCGAAAAAATGGATCGAGTCGTGGCCTTCCGCCTTGGCGCGATAGAGCGCGGCGTCGAGATTGGCGAGCAGCGCGGTCTGGTCGGCGCCGTCGCCGGGATAGATCGCGATGCCGATGCGCAGGCCTACGTCCACATGGCTGCCGTTGATCTCGAACCCGTCGGCCACCGCGGCGAGCAGGCGGTCGGCGAGCTCGGCGGCGCTGCCCGGCAGCCGCTGGTCGGTGCCGATCAGCGCGAACTCGTCGCCGCCGAGCCGCGCCAGGAACTGGCCTTCGGACACCGCGGAAAGCCGCGCCGCGAGCTGCCGCAGCAGCTCGTCGCCGACAGAGTGGCCGAACACGTCGTTGATGTCCTTGAAGCGGTGCAGGTCGAGGCACAGCACGGAGAGCTTCTCGTGGGCGGCGGCGGCGCGCTCGATCTCGGTGCCGAGCCGCTCGTTGAAGGCGACCCGGTTCGGCAGGTCGGTGAGCGGGTCGTGCAGGGCGAGATGCGCGACGCGCTCCTCGGCGCGGCGCTGCTCGGTGACGTCCTGGATCACCAGCAGCAGGTATCGCGGTTCGCCGTTTTCGTCGAACACCGGCACGCGCCGCGACATGTGGATGCGGCGGCCGAGCTTCGGCGAGTCATAGGCGATGTCGCTGAACGCCTGCGCCGCGCGGGACTCGAGCACGCTGCGGTCGCGCGCCTCGATGATGCCGGCCTTGCCTGGCGCGAGATCGGAGATGGTCTTGCCGATCATCTTCTCGCGCGGCACGCCATAGATTTCCTCGCCGGCGCGGTTGACCAGCACATAACGCAGGTCCTTGGCGTCCTTCACGCTGATCGCGGCCGGCACGTTGTCGATCACGAGCTCCAGGAACTGGCGCATGTCCGCGAGCTCCCGCTCGCGCCGGCGCAGCACCGTGATCTCCTCGTGGGTCGCGACCCAGCCGCCGTCGTGCGTGGGCCGGTTGACGAGCTTGATGACGCGGCCGTCGTCGAGCTCGGTGACGAGCTCCGAATCGAGCACGCCGCGGCGGAACTCGCCGAGGCGCTCGGCGACATACTGCGCCGGATCGCCGGAGAACGTGCCCGCCTGCTTGCGCCACACCATCAGATCGTGGAGCGAGCAGCCCGGCTTCACCAGGGCCGGCGACAGGCCGTACATATCGAGATAGCGGTCGTTGCAGAGGAGAAGCCGGCCGTCGCTGTCGAACATGCACAGGCCCTGCACGATGTTGCCGACCGCGACGTCCAGCAGGGCCTTCTGGCGGCACAGCGTCTCGCGTCCGACGGCGAGCACGCTGGCCGCGAACGCCAGCGCCGCAAGCACCATGCCGATGAGGCCGAAATCGCGAAGTTCGGGAATGGCGAGCACCACGGCGCCGGCGCCGAGCAACGCGGTCAGCGTTATCGCGGCCAGCGCGCGATTGAGCCGCGACGCCTGACGCAGAGCCACGTTCGACACGCAGCCGACCTCCCTGACAATCATAGGAGGTGTAGCCAAAAATCCCTTTCTCTTCCGTTACTTCGGCCTATCCACGAGGGTAGCGGGGGACGCCCGCGGCGGATTGCGCCCTGGAGCCGCACCGCGGCGGCGGCCGTCGGCAAACCGCCGCAATCGCGCCAAGCGGTTGAGTCGCTGACATCTTTCGCGTCGTCCCGCCGCGGCGTTAACCGGTCGTCAACCACGACAGCGGAACGCGGCCGGAATGCGCGTGCGCTCAACACAACATCGAGAATGTCGCGGTAAGCCTCGCCGCCAATGGATGCCTGGTCCCAAGCAGCGCTGATGACGGCGGCGGGCGCCGCGCTCGCCGCGGCCGGCTATGCCGTCGCCGCCTGGCGCACCCGCGGCCTGCGCGCGGCGGCCGACCGGACCGACCGCGCCGATGCCGCAAACCGCGCCAAGAGCCGCTTCCTCGCTACCGTGTCGCACGAGATCCGCACGCCGCTCAACGGCATCCTCGGCATGGCCGACCTGTTGCGCGACACGCCGCTGTCGCCGGAGCAGGCGAGCTACGTCGGCGCGCTGCGCAGCTCCGGCGAGACGCTGCTGGCGCTGATCGAGGAGATCCTCGATTTTACGCGGATCGAATCCGGCCGGCTCGACCTCGACCCCAAGCCGTTCGGGCTCGAAAGCCTGGTCGAGACCACGGTGGAACTGCTGGCGCCGCGCGCGCACGGCAAGGCCATCGAGATCGCGGCCTTTGTCGACCCGCGGCTGCCGCGGATGGTAACGGGCGACGGCGTGCGGCTGCGGCAGGTGCTGCTCAACCTGATCGGCAACGCGGTGAAATTCACCGAGCGCGGGGGCGTCGCCGTCCTGGCCGAGTCCTGCGACCGGCCCGGCGCGGTCCGCTTTTCGGTGCGCGACACCGGCATCGGCATCGCGCCCGAGGCGCAGGCGCGCGTGTTCGAGGAGTTCGAGCAGGCCGATGGCGGCGCCGCGCGCCGCCATGGCGGCACCGGGCTCGGCCTCGCCATTTCCCGGCGCATCGTCACCTCCATGGGCGGCGACCTGACGCTGGCGAGCACGCCGGGCGAGGGCTCCACCTTCGCCTTCACCGTGCCGCTGCCCCGCGCCGACGGCAACGATGCGGCGGAGCCGCCGCGGCTCCATGGCGAGCACGTGCTGATCGTCAGCGACCTGTCCGTCGAGCCGACGTTGATCGCGCGACGGCTCGTCGCCTGGGGCGCGGAGGTCGCGCTGGCGGCCGGCGCTTCCGCGGCCGCGCACGCCTGGGCGCGCAACACGTTCACGGCGCTGATCGTCGATGCGAGCCTCGGCCTGGACGCCGCGCAGGCGCTGGCGCGCGACGCGCCGGCGACGATGACGCGCCGGCTGGTCGTGCTGACGCCGCAGCGGCGGCGCGACCTCGACGCGCTGAAGGCCGCCGGCTTTTCCGGCTATCTGGTGAGGCCGGTACGCGCCGCCTCGCTCGCCGCGCGCTTCGGCGCCGGGCACGCCAACCTCGCGACCGCGCAGGCGCCGGCCGCGGAAGCGCCGGCGGCAGCGGCAGGCGGCCTGCCGATCCTGGTCGCCGAGGACAACGAGATCAACGCGCTCCTGACGCGGGTGCTGCTGCAGCGGCTCGGCTATGCGCCTACCATGGTCGGCAACGGCGCCGAGGCCGTCGCCCGGACCGAGGCCGCGCTGGCCGCGGGCCGGCCCTACCGCCTGGTGCTGATGGACGTGCACATGCCGGACATGGACGGCCTCGCCGCGGCACGCCGCATCCGCGCGCTGGAGGCGGAGCGCGGCGCACCGCGCGCGCGCATCGTCGCGCTCACCGCCGACGTCGCCGCTGACGATCGCGACGCCTGTCTTGCGGCTGGCATGGACGATGTCCTCGCTAAGCCGCTCGAACGCGACCGGCTGATCGCGGCGATCGCCGAAGCGTCGGAGGCGCGCGCGGCGTGAGCGGCCGCGCGCTGCGGCATCGCCGCCGCGCCGCGCCCGTTGTCACAATTCTGTGCCCCGCGCATGATCTCCCATGAGCCTCGTGAGGATGGCGATTCGCGTTGCGCGGTCGTCGCCGGACGATGGCCGGTTCGAGGGGGTCTGCCGCCATGTTGAGTCCCGCCCGCGACAGCGCCGCGGGGCGCCTGCTTGGGCGCGTGCGCGCGCCGCTCGCGCTGTTTCCCAATTTCGTGCCGGCCCTGCGCGCCTACAGCGGCTTCAGCTACAGCCGCCTGCCGTGGCGCGGCGGCGACGCGCGCGAGGCGGTCTGCGGCCGCATCGGCCCGCTGGAGGTGCGGCTCGCCCGCAATGCCGCCGAGGTGCGCAGCGCCCAGCGCCTGCGCTACCGGGTGTTCTACAAGGAAATGTCCGCGGTCGCCGACGCGCCCACCAAGCTCGCGCGTCGCGACATCGATCCTTACGACGCGATCTGCGACCACCTGCTCGTACTCGACCACGCCACGCCTCACGGTGCGGCGCGCAAGCCTGCGGTGGTCGGCACCTATCGCCTGCTGCGCCAGGACGTGGCCGAGCGCCACGGCGGCTTTTACAGCGGCAGCGAATTCGACGTCGCCGCGCTGCTCGCGCGCCACCGCGAGCTGCGCTTCCTTGAGCTCGGCCGCTCCTGCGTGCTGCCGCCCTATCGCAACAAGCGCACCGTCGAGCTGCTGTGGCACGGCATCTGGAGCTACGTGCTCCACCACCGGCTCGACGCCATGATCGGCTGCGCCAGCCTCGAGGGCATCGACCCGGACCGCCTCGCGCTCGAGCTGTCGTTCCTCCACCACCACGCCCGCGCCCCGGAACCCTGGCGCGCCCGCGCCCTGGCGCACCGCTACGTGGAGATGAACCGGCTGCGCAAGAGCGCCATCGATCCCAAGGCGGCGCTGCACGCGCTGCCGCCGCTCATCAAGGGCTATCTTCGGCTCGGCGCCACGTTCGGCGACGGCGCGGTGATCGACCGCCAGTTCGGCACGACCGACGTCCTGGTCGTGCTGCCGGTCTCGGCCATCAACGCACGCTACGTCGCCCACTTCGGGCCCACGGCCGAGCGCCACGCGGCGTAACGCACGGTCGCGACGATCGCGCGCCCAAACGGAAAATTCTACAGCCGCCGCAGCGCCACGTCCTCGACGCGGTGCTCCGGGCCCTTCTTGAGGATGAGGTCGGCGCGCTGGCGCGTCGGCAGGATGTTCTCGCGCAGGTTGACGAGGTTGATCCGCGTCCAGATGTCGACGGCGGTCATCTCCGCCTCGGCATCGCTCAGGCCGGCGTAGCGATGGAAGTAGGACTTGGGATCGAGAAACGCGGTGGAGCGCAGCGCGAGGAACCGCTGCACGTACCAGGTCTGCAGCACGTCCTCGTCGGCATCGATATAGACCGAGAAATCGAAGAAATCCGACACGAACGGGATCGCCTTGCCGTCGCGCGGCGGCCGCCCGGTCTGGAGCACGTTGAGGCCCTCGACGATGAGGATGTCCGGCCGGTCCACCTCGACCCAGTAGTTCGGCATCACGTCGTAGGTGAGATGCGAATAGACCGGGGCGCGCGCCGGCCGGCGGCCGGCCTTCACGTCGGTGAGAAAGCGCAGGAGCGCCGGCAGGTCGTAGCTTTCGGGAAAGCCCTTCTTCTGCATCAGTCCCTCGCGTTCCAGCACCGCGTTGGGCAGCAGGAACCCGTCGGTGGTGACGAGATCGACCTTGGGCACGTTGGGCCATCGCGCCAGCAGCGCCTGGAGCACGCGCGCCGTGGTCGACTTGCCGACCGCCACCGAGCCGGCGACGCCGATGACATAGGGCAGCTTCACGTCCTCGGTGCCGAGGAACGCCTGCTGGGCGCGGAACAGCCGCTGCTTCGCCGCGACATAGAGCGACAGGAGCCGCGACAGCGGCAGATAGATCTGCTCGACCTCCGCGATGTCCAGCCGGTCGTGCAGCGAGCGCAGCCGCGTCACCTCGTCCGGCGACAGCGTCATCGGCGTATCGGCGCGCAGCTTGGCCCAGTCGTCGCGCAGGAACACGCGATAGGGCGACAGCCTGTCGTCGGTGCGCTGTTCCATGCCGGCGCCTACCCCGCCTTGCGGGCGGCTTTCTCGTCCAGGCCGGACTGGCGGGTGCGCTTTTCGAGCTCGGCCTCGACCTCGGCGAGGGACACGTCGCGGGCCTTGAGCACCACCAGCAGGTGATAGAGCAGGTCGGCGGTTTCCGAGACCAGCCGCTCCTTGTCCTCCGTCATCGCCGCCACCACGGTCTCGACCGCTTCCTCCCCGAGCTTCTTGCTGCAATGGCCGATGCCGCGGTCGAGCAGCTTGCGGGTGTAGGACACGTCGGCGCCGGCGCGGGCGCGCTCGTCGACGCGGCGTTCGAGGTCGTGCAGGGTGAACGTCATCCGCGCTTCATAGCACTTTCGGGCCGAGCCGTCATTGGCCGCGGCTGAGGGCGGCTGCGGCTATTCAGGCCGCGGCGGCGGCGCGCAGCCGCTCGATCTCCCGGTTGCGCTCGGCGAGCTCTGTCTCGAGGCGGGCGATGTTCTGGAACAGCCGGGCGGTGGTGAGGCGCAGGAAGTAGAAGCCGAAGCTCGGGTTCTCGAAATACAGCCCTTTGATGCGGTCGTAGCTGATCTGCATGATTTCGGCGTCCTCGACGCAGATCACGGTCTGCGTGCGCTGCTGGTCCGGCGAGACGAGGCCGAGCTCGCCGACCACGGCGCCCGGCTCGACGTTAAGCCCACTCTCCTTGAGCCGCAGCCGCCCGGAGCCGACGACGAACATGGCGTCGGCGGCATCGCCCTTGCGGAACAGCGTCTGGCCGGCCTTCACCGCGCGCTTATCCATCAGCGGCAGCAGCCACTCCATGGAGAGGTCGCCGGTGCTCGCCACCCTGAGCTTCCTGATGAGCTGCAGTTGCTGATGGAGCCGCCACGCGTTCATCGGCAGCAGGATGCCATGCTGGATCAGCATGGGCGTGATGCCGGCGAGCAGCGCGAAGGCGATCTGGAAGGCGCTGCTGACGATCCCGACCACGCGCAGCGGGATCATGGTCCGCATCGCCAGCGTGACCACCATCAGCCCGGCGCCGATGTATCCGACGATCTCCACCTTCGGCATGACCAGTCCCCCCATCGAGCAAGCCCCTGCCGTCAGTACCCGACGGCGCTGTCACAATCGACCCGGCGGGGCGGTCCTTCTATCCCATGGATAAGGGATGGTAAGGATCGGGACGCGCACGAGGAAATCCCGAGGGAGACTCCCATGGCCTATTGGTTGCTGAAGTCCGAGCCGGATGCCTGGTCATGGGACCAGCAGGTCAAGTCGGGCGCCAAGGGCGAGGCCTGGACCGGGGTGCGCAACCATGCGGCCAAGCTGAACCTGATGAAGATGAAAACGGGCGACAGGGCCTTCTTCTATCACTCCAACGTCGGCAAGGAGATCGTCGGCATCGTCGAGGTGACGCGGGAGCATTACCCGGACCCTACCGACAAGACCGGCAAGTTCGTGGCGATCGACGTCAAGGCCGTCGAACCGCTGCCCAAGCCGGTGTCGCTCGAGGCCATCAAGACGGTGTCCAAGCTCAAGGACATGGCGCTCCTGAAGCTGTCGCGGCTCTCGGTGCAGCCGGTGACCGCGGAGGAGTGGAGGACGGTCTGCAAGATGGGCGGGCTGTAATGTCCGGCGCGTCCCCGCCAAGCGAAGCGGGCGCCGGGACAGGTAGCGCACGCGCGTCCAGGACATGCTTCAATTGACCGAGATCAAACCCGGGGTCGAACCAAAGTGCAGGCCGTTCCGCCTTGTCGCCCTCGGCGGCGCCATCGCATAATGGCCGCGACCGAGACCGGGACGCGCGGGCCAAGCCCTGCGCGCGTGGAGGAAAACCCATGAGCGAGAAGATCTACGACGTTCCGCCGGACTGGCAGGCGCGCGCCTTCGTCGACAACGCCCGCTACAAGGCGATGTACGAGCAGTCGATCAAGGACCCCGACGGCTTCTGGCGCGAGCAGGCCACGCGCATCCACTGGATGAAGCCCTTCACCAAGGTCAAGAACACCTCGTTCGATCCCCACAACGTCTCGATCAAGTGGTTCGAGGACGGCGCCACCAATGTCGCCTACAACTGTGTCGACCGCCACGTCGCCATGCGCGGCGACCAGGTGGCGATCATCTGGGAGGCCGACGATCCCGCGCTCGACCGCAAGATCACCTACAGGGAGCTCCATGCCGATGTCCAGCGCTTCGCCAACGTGCTCAAGGCGCGTGGCGTGAAGAAGGGCGATCGCGTCACGATCTACATGCCGATGATCCCGGAGACCGCCTACGCCATGCTCGCCTGCGCGCGCATCGGCGCCATCCACTCGGTGGTGTTCGGCGGCTTCTCGCCGGATTCGCTCGCCGGGCGTCTCGAGGACGCCAAGTCGACCGTCATGGTGGTGGCCGACGAGGGGCTGCGCGGCGGCAGGCCGGTGCCGCTCAAGGCCAACGCCGACGCGGCGGCGGACAAGGCCGGCGGCGTCGAGACCATCATCGTGGTGCGCCGCACCGGCGCCAAGGTGGCGATGAAGGCCGGGCGCGACGTTTATTACGACGAGATCGCCAAGACCGTGCCGGCGGAATGCCCGTGCGAGATGATGAACGCCGAGGACCCGCTGTTCATCCTCTACACCTCCGGCTCCACCGGCAAGCCCAAGGGCGTGCTGCACACCACAGCGGGCTATCTCGTCTTCGTGTCGATGACGCACCAGTACGTGTTCGACTATCACGACGGCGACATCTACTGGTGCACGGCTGACGTCGGCTGGGTCACCGGCCACAGCTACATCGTCTATGGCCCGCTTTCCAACGGCGCCACCACGCTGATGTTCGAAGGCGTGCCGAACTATCCGGACAACGCGCGGTTCTGGAACGTCGTCGACAAGCACAAGGTCAACATCTTCTACACCGCGCCGACCGCGATCCGCGCGCTGATGCAGGCGGGCGACGGCCCGGTGACCAAGACCTCGCGCGCCTCGCTGCGGCTCCTCGGCTCGGTCGGCGAGCCGATCAACCCGGAAGCCTGGGAGTGGTATCACCGCGTCGTCGGCAACGGCCGCTGCCCCATCGTCGATACCTGGTGGCAGACCGAGACCGGCGGCATCCTCATCACGCCGCTCCCCGGCGCGACCCGGCTCAAGCCCGGCTCCGCGACGCGGCCGTTCTTCGGCGTGGTCCCCGAACTGGTCGATGCCGAAGGCAAGGTGCTGGAAGGCGCCGCCACCGGCAACCTGTGCATCGCCGACAGCTGGCCGGGGCAGATGCGCACCGTCTACGGCGACCATCAGCGCTTCGTCGACACGTACTTCAAGGCCTATCCCGGCAAGTATTTCACCGGCGACGGCTGCCGGCGCGACGAGGACGGCTATTATTGGATCACCGGCCGCGTCGACGACGTCATCAACGTCTCCGGCCACCGGCTCGGCACCGCGGAGGTGGAGAGCGCGCTCGTCGCCCATCCGGCGGTGTCGGAGGCGGCGGTGGTGGGCTATCCGCACGACATAAAGGGCCAGGGCATCTACGCCTATGTCACGTTGATGGCCGGCGTGACGCCGACCGAGGACCTGCGCAAGGAGCTGGTGCAGTGGGTGCGCAAGGAGATCGGCGCCATCGCCTCGCCCGACCTCATCCAGTTCGCGCCCGGCCTGCCCAAGACCCGCTCCGGCAAGATCATGCGCCGCATCCTGCGCAAGATCGCGGAGGACGAGCATCACGCGCTCGGCGACACCTCGACGCTCGCCGAGCCCGCCGTGGTGGACGATCTGGTGAACAACCGGCAAAACCGGAAGGCGTCTTAACGGTTGGTTACGGCCCCCCCTTTCGTACACGCCGCGTTCGCGGCGCGTTCCGCGACCTGTAAACGGCGCCGCGAATCCTCGACGCGCGCCGTTTACGGTTCGCTCAGGTTTACGGTTCGCTCACGCTAGTTGCGGCCGGCCGCTGCAACCATGGGCCCGCTCGCGTATTGTAGCGGCGGGGATAGTCCATGCCGAAACTCCTGTCGGGCCTGTTCGCCGTCGCGCTCGCGCTGCTCTGCGCCGCGCCGGCGCTTGCGCGCGAGGTGGTGCCGTTCCCCGGCTACTATTACGCGCCGGGCACCATCGTCATCCGCACCAACGAGCGGCGGCTCTATCTGGTGCTGGGCCCGGACTACGCGCTGCGCTATCCGGTCGGCGTCGGCAAGGACGGCCAGCAATGGGTGGGCCTCGCCTACATCGACGGCATGTACGTGCGGCCCGACTGGATGCCGCCGCCGGACATGCGGCGCGATCCCGACGCGGCCGGCGTGATCCCCGGCGGCGCGCCGCAGAACCCCATGGGGGAGGCGGCGCTGACGCTCACCGGCGGCCAGTACGCGATCCACGGCACCAACAACCCGGCCTCCATCGGGCGCTTCGTCTCCCACGGCTGCATCCGCATGTACAACGAGGACGTCACCGACCTGTTCGCCCGCGTCGGCGTCGGCACGCCCGTGGTGGTGACGCGCTAGCGTGGTGGTCCAACCACATTAACGGCGCGACACGCGCATGCCGCACCAGCCGTCACGGTGGCCGCCATCGTAGCGCCGCGCCACGCCCTGCTCGAGCAGCGCGGCGG
>Ga0180221_1000794_pt1 | contig 24412 bp, 25 predicted proteins | sample eDN5th37CKraftMG_FD_151339 | JGI IMG/M metagenome (GOLD analysis project Ga0180221, IMG submission 151339) | Enriched Miracle-Growth compost microbial communities from Emeryville, California, USA - eDNA 5th pass 37_C Kraft MG (version 2) (version 2) ...
ATCGCGATCTCCGCCGTATGATGGAGCGCTACTGGCGCTTCGCCTTCGGGCAGCTGGCGCAGACGGCCGCCTGCAATCGTCTGCACACGCTGGAGGAGCGGTGCTGCCGCTGGCTCCTGACCAGTCATGACAGCGCGCTCGCCGATACCTTCCCGCTCACGCATGAGTTTCTCGCCACGATGCTGGGGACCACGCGCTCCAGCGTCTCGTTGACCGCCAAGGTGCTCCATCGCGCAGGCTATATCGATTATGTCCGTGGCATCGTCACGATCGTCGACCGGGCTGGGCTCGAGGAGACATCGTGCGAATGTTACGCCGAGACGGCCGCCGAGATGGACCGGCTGTTCGGCCCGGAAACGGAACCGGCCAGTTGATTTTTACGCGAATTTGACGAACCTCGCTCCCGCTATGTTCGAAATCGAACAGACTCGCCCGGAGACGGTGGAGACCTTGCCCGCTCCGACGCGCTGATTCGATCGGGGCGATCGCCGATGGCGGTACACTGCTCGGCCGGCGCGTCTCTGACGGGAGCGATCGGGTATGGGGGGTGAGGATAACGAGCGAGCGGATGATGTGCAGATGTTGGCCTGGGTGCACAGGCAAAACATCCAGCGCTACCGGTCGCTCCTCCGCAATCCTGCCAGCTCTGAGGGGCATGACCAGATCCGGAAGCTTCTTGAGGAAGAGGAGGAGAAGCTTCGGTCTCTCACGCCAAAATAGCGGATTGGCCTGCTGCGCCCCGGCGACGCCTCCTATGTAGATTCCCTAATGTGGGCCCCGCCTGCCGCCTGTTAACGTAAGGCTTGACCCGTCGGAGGGGGGCAGCAGGCCATGACGAACGATGCTGTTGACGAGCCCCGGCCGCATTGTGGTGACGAGGTATTCAGAGGTTTCCTGTTGACCGCAGAGGAATTCTGGCAGCTGCCCAGGATCTGGTCCACCTGCTGGTGGGACATGATGTTTGAAGTCTTCCGGCCTTGTTCGACGCGGCGGGCGTCCAGCATCGCGGCCGAACCCCGTTCGTACTGAGATTGACCGCACGCGCGCGGCTTCGTTGTCGCCAAACGGTTCATTTTCAAGAGGAGAAGGACGATGAATGATATCCCGCCTGCATCATCCCGCAGCCGCGCGATTTCGCCGTTTCGGGACCTCGCCGAGCCCTTTGGCTGGCTTCGCGGCGAGATCGATCGCCTGTTTGACGACTTCCCGTCGCCCGAGCGCGCACTGTTTGGGTCCTCAGCCCGCGCACTGACGCCGGCGCTCGAGATGACACGCGACGACACGGGTTATCGCCTGACGGTCGAGTTGCCCGGATTGGGCGAGAAGGACGTGGAGATCGGCCTCGCGGACGGCGTACTTACGGTCTCGGGCGAGAAGAAGGAGGAGACCGGGAGAAAGGAGAAGGGCGTCCTTCTGAGCGAGCGCCGCTTCGGCTCCTTTCGCCGGCAGGTCGCGCTTCCCGATGATGTCGATCCCGATAAAATCACGGCGCAGTTCAAGGATGGGGTGCTGACGGTCACGCTCGCCCGCGATGACAAGGCCCCGCCACGATCTCGGAAGATCGCGATCGAGAAGGCCTGAGGCATGGCGACGCCATCGACAGGGCCTCGCCATGAACGGGCTGATTGAGGCTGACATCCACGGCAACGTCAACTCCACGCACGTCAAGGGATCGCGCATCTAGAACGGTATCGGCGGCTCGGGCGATTTCGCGCGCAATGCCGAGAACCGCTGTCTTCAGAACGGCGGCGAATTTCTGGTGGACGACCATCGGATCGTCACCTTCGGCGAAGACCGGCGCATAGCCCAGGCCCTCGAAGAATTTTGTCAGATCGGCGTCGCTATGCCGGGCCCGGACGGTCGGCCCCGAAATCTTGTAGCCGTTGAGATGCAGGATCGGCAGCACCGCGCCGTCGCGGGCCGGATTGAGGAAGTCGATGCTCTTCCAGCTTTCCGCGAGCGGCCCGGTCTCGGACTCGCCGTCGCCGACCACCGCCGTCACAAGCAGGTCGGGAGATCATATTTCCGGATCAGCCGGTTCATATGGACGTAGATCAGGTTGAGCCCTGGCGACGTGCCCCAGCGGCATGCCGTTCGGCCGCGACCGTCGCACAGACCTTCCTTGCGCGTTCGTAAACCTCATAGAGGGCCTGGTCGACGAACCGCTTCGAAAATCCTTCCACGATGCCGCCAAGATGGAGGTGCTCACATGATTTCATGCGGAAGGCATGGAGGAGATAATGGTCGATCAGGCTGCGCAGCGATTCGATCTGGCCTTGCTCATCGAGCCATATCTCGCGCGTGCCCGAGGTCGTGATGCCGAGCATGTGCCGTCCGCTGAGCACGCTTTCGCCCGCGCGATCCTGGATTTCCCGCGCGGTGACGCCCGCGCCGAGTACCCGGTCGATATAGCCGGTCATCATCGCGGGCGGCATGGCGAACCAGATGGGATAGACGAGAGTGTAGATGTCGGCCCCGCGGATGGCGGCGAGTTCAGCCTCGACATCCGGCGATAGCGTGATGCCCTGCGCGCGCGGACGCTCATCATCCTTGAGCACGGGATCGAAACCCATCGCATAGAGATCACGCACGATCGCCTCTTGTCCGCAGGAGCGAACGGTCTCGCAGTAGGTGCGGACGACGCTGGCGTTGAAACTGTTCGGGTTGGGATGGGCAAGCACCACCACATGGCGGGGCTGGGCGGAGGACTGGTCGGACATCGCTTTCTCCTTTCCGGGTTCGACAGTCCCGGCTGTTCGCTCGGTGGAGCGGGCGGTCAGCCCGCGGTGGCGCCATGGGCTGCCCGGTCGGCGGCGACGGCCGCGCAGATGCTGCGGGCGCGTTGGTCAACCACCGCGAGATTCTGGTCGATATATTCCTGGTCCAGTCCCTCGGTCGTTTCCCCGAAATGCAGATCCTCATAGGCTTTGATCGCGAAGGCGTGGAGCAGGTAGCGACCGAGCACATTGCGGAGCGCCTCCATCTGATCCTGCTCGTTCAGCCAGTGCTTGCTCGCGCCGGACGAGGTGATGTTGACGAGACGTTGCCCTTTCATCAGCGTCAACGCGGTGCGGTGCCGGACGTCCTGGGGCGTGACGCCCGCGCCGAGCACGCGATCGACATAGCCTTTCATCATGGCCGGCGGCATGCCGAACCAGATCGGGTAGACCATGACGAAGACGTTGCTGCCCCTGATCGCGTCATGCTCGGCTTCGACATCGTTCGACAGAGCAAAGCCCTGTCTGCCCGGCCGTTCATGATCCTTCAGCAGGGGGTCGAAGCCCATCCCATAGAGATCGCGCACGATAGCCTCCTGGCCGCAGGCGCGAACCGCCTCGCAATAGGCATCGGCAACGAGCCCGTTGAAGCTGCTGCGATTGGGATGAGCGAGGACCACGACGTGCCGTGGACTATAGAAGGCAGGTGGATGTGACATGGAATGCTCCTTGCCCCGCTTCCTAGCCGGCCGTCGGGCGTGGCGCCCTTGGGGATTCTACGGATGGCCACGTCGACGAGGTCGCCAAAGCCGTGCGCTGCCTTGTTTCCGAAAAGGCCGGCTTCTGCACCGGCTCGATCCTGACGGTGAACGGCGCCCAGTATATCGCCAACGGCTAGAGTCATACCCCGCCAACCGTGATCCGGGCGCTGCGTAACTCGCCGGATATCGGCCGATGCGAGAAATGGCGAAGTAGCCGTCCTGTCGTCACGCTGGGAGGTTTGTCATGCCCCTATGCGGCTTGGAGGTGGGGCGGTGCGGACGTTGTGAAAAAGAAGGTCCAAAATGGATGAACAGGCACAGCTGCTCCGGCTGCTCGATCATTAGGACCGATGAGCGGGATACCGGCAGCGAAACCGATTCTCCTCCGGGCGTCGTTGCACAGCGCGGCGCAGCCGGGCGCCTTGCTTGTAGCCATCCCGGCGCGCTAGAAGCGTGGCAGGGAGACAGGCAGGGTGTTTGCGGATCTTGACCCGGTAATATTGGCCCGAGCGCAATTTGCGTTCACCATCTCCTTCCACTTCATCTTCCCGGCCTTCACCATCGGGCTTGCGAGCTACCTGCTGGTGCTCGAGGGCCTGTGGCTGAAGACGGGGAGGGGCGTTTATGCGAATCTCTATCGCTACTGGCTCAGGATCTTCGCGATCGTGTTCGGCATGGGCGTCGTCTCCGGGCTGGTGATGTCCTACCAGTTCGGCACGAACTGGTCCGTCTTCTCGGCCAAGGCCGGCCCGGTGATCGGTCCGCTCATGGCCTATGAAGTGTTGACCGCATTCTTCCTGGAGGCGGGATTCCTGGGCGTGATGCTTTTCGGGATCAACAAGGTGGGGAAGGGGCTTCACTTTTTCGCAACCGGCATGGTGGCGCTGGGCACCGTCATTTCCGCCACCTGGATCATCTCGGTAAACAGCTGGATGCAGACCCCGGCCGGCTATGCGATCAACGCCAGGGGGCAGTTCGTGCCGGCGGGATCGTGGATTCCGATCATCTTCAATCCGAGCTTTCCCTATCGCCTGGTTCACACCGTCATCGCCGCCTATCTGACGACGGCCTTGGTCGTGGGGGCGGTGGGCGCCTGGCATCTCCTGAAGGATCGCACCAATCCTGGCGCGCGCAGGATGTTCTCCATGGCGATGTGGATGGCGGCGATTGTCTCGCCCATCCAGATACTGGCCGGGGATGCCCACGGGCTGAACACGCTGGAGCACCAGCCGGTCAAGGTCCTCGCGATGGAGGGCGATTATGAGCCGAGCCCCGATGGAGCGCCGCTGGTGCTATTCGGTCTGCCGAGCAACGAGGAGGCACGCGTTCGCCATGAGGTGGCCGTTCCGCATATCGGCTCGCTGATCCTCAGGCACGATCTCCATGCGCCCTTGGCCGGCCTCAAGGATTATCCGCGCGACATATGGCCGCCGACGCATATCGTCTTCTGGTCTTTCCGCATCATGGTGGCTCTGGGCCTTGCCATGCTTGGCCTGGGCATGTGGAGCCTTCTGGCCCGGCTACGCAAGAAGCTGTACGATTGGGCATGGTTGCACCGGGCTGCTGTCGTGATGGGGCCGGCGGGTTTCGTTGCCGTGATTGCGGGATGGGTGACAACCGAAGTCGGCCGACAGCCTTTCACCGTATATGGTCTGCTGCGAACCGCCGAATCCCATTCCCCGCTTGCCGCGCCTGCGATTGCGGCGTCGCTGGTGGCGTTCATCCTCGTCTATTTCGGCGCGTTCGGGGCGGGAACCTATTATATCCTGCGGATGATGGGTGTGCCGCCCAGAGCCGATGAGCAGGAGCCTGCCCAGGTTCCGCAGCGCGCCGCCGGCATCACGCCCGCGGCAGGCGTCCACGCCAGCCCTGCCGGAGAGGGGTGAGCCGTGGAGAATGTTGATCTCACCATCGTCTGGGCCGCGATCATCGGGTTTGCCGTCTTTGCCTATGTGGTGATGGACGGCTTTGATCTGGGGATCGGCATTCTTTTCTCGACCTTCGCCGTAGGGGAGCGCGACCAGGCCATGAACTCGATCGCGCCCGTGTGGGACGGCAACGAGACATGGCTCGTGCTCGGCGGGGGAGGGCTGCTTGCGGCTTTCCCCCTGGCCTATGCCATCATCCTTCCGGCGACCTATCCGCTGATGATCGCCATGTTGCTCGGCCTCATATTCCGCGGCGTGGCTTTTGAGTTTCGATGGCGCGATCCGCGCCACCGTGCCTTTTGGGACGGCGCCTTTTCGCTTGGATCCATCGTCGCGGCCCTGGCGCAGGGGATCACGCTCGGCGCCATATTGCAGGGCATCCGCGTTGAAAACGATGCTTATGCGGGCGGATGGCTCGATTGGCTGAGCCCCTTCAGCCTTCTTACCGGCATAGCGGTCGTGATCGGCTACGGGCTATTGGGCGCGACATGGCTGATCTGGAAAACCGAGGGAGGCAGCCAGGCACATGCACGCAGAGCGGCATTCTGGCTAGGCCTGGCGACGCTGGCGGCACTTGGGGCCGTGAGTGTGGCGACGCCGTTCCTGGATTATGATTATTGGCGGCGCTGGTTCGCGATGCCCGGTGTGTTGCTCACCGCGCAGGTTCCGCTGCTCGTCGTCATCAGCGCGGCAACCTATTTCTGGAGCCTGAAAAAGGGAGCGGAGCGCCTGCCCTTCCTGATGGCGCTCGCCTTCTTTTTCCTGGGCTTCGTGGGGCTGGGCATCAGCATATTTCCCTATGCGGTGCCGCGCGCAGTCACCATCTGGGATGCGGCGGCTCCCGAAAAGAGCCAGCTTTTCATGCTCGTCGGATCGGCCGTCATCATCCCCACGATCCTTGCCTATACGAGCTGGGCCTACTGGGTGTTTCGCGGCAAGGCGGGCACGCACGGCTATCATTGATGGATGAGCAAGCTTCCTTTCCCAGGCGACTCGCCTGGATGATCGCAATCTGGGCAGCGAGTGTCCTGGCCCTGGCGATCGTGGCCGGCCTCATCCGCCTTGTCTTGAAGCCCTGAATGTAGCGATACGGGCCGGTCCCATGCGGGCGGGCGCTCTCCATTTCCCTTCAACGCACATTACATCTTCCGGCAACCAGATTTCTCCCGGGGTCTGGCCTCTCCGCATGCCACGGCTAATCTCGGCATTCCCTATATATCGATAATCGCTATAGGGGTGGCCGGGAGAGAAGATATGCAGCTTGCCGATTGCCGCCGCTCGGATCAGTTTGAAAAACTCAGCAGGCGCAGGCTGCTCACGCTGCTGCTCCTCGTATATATGGTGAATTACGCCGATCGCATGACCATCTCCGTATTGGGGGAAGCGATCAAGCATGAGCTTCGGCTGAGCGATACCCAGTTGGGGATGCTCGGCGGCACGGCATTCACCATACTCTATGTGCTGGCGAGCTTTCCGATAGGGCGGCTGGTGGAGCGCTATAGCCGGGTGTCGATCATGTGGATGGCGATCGGCCTCTGGTCGATAGCGACGATCGCCTGTGGGTTTACCCATAATTTTTGGCAGCTTGCGCTATGTCGCGCGGCGGTAGGCGTAGGCGAGGGCGCTTTCATACCGGCGGTGCTTTCGCTGCTGTCCGATTATTTTCCGGCCAACCGCAGGGCGTCTGCTTATTCGATAATCGTCCTTGGGCTGCCGCTTGGCGGCACCATTGGCGCAATAGCGGGCGGCTGGATCGCGGGCCGATATGGATGGCACACCGCCTTCATCGTGATCGGTCTGCCGGGCCTGATCATGGCATGCGTTATACGCCAGATGCTGCGTGAACCCCCGCGCGGCCTTTCCGACGGGATGGCGGGAGCCGACACCGAAGCACCCCCCTCGATGGGGCATGTCTTCCGGACGCTGTGGAAAAATAGCACATTCGTGAACCTGACGCTGGGCGGCGGCATGGTACAGATCGTGGCTTATGCCATCGCCTTGTTCCTGTTTCCCTATCTGACCCGGAATTTCGGGCTCAGCTATGCCCTTGCCGGGCTGGTGGTGGGGACCGTCACCGGCGCCTCGCTGGCGATCGGGATATTGGCGGGGGGCTTGATTTCCGATCGCCTCGGCGGGCGCGATGTGCGCTGGTATGGCTGGACGCCGGCAATCGCGATGCTGGTGGCTTTCCCTTTATATCTCGCTTCTCTGTTCCAGGGCAGTTGGCTGGTAACGAGCATCCTGCTCTTCGTGCCCTCGGCTGTGGCTTCGGCCTTCGCTCCCACGATCGCGGCGACGATCCAGGGTCTCGTGCCTCCAAGGATGCGGGGCACCACCGCGGCCCTCAACGGGGCCTGCAACCACCTCATAAGCCTCGGCCTGGGCGCGACGCTAGTCGGCTTCGCGGCGGACTGCTTTACGAAATTGAGCTTTTCGATGCGGACGAACGGGATGGCTTATGGCCGGCTGTGCGGCGCTGACGGGCCGGCCGGCTTTGCGTCCATCTGCACCGATGCGTCGGGAGAAGGATTGCGCTGGTCGTTGCTGGCATTGTCGATCTTCCTCCTGTGGGGCGCGCTGCATTTCTGGATAGCGAGCCGCTCCCTGCGATGCGATCTCTCGCCCGGCCGCGCGGTTGCTTGACACCCTTATTATGCCGGGCTACGCCACATGGATAATCGATAATCGAGAGAGCGATGGCCAGCCTAGCTGAAATTGAGCAACTAATTGCTCCTGAAAATTTCTTTGATCTCGATCTTGGCGATGAGCGATTCCGGCAGCAGGCGGTGGACCGTTATGCCCTGGAATGGTCCACGCGGCCGCCATTCTATGCGCGGAGGCTGGGAATACCCGCAATCGTCTGCACCCGCGCGCGCGATGTCATGGAAGTGATGCTGGACCCGTCGCGCTTCGTGATGAAGGCGCCATCCCTGCCGGGTTATGAGGCGTTCGACATTTTCGGCGGCCTCGAAAGCGTGCTCCAGATGGACGGGGAGCGGCACAGCCGGGTGCGGCGCCTGATGAACCCGGCCTTCTCGCCCGCATCGCTTCCGGCCATCCGCCCGGCCGTAGAGCGTATCGTCGCCGAGAGGCTCGATGTGATCGAGGCGGCGGGCCCCGAATTCGACGCGATGCACGATCTGTGCGACCATCTCATCGTCCGATCGCTGCTGGACGCGACCTTCGAGCTTGATCCCGCCCAGCAAAAAGCCTTCGAGCGGGTCCATCGGGCTATATTCGCCATGAACTTCCGGCCGGGGCAGGCGCGCCCCCAGGAATATACCGAGGCGATCGAGGCCGTTCGTCTCGTCATCGCCGATCTGATCGAGGAACGGCGCCGCTCCCCCCGCAACGATTTTATCAGCAAGCTTATCAGCGCCAGGGATGAGGGCAGCAAGCTCGACGATTCCGAACTATATGGCCAGATCAATACCATCTGCGGCGCGGCGCTCGGATCGACCGCTACCAGCCTTGCCGCGGCTCTTTATCTGCTCGGCCGAAATCCAGCCGAATTCCAGAAGATCAAGCAGGACCCGTCGCTGATAGACGACGCGCTCGAAGAATGTCTGCGGATGCATTGCCCCGGCTTTTTCTTCTTTCCGCGATTTGCCGCGGTGGATACCGAGATAGAGGGTGTGCGCGTTCCGGCGAACATGCTCGTGCTCGCCTCACCCCAATCGGCGAATTTCGATCCTGAGGTTTATGTCGAGCCGGAGCGGCTGGACATAAGGCGAAAGCCCAGGCCGCTTACCTTCGGCGCGGGCAATCATCACTGCATCGGCATCCTGCTCGCGAAGATGACGATGCGGATCGGCATGCGCGCGATCATCGAGCGATTTCCGAATATCCGCCTCGCCGACCCGGATTTCCGCCCGACCTATGGCGGCAATGTCGGGACGCTGACCATCGCATCGCTGCCGATGCGAATCGACTGAAATATCGACTGAAAACACAGGGACCGACCGAGGCCGCCGCACGAGCGGCTCGGCCGAAAAGGGAGAGGCAAATGTTGACTATCGCTCGTATCAAGAAGCGTCGTGCCCTGCGCGCCGCGTTGTTGGCCGGAATGGCGCTGGTTGCGTGGCCGGCGGCCGCCCAGCTTGCCGGGGAGGCCGCTGCCGCGTCGGCCGGCGAGCAGGCTAATGACGGGCAGGCGGGTGGCTTGCAGGATATCATAGTCACCGCGCGCCGCACCGAGGAATCCGCGCAACGCACGCCGATCGCGATCACGGCCCTGTCCGGCGCGGAACTCGCGCGCCGCCAGATCGCCAATCTGACGGACGTTCAATATTCCGCTCCGAACATCAATATCGCCACCTATCCCGGTGACGCATCGTCGATCACGATCCAGATGCGCGGCCAGGTGCAGACCGATCTGGTGGCCACGAACGACCCGGCGATCGGCGTCTATCTCGATGGCGTATATCTGGGGCGCGGTAATGGCAGCGCATTGACGACGCTGGATCTCGACCGGATCGAGGTGCTGCGCGGGCCTCAGGGCACGCTGTTTGGCCGCAATACCACCGGCGGCGCGATCAGCATCGTTTCCAAGAATCCCAGTGATCGCCTCGAAGGGTTCGTTTCCGGGCAGGTAAGTAATTACGATAGCTTCGATCTGAGCGGCGCGCTGAACGTGCCGATCAACGACAGGCTGGAAATTCGCGGCGCGTTTCAGCACCAGAAGAATGGCGGCTATTTTCACGACGATTATAACGGGCAGCGCCTGTTGGACAATAATACGGACGTTGCCCGCCTGAAGGTGAAATGGCAGCCGACCGACAATGTGACATTATTGCTGTCGGGCGATTTGAGCGACATCACCGGTAATGGCGCGGCCTTCAAGCTGACATCGGTGACGCCGGGCGCCGCGCTGACCCTGCTGCCGGCAGCCCAGCCCGGCGTAGCAGGCGGCCGAAGCGTCGATTCCTACGTCGGTGGAGATCCCTATTCCAACGATAGCGGGCTGGACAATCGCTATCATGCCCGCCTGTGGGGGACATCCGCGACGCTGAGCTGGGACCTGGGCGATGTCGAATTGAAGTCGATCACCGCCTATCGGGAGCTGCGGCGCGACGGCGCCTTCGATTATGACGGCACGCCTTACGTGATCGCCGAGGCGAACAGCGTAAATCTGAAGCAGCACCAATTCTCGCAGGAACTGCAAGCCAACGGATCGGCATTCGACAAGCGCCTTACCTATACTGCCGGCCTGTTCTATTTCACCGAACGGGCGCGGGACGTAACGCGCAACGACTATCTGATCGGGCTTGCGCCGCCGCCCTATACGCGCGCCGTGACCGATGGCCAGGTCAAGAATAGTTCCTATGCGGCTTATGCCCAGGCGACGTACAGGGTGTTCGAAAATACCCGCGTAACCGCCGGCCTGCGCTATACGCGGGACGAGCGGGAACTTATCAGCCGCAACGGCGGCACCCAGTCCGCCGTTTTCGATGGGCCGGTGATCGCGCAAACGTGCAGCCTCGCCGTCGAGGTGCGGGACGATCCTGCGCTGTGCAAGGCGACGCTCAAGAAGAATTTCGGCTATCTGTCCTATACTTTCGGTATCGACCAGCAGCTCTCGCGGGGAATATTGGTCTATGTCCGTACCGGACGGTCTTATAAGGCGGGTGGATTCAACATCCGATCGACCACGGTGCCGGACTCTTTCGCGCCGTTCAAACCGGAAAAGCTCACCGATTATGAGATCGGCCTGAAGGCGGATTTCCTCGATCATCATCTGCGCAACAATCTGGCTGTCTTCTACTCCGATTATAGGGACATGCAGCGTACCTTGCAGGTGGCGACGCCGGCCGGGCCGAATCCATCGGCCAATTTCACCACCAATGCCAAGAAAGCGCATATCTTCGGCATCGAAAACGAGTTCACCGCGCAATATGGTGGGCTTCGGATTACCGTGTCGGGCGGTTATCTGAAGCCGGTCTATGACAATTATCGGGATACGGCCGCGCCGTTCACCGATCGCAGCAACGAACCCTTTATCGAAGTATCGAAATATAATGTCAGCATCGGCGGGCAATATGCGTTCGATACCGGGCTTGGCGAGTTCCGCATCGGCGGTGATTATTCCTATCGCACCAAATTCTATTTCGCGCCCCAGGACACTTTCTACCAGCACGGCTATGGCCTTGCCAACGCGCAGGTGTCGCTGGATGTCGCGGCTATCAAGGGGCTGGAAGTTTCCGGTTTCGTAAAGAACCTCACCAACAAATATTATAACATCTATATGCTCCAGCTACCGGCGCTCGGTTTCGCTTCGGTCACGCCTGGCGCGCCGCGCACTTATGGCGCGCGCGCGACCTTCCGTTTTTAAGGGCCGCGCCGATGAGCGACAGCGAAGCCATCCGCAATCTCGTCGCCTCCTACAGCCTGGAGGCGGACGCGCGGAACGTGGCGGCCTGGGTCTCCCTGTTTGCCGAAGACGGGGTGCTGATCCTCAACGATGAGGAACAAGCGCAGGGGCCTGTCGCCCTGCACGACTGGTTCGCAGGCCGCGAGATGCCGCCGGCCTTCCATATGATCGCGAACCTGAGGATCGATGTGGACGGCGGCGATGCGCGCGGCATAGCCAATTTCATCGCTGTCGGGCCGGACCGGCTGATCGGGGCGCGGGGGATCTACCACGCAAGATTCGTCAGGCGGGCGGGCGACTGGAAGATATCGGAGTGGCGGATCGAGGTCGCTTGACCACGCTTGCGCGAAAATCGGGAGATAAGAAATGACGGGTCGCTTTGATGGAAAGGTGGCGCTCGTCACCGCCGCCGCCGCCGGCATAGGTGCCGCCACCGCGCGCGCCTTTGCCGAGGGAGGCGCGCGGGTGATGCTGTCGGATATCGACGTCGATGGCGGGGAGGCGATGGCCGAGGAGTTGCGCAAAGGCGGCACCACCGCCGCGTTCGTTCAGGCCGACGTCACCAGGGAAGAGGATGTCGTCCGCCTGGTTGCGAAGACGGTGGAGACTTTTGGCGGCCTGCATCTCGCCGCCAATGTGGTCGGCGATTCCAGGGGTGACGCCAACGGGCCGGAGATGCACCTCAAGAGCGTCGAGGGGTGGGATGCCACCTTCAGCATCACCATCCGCAGCGCATTCATCTGCCTGAAGCATGAAATCGCCCACATGATCGAGCATGGTGGCGGCGCCATAGCCAATGTCAGCTCGCTGGCCGGGATGCTTTATGTGCCGGAATCCGGCCCGGCTTATTCCTCGGCAAAGGCCGGGATCATCCAGCTCACCAAATTCGCCGCCGTCACTTATGCTGATCGTGGCATCAGGGTGAACTGCATCGCCCCCGGCGTGACGCCGACGCGCGCTTATTACAAGCGTGGCCCGGAGGCGGCGGCGGCGCAGATCTCCCGGATGGTAGAGCGGCAGGCGATCAAGCGGGCGATCGAGACGAGCGAACAGGCGGCTGCGATCGCATGGCTCTGTTCGGACGATGCCGGGATGGTAACCGGGCACAACATGCCCGTGGACGGCGGCTGGGCAGCGAAATAGGCCGCCCGGCTTTGCCGGGATCAGTCCATCCGCTTTACCTTGAGGATCGAGGCGATATCGGTGCCCTCGCGATAATCGCGCCCATAGCCGAAATCCCCCTGCTTCTGGCGAGCGACAAGCTCAGCTTGCCGCTCGCGATAGTGCAGGCCCGCGCTATCGAAGCGGGTGCTGCGGTCACGACGCGGCGGGCGGCCGAAATAGCGTGGATTCTGCGGGTTGAGCACGGATTCGTCCTGCCCCGCGATGATCGGCGCCGTCGCGGGCCAGGCCCTGCGAAACTGAAGATTGTCCGTCTGCTCGATGCCGAACGCGAAATTGGCGCGTGTCAGCGTTCTCGATTCGGGCGTGTTCGACTGCATCAGCGGGATTGAGGGTGCGGTCGAGTAATGGGAATGCAGGAAGCAGACGCCGCTACGAATGAAGATATGCGTGAATACGGTCTGATCCTGGAACTTCTCCTCCACGCCCAGGACTTCGCGCTGGAACCGTGACGTCAGGCGCCCTTTGACGGTGCGGATCATCGTCACCGTTTCCGATGTCGATTGGAAAGTCACATTATCTTCTTCCGCATGTTCGGCGGCACCTGTCATGCTGCCGTGCACGAAATCTATGTGCGTGAGGTCCAGGATATTTTCCAGCACGAGTTCATAGGTGCAATGGAAAAAATTGACGCCGCGCGCATGCGCGGGCTGCGGCCGGTCACGACGGAGGAAAGGCACATCGGGGATCAAGTCCGGATCGGCATTGTCATTCTCGCCATACCAGACCCAGACATGGCCGTAACGCTCGACGATCGGATAGGAGAATATCCTGTCCTTCGAAGTGCGGTTGGCGGGGTGGTGGCTTTCCGCCCGCCAGCCATCGTCCGTCAGCCAGATATGATAGGGAAGGGAGTGGACCAATCGAAGGACCGGCTTCCGGCGCGCATCCGCAGTGTGCGCCACGGGAAACCATGCGTCACGCAGCACATGATCGCCGGGCCGCCAGTCCGGCAGGGACCGGAGGGCGGAATCGGCACCGGCGTCCGCAGCCTGTTCGAGGATATTCATGCATATTCTCCCTCGGTGAACTTTACCGCATTTTCCTTTCGCAAACGCGAGCAATAATCCTTCGCGCCCAATATGGCCGCTGGATCGAGCCGGTTCTTGACGGTTATCAGGAAGGCTCCCTTGCCGGTCGCAAGCGCCGAGCCCCGCCATTTGACGTCGGTGAGCGCGCGCTCGATCGGGCTGGCGGCGATAACCAGTTCGGCAAGCAGCAACTGGGCCTCGTCGAACAGCTTCACAACGGCCAGGCGACCGTCCCGGCGCACCGCAAGGCCGAGGCTATAGGGAAAATCGGCTATGATACGCCCTGGGCGGACGATTCCACGCGGCGCTGCGCCATAGGTCACCCTGATTTCATCATCCACGATCACAGGATCGCCGAAGCGGTGGTCGTCGCACGGCGCAAGGCCGCGAATATCCAGGATGGAGCCGGGTGCATCCAGCAACATGTCGATAAATTCCGAATACGGATATGCGATCAACTGCTCGCCGAACCACCGCTCCGGCATGTCCGTAAGCCCCAGGTGGACGGGGGGAGTAGCCGGTTCCATGCCGCTTGTGCAGAGTTGGATGAATCCGTCTTCCTCATGCACGGCGAAAGCGGCGACGCGATAGGTGCGGGGCACGCGCTCGCGACTGGAGAGATTGGGGATGGCCTTGCACGCGCCCGACCCGTCATAGCGCCAGCCATGATAGGGGCATTCGATCAATCCAGCCGGCGTAACGCAGCCGAGCGAAAGCGGTGCGCGGCGATGCGCGCAGGAATCCTCCAGTGCGTGCGGAACGCCCTCCTGGTCGCGATACAGCACATACTCCGTGCTTCCACGTTTGATCGCCAGAGGCTTGTCGACAGGCAGAAATTCCGAAAGGGCAGCGACACGCCACTCCGCAGACTGATCGGTTCTCTCCGTCGACATCTGTTGGAAAACTCCACGATTCCTACTTGCGGATATGGCTCTGCCAGCAGCGCGCAAACATTGTCAACGATTATCGATATTCTGCTCTGGACCGGATGCTCACTCCTATTATAAGAGCGCGTATGAAGCCCGCACGAAGCATCACCGAGCATACTTATCGCCAGATCAAGGCTGAACTTCTGCGATGCAAGCTGAAGCCAGGCGCGCGTCTGCGAACGAACGAACTGAGCGCCCGTTTCAATGTCAGCCTGTCGGGTATTCGGGAGGCTTTGTCCCGGTTGAGTGCCGAAGGCCTGGTCGAGGCAGACCCTCAAAGGGGCTTTCGCGCGACGCCGCTTTCACCGCGCGATCTGAGCGATCTGGTGGAGGCCGCGATCGCCATAGACAGCATCTGCATACGCCAGTCCGTGGCGCGGGGCGACGAGGCGTGGGAACAGCGGGTACGCAAGGCTGGGGACAAGGTGATTGCTAGCGCGATGAAGCTGGTTGGCGCTGGCGGCCAGCTCAACCGCCAGTTTCTTGCCGACCATCATGACTTTCATCAGGCGCTGATTTCGGCCTGTGACAATCCGTGGATGCTGAAGATGCGCGACACCTGCAATTTGCAGGCCGAGCGCTATCGCCAATTATGCGTTCCGCGCGGGCCGGAACTTGACGAGATCAACGCGGGCTATGTCGAGATCACCGAGGCGGCGCTCCTGCGGAACGCCGACAAGGCGGTCGAGCTGATGATCCTGCAATTCCGGCGCAATGCCCGACGTTTCCTCGATGCCTTGCAAGAGGATGCGGACCATATGGCCTTCTGGGGCGACCAGGAGGAAGAAGAATCGGTTGAGGAGGCTGACGGGGCCTTCTAGCGCCGGCAAGTTCAGTCAGCCGCCCGCGCCACGACTCCGGCCTTGTCTTCCACTATACGAATTAAGGCGGAGACATCTTGGCCTGCCATACCTGCTTTGTCTGCGTCCGCCCACAGTTCAGCCGCACCGCGAAGGGTAGGGATCGCCTCCAGCGGGAAGCCGGCGGCAGACGCCGCGTCGAGCGCCAGTTGGACGTCCTTTTGCAGCAGCGCGATCTTGGGGCCGCTATCGAATCTTCCGCTGAGGATGGCATTTGCGCGGCGCTCCACCAGGGCCATGCTGCGCGCGCTGCCGGCGTTCAGCACGTCGACGACCATAGCCGGGTTCAGCCCCAGGCGCGTGCCGAGGATAAGCGCTTCGAACGCGCTCGCCATGTTTGCGGCGGCCACGATATTGTTTACCAGCTTCATGAGCTGAGCCTGGCCGGGTTCGGTGCCGATTTCGAACATCGATGCCGAAAGCCTGGAGAGAAGGGGGCGCACCGCTGCCAGGGACGCATCGTCGCCCGCCAGCATCATCGCGAGTTCCCCCTTTCGCGCGACCGGCGCGCCGCCCGACACCGCCGCGTCTATGAAGCCGATACCGTTCCTTTGCATCAGGCCGCCGATCTCGCGAGCGGCATCCGGCCCGATGGTGGACGTCTCGACATAGTGGCGAACCGACAATCCACCCGCGACTTCTGCCGCCACCGCATGGCTGGCCGCGACGGAGGGCAGGGAGGCGATCACTACGGCCGCCTGGTCCGCCACTTGACGCGCCGAAACGGCGATAACGGCTCCGTGGCCGGCCAATCGTGCCGCTGCTTCGGCATTCAAATCATAGGCCAGCACTTCGATCCCGGTATCGAGCAGCCGCTCGCCAAGCGCCGCTCCCATATTGCCCAATCCCAGCAGGCCGACGGTCGCAATGCTCATAATCTTATCCCTTAAACCGCTTGTCGAATATTCAGGAAAGGAAAATATCGATGTCTCAAAAAGGTGAAGATGGCCGTGCGGTGCTGGCCGAAGTCATGGGCGAAGCCTATGTCGAAGCAAGGCAGGCATCCATAACGGATTTCAATCGGCCTCTTCGGGATTTCATAGACGAAAATTGCTTCGGTGACGTGTGGATGCGCCCAGGTCTTGAACGCAAAACGCGGAGCCTGATCCTCATTTCCACGCTGATCGCGTTGAACCGGCCGACGCAGGTGGCAGCCCATGTCCGGTCCGCCGTGAACAATGGCGCGAGCGTCCAGGAGATAAGCGAGGTGCTCTATCAGACGATCGCTTATTGCGGCTTGCCCGCGGCGGCGGACGGGTTTCGCGTGGCCGAGACTGTGTTGCGCGAAATGGGCGTGCTTTAGGCCCCGGCCCGGTCAGGCGGTGAGCACATGTAGCGGCCGCCACGATCGCATCAGGAAGCCGTCGAACGTTGGTGCGGGGCGGCTGCTGTCCAGGCGGATGCCGGGATAGCGCGCCAGCATCCGGGATACGGCGCTGGCTATCTCCGCGCGCGCAAGATGCGCGCCGAGGCAGGTGCGCGGGCCATAGGCGAAGGCCAGATGGTCGTGCGGTCGGGCGCGTTCCAGGTCCACGGAATGGGGGCAACCATAATGGGTGGGGTCCCGGTTTGCCCCGATGATCGCCACCGTCAGCATATCTCCCTCCTGGATTGTCTTCCCGCCAAGCTCCGCCACCCCGCTGGCGCGCCGGGGGCGGAACTGCACACTACCGTTCAGGCGCAGCACTTCCTCGACGAATCGGTCGATCCACTGCGCATTATCGTCTCTCACGCGCGCGAGCAGGGTATCGTCGGTCAGTAGCATGTGGAATGCGTTGCTGATCGCGTGTGTAGTCGTATCGACGCCGGCGAAGAGCAGGCGGCGGCATGCGTCAAGCGTGTCGAGTTCGTTCCAATCCTCGAACACCTTGTGGCCGCCGCGCCAAAGCTGGCTGATGAAGTCTTCGCCTTCGCCGCCCTTGCGGGCTTCCACCAGGGGTTGCAGGATTGAGTTCAGTTCCTCCGCCGCCGCGATCGCCTCCTCGACGGTTCGGCGTGCTTCGGTGGATGCCTCGCCCTCCAGCTTCAGGGCGTTGGCGACGCTGGCGAAACGGCCGATCGCATCGTTCAGCGCCTTGACGTGATCCAGATATTCATGATCGCGGCGAGGCAGATCCAGCAATTGCGCAAAGATGCCCATCGGCACCCGCTCGGCAAAATCCCCGACGATATCGAAGTGGGTGCGCCCTTCCAGCCCTTCGATAAGATGATCCACCCAAGGGTCCACGATACTCGTCCGGTAACCCTTGACGACCTTGGGCGACAATAATTCGACCAGCCACCATTTATGAAAGGCGCGATGCTTCTCGCCTTTCAGAAACATGGAAGAGCGCGGATTGTCGGAGCGGATCTTCATATAATCGGCACCGGCCTGCATCGACATATAGGGATGCTGGAAAAGCACGTCGTCTTTCAGCACCTCCTGCGCCAGTTTGTAGCTGGTGACGATCCAGCTCCGCATGCGTTCATCCCAGGCGATGCCGCCGAGCGATTGAATCTCATCGTAGAAGTCGAACGGCGGTTCGTCCACAGTATCCCAATAGGATGACTGGGGCGTGGGCATATCGGTAGTCATGGCGCGTCCCTTAATGTTCGATACTTTTCTCAGGCGCGTTCATAGGCCGCGGTGGGCTTCAGCTTGGCATCCAGCACGCCAAGCTGCACGAACTTGCCCAATACATCGGCGATGCTGAATATCTTGACGATTTTTCCGTCGCGAAAGCTGATGATCGAGAACCATTCGATATCGAAGCTGCGGCCGCTGGCATCCAGCCCCATATAATTGCCGTCGCTATGCGTTCCCGTCTGCCGGCAATGCGCCCAGACGTCATCGCCGTCGGCAATCATTCGAACGACCGAATAATGGGATGGCTGAAAGGTGTGGTAGCTCGATATGGGCGACTGCTTCCATGCGGCGTAGCCCGTCAGGTCCGGTCGCGATGGATTGCTATATTCAAAGTCGGGGTGGAAGAAACGGTCCATCGAATCGAAGTCGCCGCGGTTCAGGACCTCCTGTAATTCACCCCAGGTCCGCATGTTGCGCGCGCCATTTTCATCGGTTGCCATCTTGCATCGCTCCTCTCGAAGGCCGGGATGATCCGGCCCATGCAATGGCTCGTTGTAGGCAATTAGCGGGCGGCTTGCATTAAAAAAATCGACAATCGATTGACAGCGCGCGCCAGTCTGGGGCATCTTAACGCTAAGCGGGTATAAAGCCCAGGCCTGGAGGGACCGGCGTGACGGAAGCGATGCTGAAAGAAGATCTCGATAGAATTGAGGACAGTCTGTCTGAAGAGGACTTCTTTCCGTACGATCTGACCGACGACGGCTTTCGTCAGGTCGCGCTTCGGGAATATGTGCCCGAATGGGCGACCATGGCTCCTTTTTATGTGCGGCGCAACGGCATTGCCGGAGTGCTGTGCGTTCGTGCCGCTGATGTTCGGGCCATTTACATGGATACCGAGCGTTTCGTGATGAAATCTCCCGGACTGCCCGGCTATGAAGTGTTCGACGTGTTCGGTGGTCTGGAGAGCGTGCTCCAGATGGACGGCGAGCGCCATTCCAGGGTGCGGCGGCTGATGAACCCGGCTTTCTCGCCCATAGGCCTCAACGATATCCGTCCCGCGGTGGAAAAGATCATCCGGGAGCGGCTGGATGCCATAGAGGCGGGCGGACCCGCTTTCGATGCCATGGCGGATTTCTGCAACACGCTCATCATGCGTGCGCTGCTGGATGCGACCTTCAATCTGACGGACGATCAGCAACGCGCGTTCGAGCAGATGCATAATTCCATTTCGATGGCCACGCAGTTCCGGCCGGGCGAGACGCGGCCGAAGGAATTTACCGACGCCGTGGTGCGTGTTCGCGAAGTGATCGCGGAGGTGATCGAGGAGCGCCGCCGCAAGCCCGGCAAGGATTTCATCAGCAATCTCATCACTGCGCGCGACGAAGGCAGCAAGCTCAGCGACGAGGAGCTATACGGCCAGATCAACACGATCTGCGGAGCTGCGATCGGCTCGACGGCGGGCGCGTTGGGGGCGGTGCTTTATGTGCTGGGCAGCCACCCCGATCAGTTCGACAAGCTGAAGCAGAATCCGGAGCTTATTCCGTCCGCGCTGGATGAATGTGTGCGCGTGCATGGGCCGGGGCTGTTTTCCTTCACCCGTTTTGCCACCTGCGATACCGAGGTTGGGGGCACGCGTATCCTGAAAGACATGCCGGTATTCGTTTCGCCCCAGGCGGCAAATTATGATCCGACGGAATATGAGGACCCGCGTCGGCTGGACGTCACGCGCAAGCCGCGCTCGATCATGTCGTTCGGCACCGGCCCGCATCATTGTATCGGCATCCGCCTCGCCAAACTGACCATGCAAATGGGGCTGGCCAGTTTGATCGAGCGCTTTCCAGGGCTGCGGCTTGCCGATCCAGAATTTCAGCCGGTCTATTCGGGCAGCGTCGGGACGATGTCCATTACCAGGTTGCCGATGCTCACGCGCTGAGCGGGCGAAGCCCTATCTCAGGACCGGCGGATATTTCCGCCCAAACAATCAAAAACACCAGTGGAGGAATCATGTCTCAAGCCCTTTATCGTGCATCCTTGACCGGGATCGCCGCGATTGCCCTCATATCCGCCGCAGCGCCGGCCTTCGCGCAAGATGCGGAGCCGGCGGCGCAGGCCGCCGTCCCCTTGAGCCAAGATAACGGGCTAGGCGACATTGTCGTCACCGCCCGCAAGGTTTCTGAGAATCTCCAGACCGTTCCCATCGCTGTTACGGCCATGACCGGGGCGGCCCTGGTGAAAGCGGGCATCACCAACGTATTCGATATCCAGGGCAAGGTGCCCAATCTTTACCTGCAAAATAGCGCCATCGACGCGGCGGGGCTGACGATCGCGATGCGCGGCCAGAAGCAGAACGACTTCATCCTCACGGTCGATCCCTCCGTCGGGCTTTATGTGGACGGCTTCTACCATCCGCGGACATATGGAATGCGCAGCGCACTCGTGGACGTGGAGCGGCTGGAAGTGTTGCGTGGTCCCCAGGGCACGCTTTACGGGCGCAACACAACCGGCGGCGCGCTCAGCATCTATTCCGCCCAGCCTACCGACCAGCTTGGAGCTTCGGTTTCCGTCAAGGGCGGGGATCACGGTTTCTGGGAAGGGACCGCCATCGCCAACATTCCGCTGGCCGAGGGGCTTTCCAGCCGTTTCGTCGTTCAGCATGGTGAGCAGGACGGCCTTGGCCATGATGGCCTGGGCAGCGATATAGCGTCCGAGAACCGGACCTATGCGCGCGGCAAGGTGAAGGCCGAGATCGGCGATCTGACCGCGATTGTCACCGGCGTTTATTCCCGCGTGCGCACCGGCGGTGCGTTGCTGAAGCTGTCGGGCCTCGCGCCGGCCAGTTCCTGCCCCACGCGCGGCCTCGACGGGTGTATTGCCGCCTATGAGGCCGTGGCCGAACTTTATGGCATGGCCGGGCTGGCGGATCCGGCGCAGCGGGCCGCGGGTGCCGCGGCGCTCGCTTCCTATGTGGGGGGCGATCCGTTGCGCAGCGGCAGCCTCTATCGCGCCTTTTCGACTTATGAGTCCGAAGAGGCCAATCTGGATCTGGCCTATCATCTCAGCGACGCGCTTACCCTCCGCTCGCTTACCGGCTTTCAGCATTTCAAACGTGGCAACAACACGGATGATGACGGAACGCCCTTCTTAATCCTGAACGCCGAGCAGCGTACGCGCGAAAAATATTTCAGCCAGGAAGTGCAGTTGCTCGGAGATATGGGTGATCTGCAATGGGTGCTGGGCGGTTATTACGGCAGGGAGACGGGCAGGGAGGTTTCGACATCCGTTTCCATTCCCCTGCTCAATCCAGCGAGCCTGATCACGGACGGATCGATCATCAATCGCTCGCTCGCGGCTTTCGCACAGGCGACGTGGACTCTCGCGCCTGAGACACGCCTGACCGGAGGCATCCGTTATTCGAGCGACCGCCGCGTTCTCACGTCGCGCAGCCATGACAGCACCGGCATGTGCGTGGTGCCCGCCGGGGAATTGACCGGCGCCCCCGGAAATCCCGCCAATGGTCCGGGGCAATGCCCCCGCACGTTTGCAAATACCTATTCGAAGCCATCCTGGCTGATTTCCGCGGACCATCGCTTCTCGCGGGAATTGTTCACCTATGCTAAGGTGGCCCGTGGATATCGGACAGGCGGCGAAAATCTGCGCGGCGCTTATGTTTTGTCGGCGTTCGCGCCGTTCGCGCCGGAGATCGTCACCGAGTATGAAGTGGGCGTGAAGATGGATCTTCTGGATCGTCATCTGCGCGTGAATCTTGCCGCTTTCCATGACGATTATAAGAATATCCAGCGCTCGATCACCATTCTGACCCTGCGTCCCTCCCCATCGACGCTCGTGACGAACGCCGCCAAGGGACGCATTAATGGCGTGGAAGCAGAGGTTGAGGCAAAGCTGACACCTAACCTGTCGATCGGCGGAAACGGAAGTTACACCGACGCCAAATATAAGAAGTTCATCGACGTGACCGGCGATCGCACGGACGAAAGCTTCGGCGTGCCGAAGTGGATGGCATCGGCCCATGTGCAGGTGAACGCGCCCACGCCCAACGGGCAATTATCCGCCCAGCTCAGCTATGATTGGCAGAGCAAGACCGTGCTCGCGCCTGAGGCGCAATTTGACGATCAGGTCACGCAAACGGCCTATGGCCTGCTGAATGGCCGCGTCGCGCTGGATCTGGATGCGATCAACGGCACCTTCGCGATATTTGGCCGGAACATCCTCAACAAGAAATATGCCAGCGGCGCTATTGCCGTCGATAATGTGCTCGGCTTCAATGCGAAGGTCTATGGCGAGCCGCGTCGGGTGGGCGTGGAGTTCACGTTGCGCTTCGGCGGTATGCGCTGATCCGGGGAGACTGGCAGATGTCGTTAGATGGAAAGACCGTTCTGGTGATCGGTGCCGGCCTGCTGGGGGCGCCGGCAGCGTCCACGCTTGCCGGTGCCGGGGCCAGCGTGGTCGTCGCCGATATCGATCCTGCTGCCGCCGGTCGAGCCGCCACGGCAATCAGGGATGCCGGAGGCGTTGCCCATTCGGTCATCATCGATCTCAGCGACGAAGCGAGCGTCGCGGCGGGGGTGAGCGAAGCGGCGGCGATCAACGGCAGGATCGATGGGTTGTTCGTCAATTCCTACGATCCCGCCGCATCATCGCGGGATCGCGACCTGATGGAGATAGATATTGGGGCCTGGCGGCGATCGCTGGACGTCAATCTGACCGGCTATCTCCTGGCGGTGCGCAATACGCTGCCGCATATGCTGAAGACCGGCGGCAGCGTGGTCCTGACCTCCTCCTCCGATTCCTTCGATAGCCCCCCCACGCGCGTGGCCTATCCGGTGACTAAATATGCGCTGCATGCCTTGTGCCGGCACGTGGCGGCCAGGTGGGGACCGGATGGTATTCGTTGCAATGTGGTCGTCCCCGGCCTGGTTCCCCGCCGGTTGCCCGACGGCAGCTTCCCGCCGGAGCGGGTCGCTTTCTATTCCCGTTATGAAGCCGATACCCCAAGCCCCCGGCTGGGGGAGCCTCGCGACATTGCGGCGATGGTGCGCTTCCTGCTTTCGGATGATGCGGAGTGGATCAACGGCCAGATCATCGGCGTGGACGGTGGCTTGGTGCTGCGATGACACGAGCGGCCTGGAGAGATCAGCCGTGACCCATGTGACGGTGATCGATCGCGATGAGACGCGGCGTTCTGTCGAGCTGCATGGATCGGGTTCGCTGATGCATGTGCTGCGCGATGCCGAAGGGTTCGACGTTGCCGGCCAATGCGGCGGATTCTGCATCTGCGCTACCTGTCATGTCCTTCTGGACGTGGACAGCTACACGGCGCTTGGGGCTCCGTCCCCCGACGAGCTTGAGCTGATTGGGCAATTGCAGCACGGCAGCGACCATTCCAGGCTCGCCTGCCAGATCGACATATCGACCTTGCCGGACGGCGCTGCCGTGCGGATAGCACCGGAGGAGTGAGCGGCATGGCCGATATCGGCTCCCGGCGCTTGTTCGCGTCCGGGGATTTTGGGGGGCGTACCGCCTTCATCACGGGGGCGGCCAGCGGTATTGGCCACGGGCTTGCGCGGGCGCTTGCCGAGCAGGGCTGCCGTATCGCGATCGCGGACGTGCGCATCGATGCGATCGAGGATGCCGCGCATCGCCTGGGCGATACGGGTGCCGAGATCATGGCGATCCCGTTGGACGTGACGGATCGCCATGCGATGTTCGATGCGGCGGCGGCGGTGGAGCAGCGCTTCGGCGCGATCCATCTCGTCGCGAACAATGCCGGTATCGCGCAGGTGGGAACGCCGCTCGATCAGGTGGACGAAGAAGTCTATCGCTGGATGTTCGAAGTGAACGTCCATGGCATTTCGAACGGAATGGCGGCTTTTGTTCCAAAGCTGCGGGCCAATGGCGCGGGTGGCGGCCATATCGTCAACACATCTTCCATGGCTGGCCTTTTCATGGTGCCGGGCTGGCATATCGGCCTCTATGCGGCAAGCAAGATGGCGGTCATTCCGCTCTCGCTGGGAATGCGTCTGGCCCTGGCACCGGACAATATCGGCGTG
>Ga0180221_1000795_pt1 | contig 24406 bp, 27 predicted proteins | sample eDN5th37CKraftMG_FD_151339 | JGI IMG/M metagenome (GOLD analysis project Ga0180221, IMG submission 151339) | Enriched Miracle-Growth compost microbial communities from Emeryville, California, USA - eDNA 5th pass 37_C Kraft MG (version 2) (version 2) ...
CCCATTCTGAGCGCGATCGGCGCTGAATGGCGCTGGTCCAGCGAAAACCCGCAGCACGACTACGACCAGGCACGCGAACGCATCCTCTCGATCGCCGAGATGGCAGTCACACGAGAGGGCCGGCGGCTTTCTGGCCGAACTGCCTGGCTCGCCACGATCGGATCGACCGCACCCTTCATCGGGCTGTTTGGGACGGTCTGGGGTATCATGCGAAGCTTTCTCGCCATCGGGTTGAGCCAGGACACCTCGCTCGCCGTCGTGGCGCCCGGTATCGCCGAAGCGCTGCTGGCGACCGCCATCGGCCTCTTCTGCGCGATCCCGGCCGTCATCGGCTATAACCGGTTGCAGCAAGGTATCGCCGAAGTCGATGCCGAGTGGCGGTCGACCGCGGGGCTGCTCGAGGTCGCCATTTCCCGGCATTTCAGCGAGCGGGGCCGGCGGTGATGCCGGCAGCGACCATCCGCTGCGGTAATCGCCGCATCCAGCTGTCCTGTGATCGGAACGGCCATGGCCTCCACATCTAATTTCCTCAGCGGCGGCAAGGGGGCGTCCAAGCCGCAATATCTCAGCGACATCAACGTCACGCCCTTCGTTGACGTCATGCTGGTTCTGCTCGTCATCTTCATGATCACCGCCCCGATGATGGCGACCGGGATCAAGGTCGATCTTCCCCAGGCCCGGACCCAGCAGCTCGCCGCCGACATGGAGCCGATCGAGATTTCCATCGACGCTGCCGGCCAAATCTATGTCGGCGAAGCCCTGGTCGCGCCGGACGAATTTCCCACTACGCTACAGCAGCTCGCTCAGGCATCGGGCGATCCTACGCAGATGCGCGTGTTCGTCGGGGCCGATCGTTCGATCGACTATGGCGTGGTCATGGGCGTCGTGTCGCAGATCGCGAACGCCGGGTTCATCAAGGTCGCGTTCCTGTCGGACTCGCGAATGCGCGACCTCGAGCAGGCCATCCCGTGAACGCTCGGCTTTCTTCGGCCACCTCGCTGATCCTGCATATCGCCTTACTGGCGATGATGTCGTTGATCACGCTGCGGTCGCAGAACGACGTGCCGCCGCCAGCTCCCATGGAAATCGAGATCACGGACTTTGCAGATGTCCTGCCTCTGCCCGAGCCTGTTGTGCCTACGGATTCCGACGTCAACGAAAGCCTTACGGAAGCAGCACAGTTTACGCCCGCAGATGCCGGGACGCCCGAGCAGACGGATATGCCAGCACCGCGCCCGGAGCCGGCGCCGCAGCAATTGAGGCCGACGCTGCAGCCCGCAGCGCCGGCGCCATCCCCGCCGGTGGTGACGGCCGCGCCGAAAGTTGAAGCGGCGCCCGAACTCGCGCCAGCACCGGTCAAGCCGGTGACGCCCGTGCCCGTCTCCGCAGACACGCCACCGAAGTCCAGGCCCGCAACGGTCGCGGTTGTTCCACCGGCCCCGCCCGCACCCGCGCCACCGGCCCGTCGACTGAACACGTCGGCCTTGTCGCAGTCGCTCGCCGCGAAGACGAGCACGGCGCCGCGCAGCCGATTGAATTCGGCAACTATCGGATCTGCCATCGGCCAAGCCGTTCCCAAGGGTGCGGCGGGTTTGACCGTGCGTCAGCGCGCAAACCTCGTCGACATGATCCGCTCGCAGATCACGCCATGTTGGAACCCGCCCGTCGCCGAGGAAAACAGCGGACACGTCACCGTCGTGATGCGGATCAACCTAGACCGCGGCGGCACGGTCATCGGGATCCCCAGCGTCTCGCGCCTGACCGGACGGACGGCGACCAATACCGCCTATGCCAATGCGCTGTCTGGCAGCGTGCGTCGGGCCGTCCTGCGATGTTCGCCTCTCAAGCTGCCGGCAGAACTCTATGACGCCTGGTCCAGCGTCGAGCTGAACTTCGACCCGAAGGATGTATCATGAAGAGATTGGACCGTCGGTCGATCCTCGCTTGCCTGGCTCTGATCGGGACGCCGGCCGCGGCGCAAGGACCGCTCCACGTTGACATCACACAGGGCGTGGCATCGCCGTTGCCGATCGCGATACCGGAGGTGAGCAGCGGGCCGCTGGCGGGGGTGCCGGATGTCGGCGACATCGGCGTCGCCCTGTCTCATATCGTTCGTGATGACCTGCTCTCGGCGGGGCTCTATCGCCTCGTCGCCATCGAGGGGCGCCTTTCGGCCGATCAGGAAGTCGTGCTCGCGCCCTTCATGCGCGCCGGCGCACAGGCGCTGGTCATCGGCCGCGCGCAAACCGCCGAAGACGGACGCCTTGCCTATGAATGCCTGCTCTACGACGTTTTCGGGGGAAAGGTGGAAGCGTCTCAGCGGATCCTTGTTTCAACGGCCCAATGGCGCCGCGCCGCCCACAAATGCGCGGACATGGTCTTCGCATTCACCACAGGCGATCCCGGTCATTTCGACACACGTCTGCTGTACGTCGCTTATGACGGCCAGCCGCCTGACCAGGGCGCTCATCTTGTCGCGACGGATTACGATGGCGCCAACGCCGCTCCGTTGGCGCGCGGCGTTCAGCTAGTTGCGATGCCGGGTTTCTCGCCGGACAGCCGTCGTCTTGTCTTCATATCCTATCGGGATGAGCAGCCGCAGCTGGTCGTGGCCGACCTCGACAGCGGCCAGGCAACCACCCTCAATACGCCCGCTGGCGTACCGTCCGCGCCTCGGTTTTCGCCGGATGGTCGTTCGGTGATCTTCTCGCTCGCCCGTGAAGGACAAGCCGACATTTACACGATCGAACTTGCCAGTGGATCAACCCGCCAACTCACCCATGGTGCCGGAGCGGACACCAGTCCCGGTTATTCCCCAGATGGTACGTCCATCGTCTTCGAGTCAGATCGCTCGGGTGAGCAGCAGCTTTATGTGATGGCGGCCGATGGGACCCGGCAGCGACGCATCAGTTTTGGCTCAGGAGCCTATGGCTCACCGAGCTGGAGTCCGCGCGACGATCTGATCGCTTACACACATATCGAAACTGGGCGGTTGCGCATCGGGGTCATGAAGCCCGATGGATCTGGAAGCAGGATCATCACGGATGGAGCGCACGATGAGGATCCAGCCTGGGCGTTGAGCGGTCGGGCAATAGCCTTTCAGCGCACGCGCGCCGGTCAATCCGTCTCCTCGCTGTGGATCACCGATCTGACGGGTAAGGCTCAGCATCAGGTTCGCACACAGGGAGCTGCCTCTGATCCGGCCTGGTCGGGGAAGCGGCCATGAAACACGCCCTGCCTGAAGCCCGTCCGAGTAACCTTTGGTTGCTGCGATTGTCCGTGCTGGCGCTGTGCGGCGCGTTGGCAGCTTGCCAGCGCCCAACTCAGATGCTGCCGCCGGCCCCGATCTTCGGGATCCAGGGGGCGCGCCAGTCAACGCCGGAGCCCAATCCATCCGCACTGAGAGATGACGCAACGCGGGCGGATTTCGAGCGCTTCGCACAGTTTTCGCAGATTTACTTCGAGCGCAACAGCGCGACGCTTACGGACGCGGCACGCAAGACGCTCGACGCCCAGGCTGAGTGGCTTCGCGAATATCCCGAGGTGCATGCATCGCTGCAGGGGCATGCAGACCTGCTTGGAACCCGCGAGCATCAGTTTGCACTTGGTGAACAGCGCGCGGCAGCGATGAAATTCTATTTGGTCACGCGCGGGATCGGGCCGGAGCGCCTCACCATCACATCGTTCGGCAAGCAGCGGCCGGCCGCTCTCAACCTCGATGAAGCAAGTCAGAAATCAAACCGCCGTGGCGAGACCGTTCTGGTCGTCGCGCGCGGCGCGTCAGCACATTGAGAAAGGGTAACAGATGCGTGTTTTCATCATCGGGAGCGCCGCGTTAGCAGTTGCGGCCATCGCTGGCCCGGCTAATGCCGCACCGGGCGATATTCTGATCAAGGTCCGTGGCGGCTACGTTCTGCACCCCGGAAGCAGCCGCGTTGCGGTTGATATCGACGACGCTACCACGAGCGCAAAGCCGAAATCCGCAGTGTCTGGTGAGGCGAGCCTTACCTTCTTCATGACCGACCACATCGCGACCGAAATAGGCTTCGGCGTCACGTCCTACGATTTGAAGGATCGGGCGGGGCGAAATCTCTCTTCAGCGGGTCTCATCACGCCATCGATGACAATCCAATATCACCCGCTTCCAGACGCGAAATTCTTCCGGCCGTATATCGGTGTGGGTGCCGCCTACGCCAACTTCTATAGCGAGAAGCCCGGCGAGGTTCTGACCGATCGCGACGCGCATTTCACTCAATTCTACTCAACCAGCCTCAAAGGACGTCTCGCTCCCGTGGGCCAGATTGGCGCCGACATTGCTCTCAACGACCAGTTTTACGTCAATGTCGACGCCAAATATATCGGCAGCAATACCAAGTTCCAGGTTGAGCAGGGTGGCAGCAGTCAAACCGTTTCTCACAAGATGCGCTCGGTCATCATCGGCGCGGGCGTCGGTTTTCGGTTCTGATGGTGCCGGCTTCGACCCAGCTCTGCCGCGACGGCCCTTTCAGGCGATGGGCATTGACGCTTGCACTGGCGAGCGCCCTGAGCCACGTGAGTGGCGTTCAGGCCCAGACGCTCGGTGCAGTCGAGCAGCGCCTCGACCGTCTCGAGAAGGTGACTCGGGAGCTTCAACGAGCAACCGATCGGGTTTCGCGTTCCCCAAGCTCTCGCGATGATGTCTATCTGCAACTCGATCGCCGTCTTGGCGTGCTGGAACGCGCTATCTCCAGTCTTGTCGCGGCTCAGGAGCGCGACCATCGGGAGTTGACCACGTCGGTGGAACAATTGCAGCGCATGAAGCGCGACGTCGAGGCAAGACTCGATGCTATCGAAAGCCTGCCTCAGGTCGACCCTGCGGCACAATCTGCTGGTGTGGTCGCGGAGACGCCTCCAGTACCGCTCGATGCCGATGCGCGCTTCACACAGGCGATGGACTTTGCTGACCGGGAGGACTGGCCCAACGCTGAGTTCGCATTCGACACATTTATTGCAAGCTATCCTTCCGATGCCAGAATTCCGGAAGCCCGTTATCAACTCGGCCGCGCTTTCGAAGGGCAAGGCAAGCATGCCCAGGCCGCACAGATATTCCTGGACCTCTATCAAGGCCATCCCGACGCCCCGTTTGCAGTGCCGAACCTCTTCGCACTCGCAGAGGCGCTTGGCGCGATCGGTCCGGAAAACGCAGAACAGGCCTGCGACGTTTATAGCGAGATCGAGGTAACCCATGGGGGGACCCTCTCGGTCGATCAGCGGTCACAATTGCTCGACCGGAGATTGTCGCTCAAATGTTCGAAATGACGAAGCCTTCAGGCGACGAATATGCCGGGCTCGGTCGCCTTCTTAAAGCCGCGGGCGTGCCGCCTTTCCGCGTGGAGCGGCTCGTGGCGGATTTGATCGCCGAAGAGGAAAAAGCTACGAAAACGGTACTTCTGGCCGAAATCCAACGCCGTCTGGATGCAAATCTTGCCCATACGCGCCGGACCCTGCGTCAGACTGTTTTTGAGGCTTCCTGTTTCAGAAAGGAATCAGGGTTCCGAAAGAATGGAATCCGCCTGACCTTAACTACGCTTGTATTGGCCATTGGGGCGTTCGCGGGGGCTATCGCCGGGAGCAAATGGGGAGGATCCATGGACTCGGTGTCATGCACATCTGGCCGTGCGGGCTCTGATCATGCTTCGGATTTTTCCGAGGTGAATCGGCCATGAGCCACGCCATGTCCGGATCTCTTGTTGAAGAAGAGGCGAGAGAGCTTCTGGATCTCGCATTGGATGCGATCATCCAGGCACGACTCATGTTGATGCGCCCGCGTGCCATCAGCAGCGTCAAGTTGCTCGACGAGATGTCACTTGCCGATCTGAAACAGGAACTGGTTCGCGAACGATATCGTGGGACCATCGATCGGACGTCGCTTCCCTGTATCAAGCAGACAGGAAAGAAGGGTGCGAAGATCCTGATGAGATTGCTCGAAGATCCTGGTCGTTTTGTATCTCACCAGGCGCTTGCCGAGGCCGCCCAACTGCGTTCACAAACAAGTTCCGCGATTAAAGTATATGTCTGCCAGATCAGAAAATCCCTGGAAGAATATGGGTACTCTCCAAAACTAATTGAAACCGGCAGAGGGGCCTATCGCATACACCCCGATAAAACTGACGAAATCATAGAATTTCTACATTCCGTATAAAATAGCAGAATAAACATTCCCATGGCGTGTCGCAGTTCCCCTTCCCCATCTTGGGGAAGGCATTGGTAGTATGAGTGATTTTCCGAATAGTGCCTCAGAATCCCGTCAAAAATTCACCCCAATCGACCCGATCAGAATTCGCACTGGTATAGACCGTATCCATCTCGAGACCGCCCTTGCGGTGCATCTCCATGGCACGTTTCGCCGAACCGCCGAGTCTCTGAACATGAAAGCCACAACGGTTAATCGGCGCATACGGGACCTCGAGTTTCAGTTGGGAACCCGCCTCTTCGAGCGTCAGAAGCGCCGCCTGGTGCCCACGGCTGCAGGCCTGATGTTTCTTCGACGCGGTGCAGAAATCCTCGAAAGCTTTCACACCCTGGTGGAGGGGATTCGCCGTATGTCAGACGGCAGGGCCGGACAGATTGTTATCGGTTATCATGGCGCTATTGCCCACGGGGAGCTGTACGAGATCCTGTTCCATCCCGATCCGGGTTATCCGGACATTCGGCACGTCCCGGTCGAGCTGACGCATGACAGAATGTGCGAAGCCCTGCTGGGCGGAGCCATCGACATCGCGATTGTACGCGGCAACCCGGTGGAGCTGGCTCACAAGGCAACGCCTTTGTGGAATGAACGCATTCTCGTGATCCTGCCTGAAGACCACCCGCTCGCCGCGCGGTCACTTCTGCAATGGCCTGATCTGGTTGAGGAAACCTTCCTTATTTCCGGCTATGATCCAAGCGAAGCCATCCTCAAGCTGCTGGAAGAACGATTTGCTCCTCTGGGCGTGACGGCCAGCGCGGAAGTCCATTACGTCAGCCCGCCAGCCATCATGCAAATGGTTGGCGCGAGACGCGGCATTTGCCTGTGTCTGGACTCGATGCTTGCGCATCGGTTCGCGGGGACGGCGCTTCTCGAACTGTCAGGCCCAACCGGGCCGGAATATGTCACAAGCTTCGCATGCTGGCGGGAGGACAATCCCAATCCAGCGCTCGCAACATTCCTCAAGGCGCTCCTCCGCCGCTATCCGAGCAGAAACGGCCATGAGACGATCGGATGATGAGCGCCCCTCGCTTGCCTTGCGCATCGAATGCGCATTGATTGCCGCGATTCTGCTTTTTCAGGTTGCAAGCTGCACGGTCAATACAGTGGGGGGCATTATCCCAGCCTGGTTGTCTCGGTTTATGGAAAAGATCATTCAGTCGCTGTTCTGAGGCAATATCGGCCGTGCAAACCAAGTTTTGCATCGCCGCCCCTAGATCGATGTCGGGGGCAATGCACGCTCCCCTATTGTCGACTTTGCCATGGAGCGGCACCTTGGTGGCTACGCCATTCCCTGTCTTTCTTCGCCAGCCTGCGATGGGGCTAAAAGCTTGTTGAATCGGCGCATTTTCTGCGCCTCTTAATCATCCCCGAAATGCCGGCCGCATCGCCCGGCGGCAGAAACGGGGATCACCATGGACACTGCGCTCCATCGACAGGAAGCCAGTCAGCGGGGCGCGCGGATGCTCCGCACGGCGCTTGGAGAGGCAATTTCCGACTGGCTTGCCGATCCCGCGATCATTGAGGTGATGTTGAACCCCGATGGACGGCTGTGGGTCGACAGACTGGGTGAAGGCATCAGCGATAGTGGCAAACGGCTGTCGCCCGCCGACGGCGAGCGCATCATTCGCCTGGTCGCACATCATGTCGGCGTAGAGGTCCACGCCAGCGCCCCTCGTGTATCCGCCGAGCTTCCGGAAAATGGGGAGCGCTTTGAAGGGCTGCTCCCTCCGGTCGTCACCGCACCGGCCTTCGCCATCCGTAAGCCGGCCGTCGCGGTGTTTACGCTGACCGATTATGTGACCGCGGGCATCATGTCCGCCGGGGCAGCGGATTTGCTGCGCGCCGGCATCGCTCAGCGCATGAATATCCTGGTCGCGGGCGGCACTGGAACCGGCAAAACGACGCTCACCAACGCGCTGCTGGCCGAGGTGTCGAAGACCGCCGACCGCGTTGTGCTGATTGAAGACACGCGTGAACTCCAATGCACCGCGCCCAACCTCGTCGCGCTGCGCACCAAGGATGGCGTTGCGTCATTGTCGGACCTTGTCCGCTCCTCGCTCCGACTGAGGCCCGACCGCATACCGATCGGCGAAGTACGCGGCAGCGAGGCGCTGGACCTGCTTAAGGCATGGGGCACCGGTCATCCCGGCGGCGTCGGCACCATCCATGCGGGGAGCGCGCTTGGCGCTCTTCGCCGCATGGAACAACTGATTCAGGAAGCGGTCGTTACCGTGCCTCGCGCACTGATCGCCGAGACCATAGATCTGGTCGCTGTCCTCGTCCGCGAAGGACATGGTCGGCGCCTTGGCGAACTGGCGCGGGTTGTCGGCATCGACCCCGCCTCCGGCGACTATCACCTCACTGCTCATCCGGACCTCCAGGGAGACCCTCTATGATCCATGCCATCCGGCGTGGCGCAACCCGCGCTGTGCTCGCTGTTTCAGTGAGCGTTTTCACACTGATCGCATCGTCCCCGGCTCATGCCGGCGGCTCGTCCATGCCCTGGGAGGCGCCGCTCGAGAACATATTGGAATCGATCGAAGGGCCGGTGGCCAAGATCGTCGCCGTGATCATCATCATCGTGACGGGCCTCAGCCTTGCCTTCGGTGACACGTCAGGCGGCTTTCGGCGCCTGATCCAGATCGTGTTCGGGCTGTCGATCGCCTTTGCCGCAAGCTCCTTCTTCCTGTCCTTCTTCAGCTTCGGCGGCGGAGCATTGGTCTGATGTCCGCGCCAGACGACATTCCAGGCTATGCCGCGCCGGTCCACCGCGCCCTTAGCGAGCCCATATTGCTGGGCGGCGCCCCTCGCAGCCTCGCCATTTTCAACGGCACACTCGCAGGCGCTCTGGGTTTGGGCTTGCGGCTGTGGATCGTTGGCCTCGGCCTCTGGATGATTGGCCATGGGCTGGCGGTGTGGGCGGCGCGGCGTGACACCCACTTCGTCGATGTCGCGCGCCGGCACCTCAAATATCCGCCGTGGATGCGGCCATGATGCACCTTGCCGAATATCGTGGGCATGCCAGTTGCCTTGCCGATTTTCTGCCCTGGGCCGCACTCGTGGCACCGGGCGTCGTCCTCAACAAGGACGGCTCCTTCCAGCGCAGCCTGCGGTTTCGCGGGCCGGACCTCGACAGCGCCACGCCCGCCGAAATGGCGTCCGTCACGGCACGTCTCAACAGCGCGCTCCGGCGCCTCGGCTCGGGCTGGGTGCTGTTCGTGGAAGCGCAGCGGGTCCCCGCGCGGGACTATCCCGAATGCGATTTTCCCGATCCGGTTTCCGAACTGATTGAAATGGAACGGCGCGCCCAGTTCCGGGAAGAAGGCGCGCATTTCGAAAGCTTCTACTTTCTCACCTTGCTGTGGATGCCGCCCGCCGAAGATGGCGCCCGAGCGGAAATCTGGCTCTACGAAGGTCGCGAGCAATCAGGCATCGATCCCTGGGAATTGCTCAAAGGGTTTACCGACCGGACCGATCGCATCCTGAATCTGGTCGAAGGCTTCATGCCCGAGGCCCGCTGGCTCGACGACAGTGAAACGCTCACATTCCTCCACAGCTGTATCTCGACGAAGCAGCATCGCGTGCGCGTTCCCGAGACGCCCTGCTACCTCGACGCGTTGCTGGCCGATGAAGGCCTGACCGGCGGGCTGGAACCGAAGCTGGGCGACCATCATCTGCGGATCGCAACCATCACCGGATTTCCCACGGCCACCTTTCCCGGCCTGCTCGACGAACTCAACCGACTTCCCTTTCCCTACCGCTGGTCGACGCGCGCCATCATGCTCGACAAGACCGATGCGACCAAATTGCTCACGCGCATTCGCCGGCAATGGTTCGCCAAGCGCAAATCGGTCGCCGCCATCCTCAAGGAGGTAATGACCAATGAAGCTTCGGTTCTCACCGATACCGATGCCTCGAACAAAGCTGCTGACGCCGATCTCGCGTTGCAGGAGCTTGGCGCCGATCACGCGGGCATTGCCTATGTGACCGCGACCCTGTGCGTATGGGACCGGGACGCGGGGGTTGCGGCAGAAAAGCTGCGTCTTGCCGAAAAGGTCATTCAGGGCCGCGACTTCACCTGCACGATCGAGGGTATGAACGCCATCGAAGCCTGGCTCGGCAGTTTGCCGGGCCACGCCTACGCGAATGTCCGGCAACCGCCGCTTTCTACGCTCAATCTCGCCCACATGATGCCGCTCTCGGCCGTCTGGGCCGGCGAACAGGAAGATCGGCATTTCAACGCGCCGTGTCTGTTCCATGCGAAAACCGAGGGGTCGACGCCTTTTCGCCTGTCACTGCATGTCGGCGACGTCGGCCACACGCTGATCGCGGGACCGACCGGCGCCGGCAAATCCGTGCTTCTCGCGCTCATGGCGATGCAGTTTCGTCGCTACCCCTCCAATCAGATCTTCGCGTTCGATTTCGGCGGATCGATCCGGGCCGCCACGATCGCTTGCGGTGGCGATTGGCAGGACCTTGGAGGCGCGCTGCACGATGGCGAGGACCGGGCAACCGTTACCCTCCAGCCACTTGCGCGTATTGACGAAGCCGGGGAGCGCAGCTGGGCGGCCGACTGGCTCGCCGCAATTCTCGCAAGCGAGGGCGTCGACGTCGGTCCTGCTGACAAGGACCATCTCTGGTCCGCACTTGAAGCTTTGGCCACGGCGCCGGTGGCCGAGCGGACTCTGACCGGTCTTGCCGTACTCCTGCAATCCCGCGAGCTGAAACAGGCCCTTGCCCCCTATTGCGTGGGAGGACCCTGGGGACGGCTGCTGGATGCGGAGCACGAGCAACTCGGCGGCGCATCTGTCCAGGCATTCGAGACAGAAGGGTTGATCGGCGCCGCTTCGGCCGCTGCCGTGCTTGCCTATCTCTTCCATCGCATCGAAGGTCGTCTGGACGGCCGGCCTACGCTGATCATCATCGATGAAGGCTGGCTTGTTCTCGACAGTCCGGCATTTGCAGCCCAATTGCGGGAATGGCTGAAAACGCTGCGCAAAAAGAACGCCAGCGTCATCTTCGCCACCCAGAGCCTCGCTGACATTGAAGGCTCGAGCATCGCGCCTGCTATCATCGAGAGCTGCCCGACCCGCATCTTCCTGCCTAATGAACGCGCTGTCGAACCCCAAATCGCGCGGATCTATGAGCGCTTCGGGCTCAATGCGCGCCAGATCGCGATCCTGTCGGAGGCGACCCCAAAGCGCGAATATTATTGCCAGTCACGGCGTGGCAATCGGTTGTTCGAGCTGGGCCTCGGCGAGGTCGCGCTCAGTTTCGTGGCCGCTTCGTCAAAATCCGATCAACTGCGTATCGACGAGCTGCTCAGCAGCCATGGCAAGGCCGGGTTCGCGCGAGCCTGGCTGAGTGATCACGGCCTCGCCTGGGCCGCCGACCTTCTCCCCATCCCGGAACCCTTTGCGTCGCCTGAGACTCCAGGCGGCGGCCATCCCGATTCCAACCAGGAGAGGTCATCATGAACAGCCACCGGTTGAGCTTGCACAGCGCTACGGTCGCGCTTGCTTTGGCTCTGTCTTGCGTACTTCCCGCCGCGCCCGCGCAAGCACAGTTAGGTTTCGGGGGCATCGTCTATGACCCGACAAATTATGCCTCCAATGTGCTGCAGGCTGCGCGCGCGCTGCAGCAGATCAACAACCAGATCACCCAGATCCAGAATCAGGCAACCAGCCTGGTCAACCAAGCGAAGAATCTGGCCAGCCTGCCGATTTCCACCTTGTCGACCCTGCGTTCGCAGGTGGACCGGACGCAGAGATTGCTCAGCCAGGCCCAGCGCATTGCCTATGATGTCCAGAGCATCCAGCAAGCCTTCGAGAATCGCTACACCGGAGCCGCGCTGACCGGCGACCATGCGCGAATGGTCGCGAATGCCGATGCACGCTGGCGGGATAGCGTCGGAGCCCTGCAAGACGCCTTGCGCGTCCAGGCAGGCGTAGTCGCCAATGTCGACGGCGCGCGCACCAGCATCGATACGCTTGTCGGGGCGAGCCAATCGGCCAGCGGCGCCCTTGCCGCGACCCAGGCGGGCAATCAGTTGCTCGCCCTACAGGCCCAGCAACTCGCCGATCTCACCGCAACTCTCGCTGCCCAGGGCCGAGCGCAGGCGCTCGATGCCGCGCGTGATGCCGCGATCGAAGCCGAAGGGCGCGAACGCTTTCGGCGGTTTCGGGGGAAGAACTGACATGGGACGCACCGCAAAAATTGCGGTCGCCGGCGTCTTCGGCGGCATGGCTCTTGCCGTGACAGCCGGCGTCGCGCTCATTGGAAACCGGCCGGCACAGCCACTCGACGCCCCCGAACGGAAAACGGTCGATACGTCCGTTGAAGCCGATCTGCGTCGCTGCCGCACCCTGACCATGCCCGACGCAGGCTGCGAGGCGGCCTGGGAAGCCAGGCGCCGCAGATTCTTCGGACAGGACGACAAGACATGAACGATACCGGCATCGTCGATAATTTTCTCGGTGTCTTCACCAGCTACATCGACAGCGGCTTCGGATTGGTGGGCGGCGAGGTCGCCTTTCTGTCTTCCACCCTCATCGCCATTGATGTGACGATCGCGGCTCTGTTCTGGGCCTGGGGAGCCGACGAGGACATTGTCCAGCGTCTCGTCAAGAAGACGCTCTACATTGGCGCCTTCGCCTGGATCATCGGCAATTTCTCCATACTCGCCACCATCATCTTCGACAGCTTCGCGACGCTCGGTCTCCAGGCGTCCGGCAGCGCTATGGACATGACCGAGTTCATGAAGCCCGGCACAGTGGCGGCGACCGGCCTGGACGCCGGCGCGCCGCTTCTCGATGCTACCGAGGATCTGGTCGGACCGGTCGGCCTGTTCACCAATTTTCCTCAGATTTGCATCCTTCTCTTCGCATGGGCGATCACCGTCCTCGCCTTCTTCATTCTCGCAATCCAGCTGTTCGTCACCATCATCGAGTTCAAACTGGTGACCCTCGCGGGCTTCGTCCTGCTGCCCTTCGCCTTCTGGGGGCGCACAGCCTTCATGGCCGAGCGCGTACTCGGGCACATCATTTCCAGCGGCATCAAGGTGCTGGTGCTCGCGGTGATCATCGGCATCGGGACAACCCTGTTCGACCAGTTCACTTCGGCCGGCGTCGGGGCGGATCCCGATATCAAGCAGGTCATGGCCATCGCCCTGGCGGCCCTGACGCTCCTGGCCCTGGGCATTTTCGGTCCCGGTATCGCCAATGGTATCGTAACGGGTGGTCCCCAGCTCGGCGCCGGCGCGGCTGCGGGCACCGCGCTAATGGCCGGCGCGTCCATGGTCGGGGGAGCTGCGGGCATGCGCCTTGCCGGTGGCGCCGCCGCGAATGCCATGGGAGCAACCGCCCGTGGCGCAGCCTCCGCCGCCGGCGCCGCGCAATCCGCTTATTCGCTCGGGTCCGCCGGCAAGACCGGCGCCTCGGCCGTGGCTGGCGGCGCGCGCTCAGTCGGTCAGGCGGCCCTGAGCGCGGCGACATCACCTCTGCGCAAGGCCGCCGCTTCGCTCAAGGCCAGCCATCGCGCCGGTGCGAGCGCAGTAGCTGGCACCTCGTCCGCAGCATCCCCTGGTGCTTCGGCCGGAGCACCCGCCTGGGCGACAGCCATGAAGCGCCGCCAGGCCGCCATGCAGGGCGCCACCATCGCCACTCAGGCCCTCAAGGGCGGTGACAGCCATGGCGGCGGCACCGGCCCCGACATCAGCCAGAAGGATTAGCATCCATGTTTCGTCGCGCCTCGATCCGCTACGGCAAATCACCCGAGCCGGTCACACCCTATCAACGCGCTGCCCAGCTATGGGACGATCGCATCGGTTCTGCCCGCGTCCAGGCCCGGAACTGGCGACTGGCCTTTTTCGGCTGCCTCATTCTGTCAGGCGGATTGGCCGGGGGATTGGTGTGGCAATCCGCGCGTGGTCATATCACGCCCTGGATTGTCGAGGTCGACAAACTTGGCGAAGCGCGAACCGTTGCGCCAGCACAAGCCGAGTATCGGCCGACAGACCCCCAAATTGCCTTTCACCTGGCGCGTTTCATCGAAGCGGTGCGCTCGCTCCCTGCCGATCCGATCGTCCTCAGGCAGAACTGGCTCAGGGCATATGATTTCACCACTGACAAAGGTGGCCAGGCGCTCAACGACTATGCCCGCCGCAACGATCCCTTTGCGCTGGTTGGCAAGGAACAGGTGGCCATCGACGTCTCGAGCGTGATCCGGGCCTCCAGCGACAGCTTTCGGGTTGCCTGGAGCGAGCGGCGCTATCGCGACGGAACCCTCACCGAAACGTCGCGCTGGTCCGCGATCCTGACCGTCAAGGTGCAGACCCCTCGCACGCCCGACGGACTGCGCAGCAATCCGCTCGGCATTTTCATCGACGCTCTCAACTGGTCGAAGGAACTCAGCCAATGAACAAGTCTGTCCGCCTGCCCTGGCGCATCATGCTCCTGCTCGCCGCCTGCGCGCCGGGACAAAGCGCATTGGGCGCCACAGTTCAGCGCACGCCGGTCGCGTCGGAGAATCCTGCCGCCGCTCCGGCGAAGGCCCTTGAAGAGGCCAATGACGCGGCGCGGGTCCAGCCAGAGCGCGCGGATTTCCGCAATGCAATCCAGCAATATGTCTGGGCCGATGGCGCCTTGTTCCAGGTCTATGCGACGCCCGGCAGGATCACCGATATCATCCTGCAGGAGGGCGAGACCCTGACCGGCCCCGGACCGGTCGCGGCGGGCGACACAGCACGCTGGATTATCGGCGATACGGTAAGTGGAACAGGCGACCAGCGCCGCGTTCATATTCTTCTCAAGCCGACCCGGGCCGGTATCGCCACCAATCTCATCATTAACACCGACCGGCGAACCTATCATCTCGAACTGCGCGCTACGACCTCTACCCATATGGCCGCGATATCGTGGACCTATCCACGCGATACGCTCATCGCGATCCATGCGCGCGAAGCAGAGCAGGCCCGAACCGCGCCGCTCGCGACTGGCATCGACGTGACGGCGCTCAATTTCCGCTACAAGCTTCGTGGCGACAAGCCGGACTGGCGGCCACTGCGGGTATTCGATGACGGTCGTCAGGTGTTCATCGAGTTTCCGGAAAGCGTCGCGCGCGGCGATATGCCGCCGCTCTTCGTCATCGGCGACACCGGAGATACCGAACTCGTCAATTATCGTGTCGCCGGACGATATATGATCGTCGACCGCCTGTTCGGGCGCGCGCAACTCAAGCTGGTTTCGGGCAAGCGAGAAATCAGCGTCCTTATCGATCGTGAAACCACGCGTGCGAAAGCCAGGTCATGAGCGATCCCGACAAGGAACCCTCGGTGGCCCCTGAGCCGGCGGATGAGAGCCCGGAGCAAACTCCGGTCGAGGCCCCACCAGTTGCCAATCCACAGGCTTTCAAGCTGCGTGGTAATGCGCCTCGGGTAACGCGGCTTTCCCGTAAGGCGCTCGCGTTGCTCGGCGCCACCACATGCTTCGGCATCGGCGGTGCGCTGGTCTATGCCCTGCAACCCGTCGATCGACCGCCTGCCGTCAATCTGGTGGAGACCGAAGGTCGGAGCCGTGCAGAAACCGTGACCGCGGCGCCTTCGGATTATAGCAAGGTTCCAAAGCTCGGGCAGGCGATGCCGGGCGATCTCGGACGTCCTATGCTCTCAGCTCAACGAGACGGGCGATTGGGGCCGTCGCAGTCGATGACCGGTGCTCCTGATCCGCGATTGACCGAGGCAGAACAAGCCCGTCAACGGCTGGCTCAGGAGCGGGAGTCCGCCCGTCTCAGTCAGCTGTTCCTCAGGAACACAAATGATCAGCCGCCGCAGACTGTCGCCCCTGCCGCAGCCGCGCCGTCGCCAATGGTGCAAGCACAGGACGACGACCGTGCCGAAGCTACCGGCACGAAGGACTTCCTGAACATCCCGGCGAACCGAACCACCGTGAGCAGCGAGCGCGTCATGGCGCTTCCTTCGGCCAATATCGTGCAGGCGGGCAGCATCATTCCAGCGGCGCTGCTGACCGGCGTTCAATCAGATATTCCAGGACAGATCACCGCTCAGGTGACCCAAAATGTCTATGACAGCCGGACGGGGCGTATCCTGCTCATTCCGCAGGGCGCCCGTCTCATAGGGGAATATGACAGTCAGGTGTCGGCGGGGCAGAACCGCGTGCTTCTTGCCTGGGACCGGCTGATTTTTCCCGGAGGCAAATCGATCCTCCTCGATCGCCAGCCGGGGGCGGACGCAACCGGCACCGCCGGGATCAAGGACGGCGTCAACTATCACTGGGGCAACATGCTCAAGGCCGCCTTGGTTTCGACATTGCTCGGCGTCGGCACCGAGCTTGCCACCGACAACGACGATGAGTTGGTGCGAGCGCTGCGCTACGGGTCGCAGGATACGATTAACCAGACCGGACGGCAGCTCGTTCAACGCGAGATCCGCGTCGCACCGACGCTGACCGTGCGCCCCGGCCATGTCCTGCGCGTCATCGTGACGCGGGACCTCATTCTCGAACCTCTTCAGAATGGAAATCTGCCATGAGCAAGCTACGCCTGGGACCGGTGATCGAGGACAAGCCGGTGAAATTCAGTGTCGAGCTGCCCGGGGCCTTATTCCGGGACCTATCCGACTATGCGAAGGCACACGCCGCCGAAAACGGTCTTTCCGCGCCGCTCCCGCCGGAAAAGCTCATCGCTCCAATGCTTGCGCGCTTTATCGCAAGCGACCGCGGGTTTGCCCGGAAACGCCGGAACCAATGATGTCCATGGTCTGATGCAGCTCGACTGTGGGATGCTTGAAAAGCGCTTTTCCGGCAGCCAAATCCGCCAGCGAACCATCAGGAGAGCGAACCATATCCATGACCACAACGACCGATGCCGCGCCCAATACCCGATCCTTTGAAGCCGACGTCAGCAGATTGCTGCACCTCATGGTGCATTCAGTCTATTCGGACAAAGACGTCTTCCTGCGCGAACTCGTTTCCAATGCCGCCGATGCCTGCGAGAAGCTGCGCTACGAAGCCATTGCGAGCCCCGCCCTGCTCGGCGACGATCCGCAGCCCCGCATCACCGTCACGCTCGATCCGGATCAGCGCCGGCTGACGATCGAGGATAATGGCATTGGCATGAGCGCGGCGGAGATGGTCGAAGCGCTCGGCACGATCGCACGGTCGGGAACCAGAGCCTTCATGGAGCAGATCGCCGCTGGCGAGAAGGCCGAGGGCAGTCAGTTGATCGGCCAGTTTGGCGTCGGTTTCTATTCGGCCTTCATGGTGGCCGATCGCGTTGACGTGACATCGCGCCGTGCAGGCGGCGATGAAGCCGCGCTCTGGTCCTCGGATGGCCTGGGAACCTACACGCTCGGCGCCGTCGAGGCGTCGGCAGCGCCCGCACGCGGAACCCGCGTTGTCCTGCACCTCAAGGAGGATGCGGCGGACTATAGCCAGCGCTTCAGCGTTGAGCACAAGATCAAGGCGCAGTCTGGCCATGTCCCCGTGCCCATCGTCCTTCGCGAAAAGCCCGATGCCGAACCGCAGCAGATTGCCGACGGCGCGGCGCTCTGGACACGGCCCAGAGCGGAGATCAGCGACGAGGATTATACCGACTTCTACCGCACCAATGCCGGCCAGTTTGATACGCCCGCACTGACCGTGCACTATCGCGCCGAAGGCACCCACGAATATAATGTGCTGGCGTTCGTGCCCGAAGCGCGCCCGTTCGACCTGTTCGATCCCGATAGGGCCGGACGCATGAAGCTCTACGTGCGCCGTGTCTTCATCACGGACGAGGCGCAGATTCTGCCCCGTTATCTGCGGTTCGTCCGCGGGCTTGTCGATTCACAGGATCTGCCGCTCAACGTCTCGCGCGAGATGATCCAGGAAAGCCCGGTGCTGGCGTCGATCCAGAAGGGTGTGACGAACCGCCTGCTCAGCGAACTCGACAAGCTCGCCCGGACCGAGCCCGACCGTTTCCGTCAGGTCTGGGAGAATTTCGGCGCGGTCCTGAAGGAAGGGCTTTATGAGGATTATGGTCGCCGTGAGACCCTGCTCAAGCTGGCGCGCTTCAGGACCAGCAACTCCGGCACCGAATGGCGTTCCCTGCAGGACTATGTCGCCGGGCTGAAGGAGAATCAGACCGCGATTTACTATGCGGTGGGAAGCGATCTCGATCGTCTGGCGTCCTCGCCGCAACTCGAAGGCTTCCGGGCCCGCGGCATCGACGTGCTGCTGCTGACGGATCAGGTGGATAGCTTCTGGGCCAGCTCGGGGATCGACTTCGAGGGCAAGCCGTTCAAGTCGGTCACGCAGGGCCTCTCCGATCTCAGCCTGATCCCGTTGAACGAGGGCGAAACGCCGGCGGCCGAAACGTCGGACGAGGTCACCTCCTTTATCACCTTCGTCAAAACGACGCTCGGCGAGGCGGTATCGGACGTTCGCGCCTCCGATCGCCTGACCGAAAGCGCGGTCTGCCTTGTCGCGCCCGACAGCGGCATGGACCGTCAGCTCGAAAAGCTGCTGGCGGGGGCCGGCCGGCTCGACCAAACCAGCAAGCCGGTGCTGGAGATCAATCCGCGGCATGACCTTGTTGTCCGGCTGAGCGCGCTGGACGAGGCGGAGGCGGGTTTGCGCGAGGATGCGGCCCATCTGCTGTTCGACGAGGCCCGCGTGGCCGACGGCGAACTGCCCGTCGATCCGCGCGCCTTCTCAGCCCGGCTGAGCCGGATCCTGCTGCGCGGGATCGGTGGCGCATGAGAGGCGAGCGCCGGCAGACTGAGATGGTTCGTTCTGCCGGCACAGGGCCTCATGCCCGCCGATGGCTCATTGTCCTTGTCGTGGTGAATATCATGCTCCTTGCCGCAGTAGCTTCGCTCCTGCTCCTGCAATCGGCTCCTGCCGCTGCGCCCCGCACCGTCACGCCGCGTGGAGATCTGGCGGCGGACGAAAAGGCGACGATCGACCTCTTCCGAAACGCCCGCGATTCGGTGGTCTTCATCTCGACCAGCCGGCGCGTCACTGATTTCTGGACACGCAATGTCTACAGCGTTCCGAGGGGATCGGGTTCCGGTCTGATCTGGGATGAAGCCGGGCATGTCATCACCAATTACCATGTGATCGAAGGCGCGTCGGGAGCGCAGGTCCGGCTGGCCGACGGCCGCCAGTTCAACGCGACACTGGTCGGCGCCAGTCCACAGCATGATCTTGCCGTTCTCAAAATCGGTGGCGTGGGCTTCAACGCGCCGGGCCGCGTGCCGATCGGCACCAGCGCGGACCTTCAGGTCGGGCAGAATATCTTCGCCATCGGCAATCCCTTCGGCCTCGACTGGACCCTGACTAAAGGCATCGTCTCGGCGCTGGACCGGTCGCTGCCGAGCGAAAACGGCCCGGACATCCGGCACCTGATCCAGACCGACGCGGCGATCAATCCCGGTAATTCCGGCGGCCCGCTGCTCGACTCCGCCGGACGGCTGATCGGCATCAACACGGCGATCTACAGCCCCTCCGGCGCCTCGGCCGGCATCAGCTTCGCCGTGCCGGTGGATACGGTCATGCGCGTGGTGCCGCAGCTCATCGCGAGCGGCCCCTACGCGCAGCCGGTGCTCGGTGTGGAAAGCGACGAGGAACTGAACGAACGGCTCAAGCGCCTGTCCGGCATCAACGGCGTATTCGTCCTCGGCATCAATCCCGGTTCTGCGGCGGAACGCGCGGGGCTGGTGCCGGCCACCCGTTCTATGCGCGGTGTGGTTCCCGGCGACGTCATCACAGCCCTGAACGGCAAGCCCGTTTCCCGCTTCGGTGATCTTCTCGCGAGGCTGGACGATTTTCAGGTCGGCGAGAGGGTTGAACTCACGGTTCTGCGGAACGGGGCCACGCACAAGCTCAGCGTGGCGCTGGAGTCGGCTGACTGAACCGCGACAGCTTCCCGGATGTGGCATGGCGGGCCGCATCCGGCCTGTCAGGGCTCACGGACAAGATTAAAGTTATCATTACCGAAAGATCGCGGGGTTCTCGCTGAAGCATCTTCTTGACCGGGCGTAAATTCGGCGGCGAGGGCGAACGGCACCAATCCCATAATCGATGCTCTGGACATGATCTATCATGTTTTATACGTGCATATGACAGCCTGCGATCCCAATGTAATGGCGGCCGCCCAGGCGCGCCGCTTATGCTTCTGATCGCAGCGAAAGGGGCGGCGCCGACCATCGCTTCCGGCCGACGATCCCGCCTGACCGGTGGAAGAAAGGATCGTCATGGCGGCCACGCTCGTGAAACCAGGCTTTCGCGACCTCTACACCCCCAAGCTCTTCACGGTCCTGCGGGAAGGATATGGACTGGCCAGCCTGAAGGCCGATGCCATATCCGGCCTTACCGTTGCCATTGTCGCGCTGCCGCTGTCGATGGCCATCGCGATCGCCTCGGGCGTAACGCCCGATAGGGGCCTCTACACCTCGATCATTGGCGGCTTCATCGTCTCGGCATTCGGCGGCAGCCGCTTCCAGATCGGCGGGCCGGCGGGCGCGTTCATCGTGCTGGTATCGGCAACCGTCGCCCAGCATGGCGTCGACGGCCTGCTGCTGGCGGCGTTCCTGTCGGGGGTCATGCTGGCGGCGGTCGGACTGCTGCGGCTCGGCGCCTTCATCAAATATATTCCCTATCCGGTCACGGTCGGATTCACTGCCGGCATCGCGATCATCATCTTCGCCAGCCAGATCAAGGATCTGCTCGGCCTGACGCTGGAGAAGGAGCCGGGGCCGCTGCTGCCCAAGCTGGCGGCGATCGGCGGCGCTCTGCCGACGGTCAATCCGGGCGCCGTGCTCATTGCGCTGGGCACGATTCTCATCATCGTCGCCGTCCGTCGCTATCGACCGCACTGGCCATCCTTCATCATCGCGGTGGGGATCGCGGCAGTCGGTGCGGCGCTGGCCGGCTTGCCGGTCGAGACGATCGGCACAAAGTTCGGCGGTATCCCGCAAGCGCTGCCGACACCGCACCTGCCGGCCATCTCCTATGAGCGGATGATGGCGGTGCTGCCCAATGCGCTGTCGTTCACGCTGCTCGGCTGTATCGAAAGCCTGTTGTCGGCGGTGGTCGCCGATTCGATGACGGGACGTCGGCACCGCTCCAACTGCGAACTTCTCGCGCAAGGCGTGGCGAACATCCTCTCGCCGCTGTTCGGTGGCATTTGCGTCACCGGCAATATCGCGCGCACCGCGACCAATGTGCGCTCGGGCGCGCGCAGCCCCGTTTCGGGCATGATGCACTCGGCCTTTCTGCTGCTGTTCATTCTGGTCGCCGCCCCGCTCGCCTCCTACATCCCGCTGGCGGCTCTGGCCGGCGTGCTCGCGGTGGTGGCCTGGAACATGGCCGAAAAGCATGAGTTCGCGACGCTGATCCGCGCGTCCCGGGGCGATGCTGTGGTGTTGCTCGCCACTGTCCTGCTGGTGATCTTCCGCGATCTCACCGAGGGCATCCTTGTCGGCTTCGCGCTCAGCGTGATGCTGTTCCTGCACCGCATGGCGCAAGCGGCCGAGGTCGAGAATGTTCGCCCCTTCGTCGAGGAAGACAGGGCCGACAGCACCAACGGCAATGGCCGCGCGCCCTATCAGGTGGGGCTCGCCACCAACCCCGACGTGGCCGTGGTGCGGGTGTCGGGCGCCTTCTTCTTCGGCGCGGCGGCGGCGGTCGGGGCCGCGCTGGACCGGATCGGCGAACGGCCGAAGACTTATGTCTTCGACCTGTCTGCGGTGACCATGCTGGATTCGACGGGGGCCGCGACGATCGAAGGTTTCGTGCGCAAGGCCGTCCATCGAGGCGCGACCGTCTATATCGCGGGTGCGACCGCCGCCGTCCGCCGCACGCTCCTCCTCCACGGCCTGAAGCCGCCGCGTGTGCGGTTCCGGCGGAGCCTGGAAAGGGCGATCGCCGGAGACGGCGACCACAAACGCGGCTGAGGTTCGATTTGAACAGCGGCCGGGCAAGAGGGGCCAGCAACCGCGTATCACCGCGCTTGTAATCTGATGCTTTATACATCATCCCGGCACCGATGATTACGTCACAGCAGATGCGGGCGGCACGAGCCCTCCTCGGTATCGACCAACGAGAGTTGGCGAAGCTGGCGGGCGTATCGCTCCCAACCATCCAGCGCATGGAGGCCTCTGACGGTCAGGTTCGGGGCGTCGTCGATACGCTGATGAAGGTGATTGGCGCACTCGAAGCTGCCGGGATCGAACTGATCGGTGAAAATGCCCAAAGCATGGGGACTGGCCGCGGCATACGGCTGCGAAAGGCTGCGTCAGCCTAACCAATTGTCGGCGGAAGGGCCAATGCCGGTCTGAATCGCCCGGGTTTGGCTAACCGTCCGGCGCCTGCGGGGCCTTCGCTTATGGTTGCGTGTCGTCGACCGGAGTGCCTTTCGACCAGTGCTCATCGCTTCTTTCCAGGTACCAGTCCGCTTGAGGATAGGTGCCGCCGAGCGCGTGAATGCTGCACCCCTCCAGCCATGGGCGGCGCGCCTCCGGAGGCAGCAGCAGCGGCATGTGGGCGCTTACCCTCTCGAGAAGGGCGTTGGCCGGAACGAGAATGCCGGCGCAACCGCTCCAGTCCGGCATGCAAAGGCCTGCCCAGGCGCAGAGCGGCTCATCCCACAGCCCGGCCCAGACGCGCGTGCGCAGATCCGCCGGTCCTTCGGGATAGGCGAAGGATTCGAGCACGATGAGGCAGCGAACCATGCGCTCCGGCGCCATGATGCCGCCTCCGTCGCCGGCGATGTCGCGTCCGAACAGCGTAGCGCGCTGCGCAAGCGACCGTTCCTTCGCGTAGACCTGGGACGGCAGACCCCAGGACGCGAGCCGAAGCGCGCGCGCCTGCGCGGCGATGCTGACAACAGGAACCTCCTGGCCTGGCCACAGCAGCGGCCGCCAGATCAGGCCCGGTTCGGCTTCGGCCTTGAAGCAGCCGGCCATTTCGGAGAGCGACCCACGGCAGCGAATCAAATTGGTCATCGTGCGATGAGGCTATTTCCGGTGCGACCTGAACTACAAGCTGCTCCGGGGTCGGCGTTTATCTCCGATCTATCAGATGGGCAGTTTTCGCCAATGTTTTGCAGGAGAGGACATGGTTGAGATTACGGGCAGCAGGGATTGCGGAAACTCACCCAAGAACCAGTTCGCGCAGGATGTCGCGATCGCGCTCGAAACAGGCCAGGTTGCGCCCGGCATGCTTAGCGAGGACGTGGTCTGGACGCGTGACGTGCCCGTGAATGGGCGCGAGGCGGTCCGGCAGGCGATCTCGGAGCAGCCGGACGTTTCGGCCGTTGTGATCGAGCACGCCATTTCTCATGGCAGGGTCGGCATGGCCAACGGCCTTGTGACTTTGGCCGATGGCAGGCGCAGACGTTTCAGTCATGTCTTCGATTTCACGAACACCAAGGGCAACTGCGTCGCCGCAATCAACAGCTATGGCTGACAGTTCGAACGGGTTTCGCGCGTCATAGCGCTTGCACGCTGTTCTGCTTGAGCGCCCACCAGCCCATTGCGACATCGGCGGCTTCTTGACGCTCCAATGGCCCTTGCCTACTGCCGAGGAGCGGGCCGGGCCCCTCTGGCGACCACAGCGGTCGTGATGTCGGACCGCATCGAGTGCGCTCGGTGCTGGTCGATAAATTTCTATCGTTCAAAACCCGTGCACTCGGTTCAGTAAACCGAGGAGTCGAAATTTATGACAAATGCCGCCGCAGGAATGCCTTGCCCCCGTTTGTAAGATACCGCTGGTCATGAGCGACCGGCAGGGTGTGGAAATCGACTATTGTCCCCAATGCCGCGGCGTCTGGCTCGATCGCGGCGAACTCGACAAGATCATCGAGCGCAGCCAGCATGCCGGAGCTGTCCCACCGACTCAGCCCGCTGCCGGAGCCCTATCCTCAATACTCTTATGGCGATCACGGCCATAAGCACCGACACGGCTACCCCAAGCGCAAGAAGTCCTTCCTGGAGGAGCTGTTCGACTGAGGGCCGAGCTCGAAACTGTCCATCAAGCCGGCCGGCCATGACGATGCCTTCGCCGTGCCGGCCGTCATGGCCCGCGGGGCGCGAAACGGCGTTACGCGGCGGCCGGGACGCTGTGAGAGCCTGTGAGCTTCACCATATAGGCAGGCGCAAGCCACTCCAGACCGGCGCTT
>Ga0180221_1000796_pt1 | contig 24402 bp, 21 predicted proteins | sample eDN5th37CKraftMG_FD_151339 | JGI IMG/M metagenome (GOLD analysis project Ga0180221, IMG submission 151339) | Enriched Miracle-Growth compost microbial communities from Emeryville, California, USA - eDNA 5th pass 37_C Kraft MG (version 2) (version 2) ...
ATACCTACTTCGTGGTCGCGCATTTCCACTACATCATGGTCGGCGGCATGGTGACCGCCTATTTCGGCGGACTGCATTACTGGTGGCCGAAGATCACGGGGCGCATGTATCCCGAATACTGGGCGCGCGCCGCGGCCATCCTGATCTTCTTCGGCTTCAACATGACCTTCTTTCCGCAGTTCATTCTCGGCGTGCTGGGCATGCCGCGGCGCTACCATGTCTATCCGCCCGAGTTTCAGGTCTGGCATGTGATGTCGTCGGCCGGTGCGTCGATCCTGGCTGTCGCTTACCTTCTGCCGCTGTTTTATCTCGGCTGGTCGCTATTCTTCGGCGCCCGCGCTGCGGCCAACCCATGGGGCGCGACCGGACTTGAGTGGCAAACTCCATCGCCGCCGCCGCCCGAAAATTTTGCGCTGACCCCGGAGATCCGCCGCAACCCTTACCAATACACACACGACGGCGAGGCGGTTCCGCAAAATGCCTGACCCGCACCTCGCCGAGCAATTCGTCGACCTGCGCCAGCAGCAGAACGCAGCGGAGCTCGGCCTGTGGACTTTCGTCGCCAGCGAAGTTTTGTTCTTCGGCGGGCTATTCCTTGCCTACAGCGTTTATCGCATTGCCGATCCGACGGGTTTCGCCGCCGCGGCCCGCCATACCGAGATCGTGCTCGGCACGGCCAATACGGCGGTCCTGCTGACCTCGAGCTTCCTGGTGGCCTGGGCGGTCGCCGCGGCGCGGGCCCAAAGCCGGCGAACCGCGGCGGCTCTGCTATGGATGGCGGCGGTGCTCGGCGTTGTGTTCCTCGTCATCAAGGGTTTCGAGTACCGGCGGGAATACGATGAACATTTGATTCCCGGGCTGAATCTGGCAACGTCGGGCTCGCATGCGACTGCCGACAATCTGTTCTTCTCGTTCTATTTTGCAGCCACCGGCGTTCATGCGATCCATGTCGCCCTCGGCATAGCCGTCATTGCCGCGACCGGGCTGCGCGCTTGGCAGGGCGCTTATTCCGCGGAGTATCACGCACCGATCACCGTCGCGGGACTCTATTGGCACTTCGTGGACGTGGTCTGGATCGTGCTGTTCGCGCTCATTTATCTGCCGGGGCGGGCGCCATGACCTGGCCGCCGCGCGCCCTGCTGTTATCATGGCTCGGCTTGCTCGTTCTTCTGGCGCTCACGGTCGGTATCGCCTATCGCCCGCTCGGCGCGCTGAACACGCCCATTGCCCTGCTGATTGCGGGCATCAAGGCGGCCATCGTTGCCGCCTTTTTCATGGAACTCCGCCGGGCGCGCGCATTGACCATCGTCTTTGCGGGAGCGGGCCTGTTCTGGCTGGCGATCATGCTGTGGCTTGCGCTGTCGGATTACCTGACGCGGCCAACTTAGGAATACAATAAATTCAAGTATTTATACGGATTTTGGCGTTGTGTGGCCGCGTGCGCCAAAATTTTTCGTCGGGTCCTCTTGAATGCAATCGTCCCGAGCCTAGGTCGATTTCCGCGCCAGCCGGCGGTCGCCCGAGGGCTGGCGGTTTATGAGGTCGCCGATCAGAGCAAGGAGGATTTGCAATTCCGCCGGCTGCACGGTCAGTCCTCGCGCGCCGCACCGCCGTGGGGACGTTGACCGCCGGCGGCACGAGTACCCGAGGTTTCGCGAGGCCCGCAGGCTCCTGCGGGTCTCTTCATCTGCTGTGTCCGGCGCCGGAACAGTGACTGCCGCGTGGGCTTCACGCCGCGCGGTTCTTGTGCCGAAGCTTCGCTCCCAGGAGGTGTTGCTGATGAAAATCGCTCAGATTGCACCGCTCGCGGAACGGTGTCCGCCTAAGCTTTACGGGGGCACCGAGCGGATCGTGTCCTATCTCACGGAAGAATTGGTCCGTCAGGGTCACCAGATAACTTTGTTCGCTAGCGGAGACTCAAAAACGCAGGCCAGGCTGGTTCGCTGCTCCGACATGGCGCTTCGTCTCAATCCGTCGGTCAGGGACCACACGCCTTACCACGTGATGATGCTTGATTCGGTCCGCGAACAGGCGGACGAGTTCGACGTCCTTCATTTTCACATCGATCTGCTGCACTTTCCGGTGATCCGCGACATCGCCGATCGCACCGTTACGACGCTGCACGGCCGCCTCGATCTGCCGGACCTGAAGCCATTCTATGCCGCGTTTCCGGACGTTCCTCTGGTCTCGATCTCGCGCGATCAGCGTCGTCCGCTGCCTCGTCCCATCAACTGGGTTGGCAACGTTTATCATGGCATTCCGCGTGACCTGCTGCCGTTTACCGCCAATCCTAAGGGAGACTACCTAGCCTTCTTGGGACGAATTTCGCCGGAGAAGCGACCGGACCGGGCCATTGAGATCGCCGCGCGCGCCGGCATGAAGCTTAAGATCGCGGCCAAAATCGACCGGGCCGACCAAGCCTATTGGGACGGAACCATCGCGCCAATGATCGCAGCGCATCCGAACGTGGAATATGTCGGTGAAATCAACGAGGTGCAGAAGGCCGAGTTTCTCGGCAACGCGCGGGCGCTGCTGTTCCCGATTGACTGGCCGGAACCATTCGGATTGGTGATGATCGAGGCCATGGCCTGCGGTACGCCGGTCATCGCCTTCCGGTGTGGCTCCGTGCCCGAGGTCGTCGATTCGGGCCGGTCGGGCTTCATCGTCAGGACGGTGGAGGAGGCGGTGGAAGCGCTCGATAAAATGGAGAGTCTGGATCGGCGCAAAGTGCGCGAGACGTTCGAAAAGCGCTTTACGGTTGAGCGGATGGCGCAGGACTATCTCGCGGTCTATCGCGGCCTGCCCGGCGTGCGGATGGACGCCGCGCGGATTTGCCGTCTGCGCGACGACGAAGCTGGCCTGCAAGCGGTCGCTTGATGGAGTTCACGATGGTGACGTCATCCGGGGGCGCCGGTGCGGGAGCACACGCTCCGGCGCCCGCGGGAGCTGGCGGTGCGCCCATCGCGCAATTTTTCATTCCCGCGACAGCCTCGTTGCAGGAGCGCCGGCCCCGCACGCTCAAACACGGCGACACCTTTGCCGTGTTCGATCACAACGGCGACGCCCTGTTGGGCCCCGGAAGCCCCGAGGGCCTCTTCCATCGCGATACCCGGTATCTGTCGCACCTCTACCTGACGATTCAGGGTGTGCGGCCGCTGTTGCTGTCGTCCACGCTCCGTGAGGACAACGCCACGCTCACCTGCGATCTGACCAACCCGGACATCTATGACAATGCCGGACGCCTGACGCTCAGGCACGATCTCATCCATATTCGTCGATCGCGGTTTTTGTGGAATGCAACCTGCTTCGAGCGCCTGGTCGTGCGGAATTTCGACGAGCATCCGCAAAGCCTGACGATCGAGATCGCGTTCGACGCGGACTTCGCCGATATATTCGAGGTGCGCGGCACGCGTCGCAAGCGGCGCGGCACGATGGGAGCTCCGGACATCTCCACCAACCGCGTGACGTTGAATTATACGGGCCTCGACCATCGGCATCGATCAACGACCTTGTCGTTCGACCCGGTTCCAAACCGGTTGACGGGCAGGAGCGCGCTGTTCGCGATCGCGCTCGCTCCGAAGGAGGCCCGCTCGCTCTTTCTGGAAATCAATTGCGGCGCGGAGGGTGTCAATCATCCTCCGCGCCGCACGTTCTTCAGCGCTCTGCGCGATGCGCGCCGCGCGTTGCGGAAGGCGTCCTCGCGCGCCGCGTCGATCATGACTTCCAATGAGATATTCAACGAGACCGTGAGGCGAAGCGTGTCCGATCTCTATATGCTGACGACGGACACGCCCGAGGGGCCTTACCCTTATGCCGGTATTCCTTGGTTCTCCACGGTCTTCGGCCGCGACGCGTTGATTACCGCTCTGCAGACGCTCTGGCTCGATCCGGCGCTGGCGCGCGGCGTCCTGTTGCATCTCGCGGCCCATCAGGCGACGAGCACGGATTTGCTCGCCGATGCCGAGCCAGGAAAGATTCTGCACGAAGTCCGCTCCGGCGAGATGGCCGAGCTTGGCGAGGTGCCTTTCCGCCGATACTACGGCAGCGTGGATTCCACGCCGCTTTTCGTCATGCTCGCCGGCGCCTATCTGGACCGCACCGGCGATCTCGTCACCATTCGCCGTCTCTGGCCGCACATCGAGGCCGCCTTACGATGGATCGAGCGGCATGGCGATCGCGACGGCGACGGCTTCGTCGAATATTATCGGCAGACGTCCGACGGGTTGGTCAATCAGGGGTGGAAGGACAGTTACGATTCGGTTTTTCACGCCGACGGAACGTTTGCCCAGGGACCGATCGCCCTTGCCGAAGTGCAAGCCTACGTCTATGGCGCCTGGACTGCCGCCGCGAGGATTGCAGGGCAGTTGGACCACACTCCACGCGCAGCCGAATGCGAAGCGCGAGCGAGGCGGCTGCGCGAGGCCTATGATACCCAGTTCTTCGATGAAGACCTCGGCACCTACGTGCTGGCGCTGGACGGCGACAAACGCCCATGCCGGGTGCGAACGTCCAACGCGGGGCATGCGCTCCTGACCGGCATCGCTCTGCCCGAGCGGGCCGGTCCGCTCGTGCGCACCCTCATGGAGGCGTCTTCGTTCTGCGGCTGGGGCGTGCGCACCGTCGCCGCGACCGAAGCGCGCTATAATCCGATGAGTTATCACAACGGGTCGGTTTGGCCGCACGACAATGCTCTGATCGCCGCAGGGTTTGCGCGCTACGGGTTTCGCCGCGACGCTGCCCGCATTTTTGAAGGCCTGTTTGCCGCCTCCCGCTACATGGACCTGCGGCGTCTTCCGGAGCTGTTCTGCGGCTTCCCGCGCCAGCGCACTCAGGCGCCGACCTTCTATCCCGTCGCCTGCATACCGCAAGCGTGGGCGGCTGCGGCGCCGCTTTATATGCTGCAGGCATGTCTTGGATTAAGCTTCGACCCTCACGAGATGAGAATTACATTCGACGAGCCGACGATGCCGGACTTTCTGGATCAGGTCGTTCTTCGCAATCTCTCGCTTGGCGACGGAAGAGCCGACGTTGCGATCCGCCGCTCCGGCCGGCATGTCATCGTTGATGTTCTTGATCGGCAAGGTTCGGTTCGGGTGTTGACCACGAACTGAAGAGTGCGAGCGCCTTCGGTGCGCTTACCGCCAGCCTAGGGCAGGGGCGACATGGGTCAGGATCGACTCGATAACGTGTGCGTTATAATCGACGCCTAACTGATTGGGGACGGTCAAGAGCAGGGTGTCGGCTTCCGCGATGGCCTCGTCCTTCTCAAGCTCCTTGACGAGAACATCGGGCTCGGCCGCATAGCTTCGACCGAAGATGGCGCGGGTATTGTCGCCGAGGTATCCGATCTGGTCCTCGTTCTCGCCGCCTCGCCCGAAGTAGGCGCGGTCGCGGTCGTCCACGAGCGCGAAGATACTGCGGCTGACCGATACCCGGGGCGCGCGCGCGTGGCCGGCCTCTTTCCAGGCCTCGCGGAATACCCGGATTTGTTCCGCTTGCTGGATATGGAACGGCTTTCCGCTCTCGTCGTTCTTGAGCGTCGAGCTCTGCAGGTTCATCCCGAGCTTGGCTGCCCAGATTGCCGTCGCGTTCGATCCCGCGCCCCACCAGATGCGTTCCCTCAGCCCTTCCGAGTAGGGTTCGATTCGCAGGAGTCCTGTGGGATTTGGGAACATCGGCCGCGGGTTGGGCTGCGCGAAGCCCTCGCCGCGCAGCACCTCGAGCAACATCTCGGTACGGCGTCGGGCCATCTCCTCGTCGGTCATACCCTCGGGCAGCGCATAACCGAAATAGCGCCAGCCGTCGATCACCTGTTCGGGCGAGCCGCGGCTGATCCCGAGCTGCAGGCGCCCGCCCGCGATGATGTCGGCGGAGCCTGCGTCCTCCGCCATATATAATGGGTTCTCATACCGCATATCGATGACCGCCGTGCCGATCTCGATGCGTTTTGTCTTCGCGCCGATCGCGGCCAGCAGCGGGAACGGAGAACTGAGCTGGCGGGCGAAGTGATGCACGCGGAAATAGGCGCCATCCGCGCCGAGATTTTCGGCCGCGACGGCGAGGTCGATGGACTGCAACAGCGCATCGGACGCCGACCGCGTCTGCGAGCCGGAAGAAGGCGTCCAATGGCCGAACGACAGGAACCCGATCTTTTTCATGGGCATGGAGTGTCAGGGCGACGCGATTATGGGAGATACTGTGCCGGCACACCATATGGTGCGCCCGCTGTTTGACCCCAATAGCAGAATTTCCCGCCCGGTGCCGCCCCCGGAAGCGATTGAAGACAGCGGGGCTGCCGCGACCGGTCGACGGGCCGCGGCCGCGTTGTCAAAATTCGATATTGGCGGCCTTGATGACGGGAGCCCATTTCGCGATCTCGGCGGCAACGAATGTCCTGAGCGCGTCGGGAGTACCGCCGTCGATTGAGACACCGAGCGTGTCGAGGATCGCCTTGGCTTTGTCCGAAGCAAGATAGCGATTGGTCTCGGCGTTGAGCTTGTTGATCACCTCCGGGGGCGTGCCCTTGGGGGCAAGCACGGCGTACCAGACGCTGGCCTCGAAACCCGGAAGCCCAGATTCGGAAGCCGTCGGCACGTTGGGAAGCTTCGACCATCGCTTGGCGCCGGCAATGGCCAGCGCCTTGATCGTGCCGTCCTGCACGTTCGAGACGTAGGCCGCCATGGAATCCATTCCGATATCGATGTGCTTGCCGATCAGGTCGGCAATGATCGGCGGACTGCCGCGATATTGCGCGTCCGCGAACGTGATGCCGCCGGTCTTCTTGAGCAGTTCGCCCGTGACGTGGCCAAGCGTTCCGTTCCCGGGAAAGCCGGCGGTCAACGCATTGGGATGCGCCTTAGCGTAGGCGACGAGTTCCTTGAGGGTTGAGAACGGCGCGTCGGGGCGCGCGACCACGATGATCGGCGACCGGCCGACCAGCACCACCGGCTCGAAGTCGCGCTGCGGATCGAACGGCATGTTTCGGTACATGAGCTTGTTGGTGGCGGCGGGACCCGTGGTGGCGAACAGCAGCGTGTAGCCGTCGGCAGGTGCCTTGGCCACCATGGCGCCCCCGATGTTGCCGCCCGCGCCGCCCCGATTATCGATCACCACGGACTGACCCAGAGCATTCGACAGGTGCTCCGCCAGTCCCCGGGCGACGATGTCCGATGTCGCTCCGGCGGTGAAGGGCACCACCATGGTGATCGGATGCGAGGGCCAGGACGACTGCGCTCCGGCCTGCGAGGCGCACAGCAGCACGAGCGCCGCCGATGCGGCGCGGAAAAAGGCGGTCATGGCGTTTGCTCCCCTTTGTTTTCGTTTTGGACGCGCCCCCTGTTCAGGCGCAAACGTAGTTCTTCCAGTTATCGGTGCGCAGCGGCATGTCGCGGAACGTCTTGCGCTGGTCCGCGGCCCGTCCGATCAGGTCTGCAGCCGTCACGCCCTTGCGCGCGAGATAAGCGGTGAAATCCGCAAGCGCGCCGGCCAGCGTGTCGAAGCCTCGCAGCATCACCGGCGTTGACATTTCGACGGCGCTGGCGCCGGCCAGCATCATGCGCGCGATGTCAAGGCCGGACTGGGCGCCGTTAGTCGCGATCAGCGGCTTGCCGGGGGCGAGCTGGCTCCGCGACAGCGCGAGCCAGTGGCAGGTGAGGGGGAGATTCCAGAAGCCGCCCACGCCGAGCATGGTGCCGAGCATGGGTTCGAAGGTCTCCACGTCGGGAATGAGGCCGAGGGAACGGCCGGCCATGACCACGGCGTCTCCGCCGTGCGCGAAGGCTGCGGCCGCGAGGTCCGGCACACGTTCGCTCTGGCCGGTGATCTTTACCCAGATCGGCAGGGAGACGGCGCGGCGCACGGTGGAGACGATCGTCGCAATGCGCGCCGGATCGAGCTCGGTGGAGACGGCGCCTCTGGCCTGGCTCGCGTAGGGGGTGCCGATGTTGAATTCGAGCACGCGGATTCCGGCCTGCTCGACCTGCTTTGCCATGGTCACCGCGTTGTCGAGCTCGGCGAGAATGACGCTGGCGACAGCATAAGAATCATAGCTGCGCGCCTCGCGGTCGAGCGCGGCGGTCTGTTCGAGCCAGGCCTCGAAACTCTGCGGCGAAAGCCCGGAACGGCAGGCGACGAAGACGTGCGGCGGTGCATCAGGCCCCCACGGCACCGGCCGCCATGTCTCGTCGAGCACCATATACTCCGCCCGCTGCAACTGGTCGCGCGCCGCCTGCGACTCGTTGGTCGACTTGACCACCACTGCGCCGACGCCCGCTCTGAACGCCCGGCGCACGCCGTCAGCCTCGATCAAATGCTCCGCGGCGCCCGCAATGAGCGGATTCTTCAGGGACACACGTCCGATCGTGGTCTGCAGCGCATTCATTCGATCAGGCCGCCTTTGCGGTTCGTATGGCTTATCGCGCCGCAGTCATTCCGGCGCGTTTCAGGATCGGCCCGCTCGCGCGCCCGTGTCCGAGCTTGCGCGACAATTGGCGGCTTGCGTCGAGCAGCGCAGCGACGTCGGCCGGCTTCGGCTTTCCGGGGAGAAACTGGATCGATCCCACGATTGCGAGGGCGGCGACGCAAGCATCGTGGCTGTCGAAAACCGGCGCCGCCACCGCATTGATGCCGAGCATGGCTTCCTCGGGCGCGGATGCATATCCGCGCCTGAGAATGTCCACGAACTCCTTCTCGATCCGCACAGCCGACGTGATTGTCCGGTCGGTGAAGGAACGAAACGGTCGCGTGAGAATGCGGGTCTGGAACGGGCGCGGCGCAAAGGCGAGCATCACCTTGCCTTGCGCGGAAGCATGAAAGGATAACTCGCTTCCCGGCCGCACGCCGATTTCGATTGGCGACGTGCCGGTCAGCTTGGCGACGACCACGGCGCCGCGCGGTGTCATCTCGGAAAGCACCACGGTGTGTCCGAGCGCATCGCGCAAGGCGTGCATCGGACCCTCCGCAAGCCGTACGAGATCGGTCTCGGGAGCAAGTCTCGCCAGCACACGGCTGCGCGGGCCGATGGCATAGCGGCTCGTGACCGGGTTCTGCGCGAGATAGCCCCGCTCGACGAGGGTGTGCAGGTGCCGGTGAACAGACCCTTTAGTGAGCCGGAGCCGATCGGCAATCTGCGTGACGCCGAGTTCCTCCTCGGCAAAGGCCACGGCCTCGAGCACGTCGATGGCGAGCTGGACCGAGCGCACCCCCGCGCTGTCGCTGGTCATGTTTGCCGGCCCGATGTCATCCGCGACGGCAGAACAGCATATTTCTTTTGAGAACGCATTCAAGGCCCCGCAGGAGAAGATGCACCGTCGGATCCAGGCGCTGATGCTCATCGACGCGCCTGACCGGACCCTACCATTGACACGCTCCGGGATAAATTGCTACGAAAAATCAGAACATCGTTTTGTTGTCGCGAACAAAATGCGACAAGCGATGCGGCCGGCGGCTGGAGCGGTCCGCAGCGCATCATGGGCAGGAAAATCATGGCTTCGTCGTCCGAAAACGGCATCGAGCGTCGGGTCGACGGTCTCCTGAAAGGCGCGATCGACCCGCACGTGCACAGCGGTCCGTCGATCGCACCGCGCGCCCTCGATCACCTCGAGTTGTTGCAACAGGCCTCGGCCTCCGGCTTTGCGGCGGTCGTGACCAAGGACCACGACTATAGCGGCGTAATGACCGCGGCCCTCATCCGGCGGCACTATCCGGACCTGAAAACGAAAATCTATTCGAGCATCGTGCTCAACAACGTGGTCGGCGGCTTCAATCCCTATGCGGTCGAACACACGGCGGCCATGGGCGGCAAGATCGTCTTCATGCCGACGCTGGCTGCGGAAAACCACCTGCGCTGGCAGGCGCAGGCGAAGTGGACCCATCCCGCCTCGACAGAGAAGATGCGCCCGGCCGTGGGAATACCTGTGCTGAACGGCGACAAGACGGTGCGCGACGATGTCAAGGAGGTTCTCGACATCATCGCGCGCAACGACATGGTGCTGGCCAGCGGCCACCTCCACATCAGCGAGACCTGGCCGATTTTCGAGGAGGCGAAGCGCCGCGGCGTCAAGCGGATGGTGCTGACGCATCCCGAGGAAATCGTCGAGGCGAGCATGAACGATGTCAAAGGCATCGCTGCCATGGGCGCCTTTGTCGAACACTCGCTGTGCATGTTCCTCGATGGCTCGAAATTCAAAATTGCCGACGGCGAGGAGTTGCGCAAGCATATCCAGGCGGCCGGCGTTGAGCAGACTGTGCTGTGTTCCGATCTCGGCCAGGTCGGCACGTTCAGCCCGATCGAGGGATTCCGTCGGGGCATCAGGCTCTGCATCGGTCTCGGTTACGACGACGCGCAAATCAGAAAGATGGTTTCGCTTAACGCCGCACGCATGATCGGAATTGAAGCGGATTTGCCGTCGCTGCAATGAATAAGCCCCTGCCGGGCAGGAGCCCCGCTGCAGCGGTACGGATCTTGGGAGGTTGCAAATGTACGATGTAACGGATCCGCGCTCGAAGCTGGCGCCCGCACCCGCTGCGGCAAAGCCGCCGGCGGCCGGTCCGTTCGGCGGCGCCGACTACGTGCGATTCTATCAGGAAAAGCCGCAGGAGGACGGTCCCGGCGGAAAGACCTGGTACGCGCGGGGCCAGAATTTCGTCATCGCCTATACCGAGCCGGCCAAGGGCGCGGTGCTGGCGCGCGAAGCGCAGCCGGACGAGTACGTGATCCTGCTGCCGGACCCTGGCGTTGCAGTCGAGATCACAACCAAGGAGGGGACGCGGCAGGTCGGCGGCCGTTCGCTCGTTTTCGTCCCGCCCGGCGCATCCAGCGTGCGCGTGGTCGAGCCGGGCCGGATCGTGCGCATGTTCACCACGAAATCCGCTGACCTCGCCGCCAAGTGCTCGAACAGCGCTTCCTATGTTCAGCCGAAGCCGTATGTCGCGCCAGTTGAGCCGTGGCCCGCTCCCAAGGACGGCTATCGCTTGCGCGTCTATAGCCTCGATGTTCCCGCCGAGCCGGGACGGTTCGGCCGCATCTGGCGCTGCACCACGTTCATGGTCAACTATCTGGACGCCTACCAGGGCCCGCGCGACGCCACCAGGCTGTCGCCGCATTTTCACGACGATTTCGAGCAGTGCTCGCTTGCGCTCCATGGCGAGTTTGTCCACCACCTGCGTTGGCCGTGGACGGTGAACAAGAACTTCTGGCGGGAGGACGATCACGAGCTGTGCGGCAGCCCGTCGATCGCGGTGATCCCTCCGCCATCCGTGCACACCACCGAAGCCGTCGGGAAGGGCTTCAACCAACTCGTCGACATTTTCTGCCCTCCGCGCCTCGATTTCTCGCAGAAGCCGGGGTGGGTGCTGAACGCCGGCGACTATCCGATGCCGTGAACCTTGGCGGGAGGGGGACTTCACGATGGTCAAGGATACTGCGCCGTTCCGGCAGCGCCTGCTTGCAGGCGAGCCCCTGGTCGGCACGTTCTTGAAGACGCCGACCAGCCATGGCGCCGAGATCGTGGGCGGCGTGGGCTTCGACTTCGTCGTGATCGACCAGGAGCATGCGCCGTTCGACCGCATCGCGACCGACGCCGCGCTGCTGGGGGCGCGCGCCTTCGCAATGCCGGCCCTGGTCCGGATCGCCTCGCGGGACGCGATCCTCTCGGTGCTCGATTGCGGCGCCGCCGGGGTTCTGGTTCCCCACGTGGCAAGCCCGGCCTATGCGCGGGAGGTCGCGGCGCTGTGCCGGTACCGCGGCGGCCGGCGCGGTTTCGCGACCAGCACCCGCGCCGGCGGTTACACGGCCGTGCCGATGTGGCGCCACATCGCCGATTCCGACGCCGGCACGGTCGTCGTGGCGCAGATCGAGGACCCGGAGGCGCTGGAAGAGCTCGATGCCATCGCCGCCATCGATGGGATCGATGCGCTGTTCATCGGGCGCGGCGATCTCACTGCGGCCTTCGGCGACGAATCGAAGGATCCCCCGCGCGTGCGCCAGGCGGTCGAGCGAATCGCCGAAGCGTCGCGCAAAGCGGGCAAGCCGGTCAGCGTCTATGTCGGCAACGAGGCCGAAGCGGCTTGGCTGAGGACGCTCGGCGCCAGCGTCTTCGTCGTCTCGTCCGACCAGGGATTTCTGCGCCAGGCCGCAATCAAGGGACTGGGCGATGTGCGCAAGGCTATAGGGAGCACTGCAACGGCCTGAACATCATCGGACAACGATAAAACAGGGAGGAACAAAATGATGGTTTTGGGGAGAGCATTCGCGGTCGCCTTGACGGTCTCCGCCCTGTCGGCAGCCGGGGCCTGGTCGCAGGAGACCTATAAGATCGGGTCGTCGCTCGGCCTGACGGGATACGGGTCGCTCACCGACGGCCATTGGCGCGACGGCCTCGAACTCGCGATCGGTGCGGTGAACGCGGACGGCGGCGTCCTGGGGCGCAAGCTCGATTTGGTCTACGAAGACAACAAATCGACGCCCCAGCAAGCCGTCGTCGGCTATCGCAAGATGATGTCGGAGGACAAGGTCGTTGCTTTCGACAGCGGCTGCATCTCGGCCGGCAATTTCGCCGCCGCCAGCTTTGTCGCCAAGGCCAGCCTGCCCATGTTCCTGTGCTCCATCCTGCCGCGCCTGCCGGAAGAGCAGAAATGGGCGTTCAGCTTCCTGCCGCCGCCGAAATTCGAAGTCGATGCGCGCTACGATTATCTCAAGACCAAGACCGACGTCCGCAAGGTCGGGATTCTCTCCGATCCCAGCCCTTACAGCATGATGATGCGCGGCCTCGCCGAAAAGGGAGCCGCGGAATACGGGCTGTCGGTCGTGGCCAACGAGACCTATCAGCAGGACGATGCCGATTTCAGCGTTCAGATCGGCCGCATCAACGCCGCCGGAGCCGGCGCGGTGATCATGCTCGGCCAGGGCAATGCCGTGGTCACGGTGGCGAACAACATCAAGCACCTGGGCCTGGACAAGCTGCTTCTGCTCGGCAGCATCAATGAAAGCGACATCCTGGTCTCGGCCGGCAAAGTGCTCGGGGAGCAATATCTGTTTCCCGCTCCGCTGATCCAGGTTGCTGCGGACGACCTCAGCGTCATCACCAATCCCGCCTCGCGCGGCGCCGCCGAGCCATTCGTCAAGGCAATGAAGGCGAAGTCCGGGAAGGGCGATTCCGCGCAGGCGGCGCGCGCCTGGGATTCGATCCTGATGATGGCCATGGCCATGAAGAAGGCCAAGTCGGCGGATGGTGCAGCGCTGCGCGACGCCTTCGAAGCGCTCGGACATTACGATGGGGCCGGCGCATCTTATGACTTTACAGCGGATCAGCATGTGGGGATCACGAAAAACCCCTACGTGATCGCCACTGTGAAGGACGATAAGCTCGTCCTCAGGAAATGACAGCCGCGGGAGGCGATACGCCGCTGATCGCGGTCAGCGATCTCGCCGCGAGCTACGGTCATATCGCTGCGCTCAAGCCTACGAGCCTTCATGTGGCGCCGGGCGAGTTCGTGACCGTCCTCGGCCCCAATGGCGCAGGCAAGACGACCCTGCTTCGCGCCATGACGCGGCTCATCGGCAGCAGGGGCCGCGTCGTCTTCAACGGCCGCGACGTCAGTGCGCTGCGGACGCATCAACTCGCCAAGCTCGGCGTCATCATGGTGCAGGAGGGACGTGGCCTGTTCGGTGACATGACGGTGCGGGAGAACCTGATGCTCGGCGCTTACAGCCTGGGCGGCTCGGCGGCGGAAATCGAACGCCGGTTCGATGAGGTTTTCGGACTTTTCCCGCGGCTGCGCGAGCGCGCAGGCCAGGTCGCCGCGTCGATGTCCGGGGGCGAGCAGCAGATGCTGGCCATCGGCCGCGCGCTGATGGCCGGCCCGAAGCTGTTGATCCTCGACGAACCCTCCTTGGGTCTGGCGCCGAAGGTGGCGGAAGAGATCCTGTCGACCCTTGGCGAGCTCAACAAAGGAGGACTCGGCATCCTGCTGGTCGAACAGAAGGCGCCGCTGGCGCTGAAGCTTGCCCGGCGCGCCTACGTATTGTCCTCGGGCTACGTCCGAGCGGAACTGCGGACCGATGAGATCAGGTCGCACCGTGACCTCGCGCTCTATTATTTCAATTAAGGCCGGCAGGAAGCCCGACGGCGTCGTTGCCGTCGTGGCATTGGCTGCGATCGTGGTGATGTTCGCCGTCGTGTTCTGGCGTGGCGGCTATCTTGTCACTGTGCTCCAGCTCGCGATGATCTACGGGATTTTCTGCCTCGGGCTGAATTTCTTCATGGGCTATACCGGCCAGGCGTCGTTCGGCCAGAACGCCTTCGCGGCGATCGGCGGCTACGGCAGCGCCATCCTGTGCGTTGAGTTTCAATGGGAGCCGGTGCTGGCGCTGATCGCTTCAATGGGCGTCGCAGGCCTGGCGGCTCTTGTCGTTGGCTATCCGACGTTGCGGCTGCGCGGCCACTATCTTGCGATGGCGACTTTCGCGCTTGGCCTGATCACTTACGACATCTCGGTCCAATGGACGAGCCTGACCCAGGGCTACATGGGCTATTCGGGGATTCCGCCGCTTGGGATCGGGCCTTTCACGATCGAGGACGAGCGCCTGAAACTGTTGTGCCTCGTCGTGCTTCTTCTCGTCGGCCTGTGGATTTCGCACCGGCTGCGGGATTCGCGTTTCGGCCGGGCGCTGCGGGCGATCTCCGGCAGCGAGAGCGGCGCCGCCGCGCTCGGCATCAGGGTATCGCGCTACAAGCTCGTCGCATTCATCATCGCCGCACTCTATGCCTCCGCTGCCGGCTCGCTGTTTGCCCACGTCGTCGGGTTTATCAGTCCCGAGGTGTTCGGGCTTCAGATGGTGGTTGTGACCTTCACGATGCTCTACGTCGGAGGCGTCGGGACGGTCTATGGACCGGTCATCGGCGCCGTTGTTGCTTCGCTGCTGCCTGAAATCTTTCGAAGCACCGGTCGATTTCAGGACATCGCCTATGCGGCAGTGCTCCTTCTGATGCTGATCTTCATGCCCAAGGGCCTGTCCGCCCTGACGGGATCCGCGCGACCGCAACCCTTGGATAAGGCGGAGGGCTAGGCAGTGTCTCTGCTCAGCGTGCGCGGATTGTCGAAGCGGTTCGGCGGGTTGCTGGCCAACAACGCCATCGATCTCGACATCCCGGAGGGCAGCCTGTTCGCTGTGATCGGTCCGAATGGCGCCGGCAAGACGACCTTCTTTAACATGATCTCCGGGTTCCTGCCGCCGACATCCGGCACCATCGCATTTGCCGGACGCGACATTACCCGGCTGCGGCAGGACAGGATCGCCGCCCTCGGGCTGATCCGCACATTCCAACTGGTTCAACTCTTCAAAGGCATGACCGTCGCCGAGAATGTCGAGGTGGGCTGCCATTTGCAGACCGTTGGCGGTGTCGCCGCCGCGCTCATCCGCCCGTCCTGGTTTCGCCGGCAGGAGGCGGGCGTCCGGGAGCGGGCGCGAGAGCTCCTCGATTTTGTCGGGCTCGGGGCCCAGGCCGAGCAGGATGCCGAGCTGCTTCCTTATGGCCAGCAGCGCCTTCTCGAAACCGCACGCGCTCTGGCGGCAAAGCCGCGCCTGCTGCTGCTGGACGAGCCTGCGGCCGGGTTGAACATGCAGGAGACCGAGGCGCTGGCGGCGATCATTCAAAAGGTCAATGGACAGGGCATTAGCGTGCTTTTGATCGATCACGACATGGCGCTGGTCACCCGCATCGCGCAGCGGATCGCGGTCCTGGATTTCGGCCGCAAGATCGCCGAGGGCACGCCGGACGAGATCAAGCAACGCCCGGATGTGATTGCTGCCTATCTCGGGACAGAGGAGGGCGTCCATGCCTAGCACGGTCGAACTGGTCCAGAGCCTGGTCAATGGGATCGGAATTGGCCTCGTTTATGGCCTGGTCGCCATCGGCTTCTGCGTTATCTACAACGCCAGCGGCATCGTGAATTTCGCCCAGGGCGTGTTCGTCATGCTCGGCGGCATGTTTGCGCATGCCCTGCTGACGCAATTGGGAATGCCGATTGCGGTCTCGGCGGCCGTCAGCATCGTCCTGGTGTCCATAGTGGGGCTGCTGGTCCAGTTCCTCGTCATCGGACCGATGTGGAGACGAAAGGCGCCGCTGTTCGCCATCATTCTCGCGACGCTCGCGGTGCAACTGCTGATCGAGCAGGTCGTGATCCTGACGCTGGGTGACCAGCCGCGCACCTACCCGGAGTTCACGCCGGGCGGACCGCTCAAGATCGGACCCATAGCCTTCGGCTATCAGCTGTTCTGGATATTGGGATGCGGCGCCCTGATGGTCCTGGCCCTGTCGCTGTTCTTCAACGGTACGAGGGTCGGCCGCGCCCTGCGCGCCTGCTCGCAGAACCGCGAAGCGGCGGCGCTGCTCGGCATTCCGGTCGGCAGCATGTTGACGCTGTCGTTCATGCTCAGCGCGGCCCTCGGCGCGGCGGCCGGCATTCTGATTACGCCGACGCAATATACGGCCTATAGCGTCGGCGGTCCGTTCGGCATCAGCGGATTCATTGCCGCCATCATCGGCGGCTTCGGCAGCGCCCCGGCCGCGCTCGTCGGCGGAATCTTTCTCGGCGTGGTGCAGTCCGCTGCCATCGTGTTCTTCGGCGCCGGCTTCAAGAATGTCGTCGCGCTGACGATCCTGCTGACGGTGCTGCTGTTCTTTCCGCGTGGCCTGTTTGGCGGGCTGGGAAAGCGGGTGTGAGACGCGCCTATCGCGGCTGCACCGTTTCGCGCGATAGCCTGTGGGTGGATTTCTGTTTTGCGGAGCTTGCCGGCGCGGCCTTCTTTTGACCGGCCGACCTGCGCCTGTTGACTGCCGCGCCGTGGGTGAAAGCCTCGATCACGGCTTCGCCGATGGCGACGTATCGCGCGCAGGGGCCTTCTGCGCCGACGCTCTGGCGGCTGACGCGCGCGCCCTCGATCAGGAGCGACAGGGCATCGGCGAGAAGGTCGGCCTTATCGATTCCAGCATCGCGGCAGAGCTTGGCAAGCCGGTCGCGCTGCGCGGTCTTGAACTCCTCGATCACACGGCGGGCCGGATGGTCCTCCTCGGCAAGCTCCACCGCTACGTTGGCAAGGTCGCAGCCGCGGCCGTCCGCGCAGATGCAGGCGTCGCTCTCGCGCAGCCAGCCATAAATCTGCTTCAGAGGATCGCCAGGATGTTCCCGTTCAAGCTCGAGCCAGAAATCGTCCGCCTCGCGGGCAACGTCGCGCAGGCACTCCGCGACCAGCTCGTCCTTGGAGCGGAAATGCCGATAGAGCGTCATTTTGTTGGTGCCGGCGGCTTCCGCGATCGTATCGACGCCGATGCCCCGGACGCCATGTTTGCGGAACAATTCGCGCGCCGTATCGACGATCCGTTGCCGCGGCTTGAGCACGACCGCACCGTTCGTCCCGCTCGCCATCCTTGAGAGCCTCCAAAAGAAGTAACCGGGGGTTACTTGACAGGGTGTGACCGGTCTGTAACATTCCGCATTGTTACTTACAAGTAACACCTATGGGCCGCGGCCGTCAAGGCGTTGGGGCCCTTCGCTTTTCCAGGACCACGTCAGAAGGGGCGACTCCGATGGCTTGCCGCGATCTCACGCTCGACGAGCTTATTCATGACGATTTGACGCAGGCGCTGATGCGGGCCGACGGTGTCGACGAGGCAGCGCTTCGCGCCCTGCAGCGGCTGGCCGCGGCGGCTCTCCCGTCGGGGCGCGGCGCGAGCGATATGCGTCCAAGGCGCGGCCCGTCCGCGGCGCGGATGGCCGCCGGTGTCCGCCGGTCCGCGACGGGCGCGGCGCCGCATCGCTTCTCCGAATGCTGCGGTGCCTGCTGACATGGTCGAATTCTTCATCCGGCGCCCGATTTTCGCGTCGGCGATCGCCGTCATCATGGTGCTTGCCGGAGCGGTGAGCTATTTCCTCCTGCCGGTGTCGCAGTTTCCCGACATAACGCCGCCGCAGGTGGTGGTCAGCGCCATGTATCCGGGCGCCAGCGCCCAGGTCGTCGCCGATACCGTCACCACGCCGCTGGAGCAGCAGATCAACGGCGTCCAGGGCATGACCTACATGTCGTCGTCGAGCTCCAACGACGGCTCCTCGACCATCACCATCACCTTCGATGTCGGCTATCCGCTGGCGATCGCCGCGGTGGACGTCCAGAACCGCGTGGCCCAGGCCGCTTCCGCCCTTCCGCCGATCGTCAACCAGGGCGGTATCACCATCAAGAAGCAGAACCCGAATTTCGTCCTCATCGTCAACCTGACGTCGCCGGACGGCTCGGTCGATCCGGTGACGCTCAGCAACTATGCCTATCTTCAGATCGTCGATCCGCTGAAACGGCTGCCGGGCGTCGGCGACGTGCAGATTTTCGGCGAGCGGCGCTACTCCATGCGGGTATGGCTCGATCCCGACAAGCTCGCCAATCTCGGGATCACAGCCACTGACGTCCGCGATGCGGTTGCCGAGCAGAACGTGCAGGTGGCGGCCGGCAAGATCGGCCAATCGCCGGCGCCGCCGGGCACGCCGTTCGAAATGCAGGTCAATGCGCTCGGCCGCCTGAGTGACCCCGCCCAGTTCGGCGACATCGTGGTGCGGGCCAACCCGGCCAACGGTTCGGCCGTGCGGTTGCGCGACGTGGCGCGCATCGAGCTTGGCGCGTTGCAGTACTCGTCCTCCGCGTTCTTCGGGAAGGACCCAACAGTCGTGCTCGGCGTATTCCAGATGCCGGGCTCGAACGCGCTGCAATTGCAGGAGAACGTCAAGGCCAAGATGGAGGAACTGTCAAAGCGGTTCCCCAAGGGCATCGCCTACGCGATGCACTACGACACCACGCGCTTCGTCTCGGCGGCGATGCACGACGTGGTGGTGACGCTGGTCGAGGCGCTGATCCTCGTCGTTGCCGTGGTGTTCATCTTCCTGCAAAGCTGGCGCACCACCATCATTCCGACCATCGCGATTCCCGTGTCGCTGATCGCGACGCTGGCCGTGATGGTGATGCTGGGCTTCTCGCTCAACATGCTGAGCCTCCTGGGCATGGTGCTGGCCATCGGCCTCGTGGTCGACGATGCGATCGTCGTGGTGGAGAATGTGGAGCGCCAGCTCGAGGCCGGCCTGCCGCCGCTTGCGGCGGCGCGACAGGCGATGAAGGAAGTCACCGGGCCGATCATCGCCACCACGGCGGTGCTGATGGCGGTGTTCGTCCCGGTGGCCTTCATTCCCGGCGTCGCCGGGCGGCTCTACAACCAGTTCGCGCTCACGGTGGCGATCTCGGTCGGCATCTCTGCGTTCAATTCGTTGACGCTGAGCCCGGCGCTCAGCGCCGCCTTCCTGCGCCATCGCGGCGAGGTGACATTTCCGCCGTTCCGCTGGTTCAACGCCACCTTCGACCGGCTGTCGCACCTCTACGCCGGCAGCGTCGGCTGGCTCATCCGCCTGCGTTATGTGATGTTCGGCCTGTTCGCGATCCTGCTCGGCGCGACCTATCTGGTGTCGCAGCGTATTCCTTCGACCTTTCTGCCGGTCGAGGACCAGGGCTATTTCTTCGTGGTGGTTCAGTTGCCGGACGGCGCCTCGCTGCAACGCACGGACGAGGTGGCGAAGCAGGTGCGTGACGTCCTCCAGGCCACGCCGGGCGTGGACATCGTCGGCGCCATCACCGGCCTTAATTTCCTCACCAACGCCGCCCAGTCGAACTCGGCGGTCGAGTTTGCGATCCTCAAGCCCTGGGATCAGCGGCCGCCGGAGCAGAACGCCTCGGCGATCGTCGCTCAGGTTCGGCCGAAGCTCCTGTCGCTGCCCGGCGCCATCGCGCTGTCGTTCGACCCACCCTCAATCCCGGGTCTCGGAGCGACCGGTGGATTCGAGTTCCAGGTGGAGGACCTGACCGGTCGCGGCAGCAACGCGCTCAACGACGTGACCCAGGCGGTGATCGCGGAGGCGCGCAAGCAGCCGGAATTGAACGCGCAGCAACTGTTCTCGACCTTCAGCACGTCGACGCCGCAGTTCAACTACGACCTCGACCGCAACAAGGCCAAGCTTCTCGGGCTCAGCCTGCCCGACGTGTTCAACACGTTGCAGATCTATCTCGGCTCGCTCTACGTCAACGACTTCAACCTGTTCGGCCGCACCTTCCGCGTCACCCTGCAGGCCGACGACGCGGCGCGCGCCGAGTCCTCCGACCTGTCGCGGCTTTATGTCCGCAACGCCGTCGGCGGCATGGTGCCGTTGAGCACGCTTGGCACGCTCAAGGCGACGGTGGGACCGGAGACGGTGCCGCATTACAATAATTATGCATCGGCCCTCATCAACGGCGGCCCGGCGCCGGGCTACAGCTCCGGCCAGGCTATCGCCGCCATGGAGCGCGCCGCTGCCGCGGTGATGCCGCGCGATTTCACCTACGAGTGGACCGGCATCACGTTCCAGGAGCTCAAGGCGGGCTCGATCGCCACCATCGTGTTCGCGCTCGCCGTCGTGTTCGTGTTCCTGATTCTGGCCGCTCAATACGAGAGCTGGGCCATGCCGTTCATGGTGCTGTTCGCGGTGCCGCTCGCCCTGTTCGGCGCGCTCGCCGCGCTGTTCGTCCGCGGCATGCAGATCGACGTCTATTCGCAAATCGGCTTCGTGATGCTGATCGGCCTTGCCGCCAAGAACGCGATCCTGATCGTCGAGTTCGCGCGGCGGCGGCGCGAGGAGGGCTATGAGATCGTGGAGGCGGCGAAGGAGGCGGCCCGCCTCCGGCTGCGGCCGATCCTGATGACGGCGTTTGCCTTCATCCTCGGCGTGGTGCCGCTGATGGTCGCAACGGGTGCCGGCGCGGCGAGCCGACAGTCGATCGGAACCACGGTGTTCGGCGGCATGCTCGCCGCGACCGTCCTGACCCTCGCGTTCGTGCCCGTGTTCTATGCCGCCATCGAAGGGCTGCGCGAGCGCCGCCGGAGCGGCAAGGCTTACGGGCCTGCGCTGGAACATGCCGCAGCGCCGGCGGAGTAAAATTCCGGGAGAATGACATCATGCACACATGGAAGATGATTTTGGGCGGCGTGGTTGCCGTTGTCGCCATCGCGACGACCGCGGTCGTGCTCTATCACGACAAGGCCCTGGTCCAGGGCAGCGCCGGCGCGGCGACACCGCCGATGATGGCCATGCCGGTGCCGGTGGCGACCGTCGTGAGGAAAACCATCCCGGTCTATCTCGACTACGCCGCGCGCACGGAGTCGATCCGCGCCATCGCGTTGCAGCCCAAGGTCTCGGGCTACATCCAGCAGCAGAACGTGCCGGACGGCACCGACGTGAAGGAGGGCGACCTTCTCTACACGATCGACCCGCGCGACTTCCAGGCCGCGCTCGATCAGGCCAAGGCGGTGGCGCAGCGCGACGCGGCGGCGCTCGACTACGCGCGCTCGAACCTCGATCGCGGCTCCGAACTTGCCAAGAGCGGCTTTCTGGCCAAGGACACCTATGACCAGCGGTCGAGCAACCTGCGTCAGGCTGAGGCGTCGCTCGCGATGGATCAGGCAGCGGTGCGCACGGCCGAGCTGAACCTCAGTTATACCCAGATCCGCGCGCCGTTCAGCGGCCGGCTCGGCCGCAACCAGGCGCCGGTCGGCACGCTCGTCGGCGCCGGTGGCACGGCGCTCAACACGCTCGTTCAACTCGACCCGATCTATGTCACCTTCAACCCGAGCGAGACCGATCTCGCGCGCATCCAGGCGGCGCGGGCGGCCGGCAAGGTCGAAGCCGAGATCACGGTCGCCGGCGGCGCGAGCGCGCCGCACAGGGGCGAGTTGACGTTTCTCGACAACACGGTGGATCGCTCCACCGGGACGATCATCGCCCGGGCCACCATCGCCAATCCCGACAAGGCGCTGTTGCCCGGACAGTACGTTCGCATCCGGCTGATGATCGGCACGGAGCCCGACGCGCTGATGGTGCCGCAGACGGCGCTCGGCTCGAGCCAGCTCGGCAAATACGTCTACGTGGTGGGTGAGGGCAGCAAGGCGGACATGCGCCTTGTCTCGCTTGGGCCGAACGAGGGTGACCTCGTCTCCGTGATCAAGGGCGTGTCGCCGAACGACAGGATCATCAGCGGCAACCTGCAGAAGATCGGTCCCGGCGCGCCGGTGAAGCCGCTGACGCCATAGTCACGGCGAGCGCGCGGTCTGCGCGAGGAACATCGGACGGAAAGGATTCAGGCGGTATCAATAGCGACGGCGCGGGTCGAAGAGGCCAGCCTTCGACGGGCCTGCTCGGCGAAGCATCGCCCGTCGGGATTGCGGCCGGGCGATCAGGCTGCCACGCCTTTGGCGGTCAGGGTCTGGCGCGCCTCGAAGCCTTCGAACTTCGGGTGGTCCAGGTAGAGCGGGCCGGTGGTGTTGTTCCCCGCCCGCGCGTGCGCGGCGCGGAACTGCTCGGACTTGGTCCAGGCCTCGAACGCAGCCTTGCTCTGCCACACCGTGTGCGAGGCGTAGAGCGTGTGGTCCTCGGCCTCCGGTCCCTTGAGCAGATGGAATTCGACGAAGCCCGGCATGGTCGCGAGGTAAGAGTCGCGGTCGAGCCAGACTTTCTCGAACGCTTCTTCCGAGCCCTTTTTGACCTTGAAGCGGTTCATGGCGATGAACATGGAGTTCTCCTTGCTGTGGTTTGCCCGGTCGGGAAGCTGCGGGCCTATCCCTTCTTCACGGAATCGGCCCCGAACCGGACTTTCAGTTCGCCGCGGAAGGTGATGCCGGGTTCCGCGATCGCATTCATATAAGGCGTGTACTCCTCGTTCAGCAGGTTATCCACGGAGAATCCTGCGAGAACGTCCGGGGTCGGCTGATAGCCGATATAGAGCTTCACGAGATTGAAATGCCTGCTGGGGGCGAACGTCAAATCGCCCGTGTCGGTGAGCGGGATGTCGTTGGCGTCCTTGGCCGATACGGCCGCCCAGCGCACGGCTACCGTGAGCTTGCGGTCGAGGAAGCGCGCGCCGGCGGTCATTGCCACCTGGTCCGGCTGGACGGTGGCGAGCGGAATGCCGGTATCGCGGTTGTAGCCGTCGAGATGCTGGCCGGAAATTCCGAAGAACCACGGCCCGGTGTCGTACATCGTTTCGAATTCGACGCCCTCGATGCGGGCATTGGCGATGTTGGTGTATTGATAGCACAGCGAGCCGAAACCGCCGAAGATCGAGGCCGGCGGGCAGGCGAACGGCGGAATGAAGTCCGTCGTGCCGAGCAGGTCGATATAGTCCGTGATGTTGTTGCGGAACACGGCGAACTTGCCGCGCAGCTTGTCACCGGCGGTGAACACGTTGTCGAACTTCAGATTGATGCCGGTCTCGAGCGTCTTGCCGATCTCCGGCCGCAGGCTGGGATTCGGCAGGAAATAGAACAGGTCGCCAGGATGATAGCCGTCGATCAGCGTTTCGGTGACGGCCGGCGCGCGGTAACCCTCGGCATAGGTTCCATAGAACGTGAAGCCGGTGACCGGCGTCAGGCCGACGGTGAATTTCGGCGAGACGTGGTCGCCGCTGGCGTGGGTGCCGCCGCCGTCGAGCGAGTAGCTGTCGTAGCGTGCGGCTGCGATGGTCTCGAGCCAGGTCGAGTAGTCCATCTTCCATTCGGCGAACAGGCCCGATACCTGCCGGGTGCCTCCCGGCGTCAATGCCGATCCGGGATCGCCGGTGCTCGAGACGGAAACGTCGTCATGGAAGCCGTCGGCTCCGACCGTCAGCGTGTGGCGCAGCGGCCCCGTCTGGAAGCGGCTCGAATTGTTGATGTCGGCGCCGTAGGTCTGGATGGTGAAATTCCGCTGGGTGCCGGGCGGGCCGGTGAAATCCACGCCGCCGGTGACGAAGCCCTGCTTCACCGTCTGGTCGGCGCTGGTCTGGTTCCAGTAGGTGCTCGCCGCGAAATCGACCAGCGGCACGTCCGGACGCGAGAACGAATACTTGGCGGTCACCATGTCGTTCGTGACGTGGTTGTCGTAGACCCCCGATATGGCCGGCTGGCCGCTGTCGAATTGCGCGTCGTAGTGGATGCCGCTGAGCTTGATCTCGTGGCCGTCGGCGGGCCGCAGCGTCACCTTGCCGATGCCGGTGCCGATATTCTGGCCGGTGTTGACGACCTTATTGCCGTCGCCGTCGTGGTAATCCCCGCTCGAGCGGTAGGTGCCGCCGGCAAACACATCCACGTTGTCGTTCGGCCGCGCCGCCGCGAACAGCGAGCCGAGCCCCGACGGTCCGTTGCTGCCGAATATGCCGTGGGTGAGGACGCCCCACTTCTCACCGGGCTTCAGGACGTCGTCGGCGTCCTTGGTGGTGAAGGAGGCGATGCCGCCGATCGCGCCGGACCCGTAGATGTTGCCGACCGGGCCGCGCACGATGTCGATTCCCGAGAGCAGCTCGGGCTC
>Ga0180221_1000800_pt1 | contig 24352 bp, 28 predicted proteins | sample eDN5th37CKraftMG_FD_151339 | JGI IMG/M metagenome (GOLD analysis project Ga0180221, IMG submission 151339) | Enriched Miracle-Growth compost microbial communities from Emeryville, California, USA - eDNA 5th pass 37_C Kraft MG (version 2) (version 2) ...
CGTCCCGGCCGCGCTCTACAAGGCGCTGGGCGGCTTCGCCACCAACGGCGTCAACATGACGAAGCTGGAAAGCTACCAGCTCGAGGGCACGTTCAACGCCACCATGTTCTATGCCGACATCGAGGGTCACCCATCGGATCGGATGGTGCGGCTGGCGCTGGAGGAGCTGTCGTTCTTCTCCTCTGAGAAGCGCGTGCTCGGGACCTATCGCGCAAGCCCCTACCGCGCCGAGGCCGCGCGCCTCGCCGCCGAAGGAAAAATCCCGGTGCAGCTTCGCTGACGGGCGCCGCCAGACAGTCGGAAAAGGTGGAGTGACATGAAGCTCGCAGGCAAAGTTGCGATCGTCACCGGCGCCGCCTCCGGCTTCGGACGCGCCATCGCCGAGCGCTTCGTGCTCGAAGGCGCGAGCGTCATCGCCGCCGACATCAACGGCGAAGGCGTGCGCGCGCTGGCCGTCGGCTTCGGCGAGAAGATGGTCCCTGTACAGGCCGACGTATCGGAGAAGCACGACGTCGACGTGATGGTACGCGCCGCCACCGAAGCGTTCGGCGGCATCGACATCGTCGTCAACAATGCCGGCGTCACGCACCGCAACCGGCCGCTGCTCGAAGTGGAGGAGGCCGAGTTCGACCGCATCTACGCGGTGAACGTGAAGTCGATCTACCTGTCGACCATAGCCACGGTGCCGAAGATGGAACGGCGCGGCGGCGGCATCATCATCAACGTCGCCTCCACGGCTGGCGTGCGCCCGCGTCCCGGTCTCACCTGGTACAACGGCTCCAAGGGCGCGGTGATCACGCTGACCAAATCGATGGCGGCGGAGCTGGCGGCGAAGAACATCGCGTCAACGCCATCAATCCGGTGATGGGCGAGACGGGGATGCTGGAGCAGTTCATGGGGCTGCCCGATACGCCGGAGAACCGCGCCAAGTTCCTGGCCGGCATCCCGCTGGGACGGCTATCGCGGCCCCACGACATCGCGAATGCGGCGATGTTCCTCGCCGATCCGGCCTCGGCGTTCATCACAGGCGTCGCCATCGAGGTCGACGGCGGACGCTGCATCTGACGCGCGTCTTATCGGAAAACCGGTGCCCACTTTTCCGGAAGCACTTTCTACCTGTCGTGCTTCTCACCGGAAAACCGGTGCCCACTTTTCCGGAAGCACTTTCTTCTTATCGTGCTTCTCACCGGAAAACCGGTACCCACTTTTCCGGAAGCACTTTCTTCCTATCGTGCTTCTCGCCGGAAAACCGGTACCCACTTTTCCGGAAGCACTCTAGGGCGTCGCTCCGGTCGCGCTGGGCTGCTCTGCCGGATGCTCGGTGGCCGGTGCGCGCGAGGTCGTCGGCTCTTGCGCCGGCGGTGCTGCGGGCGCCTTCGCGGGCGCCGGCCGTTCGCCGGGTTTCTTGCGGTCGAGCCCTTCCTTCACCGCTTCCTTCGCGTCGGCGAGCACACCCTCCGGCAGGGTCACCCAATACTTCTTCCCCGCGATGCCCTTGTAGGGGAGCGCCTTGAACTTCGTGCCTTCAGGGTCGCGCTGGCTCGGATCGCCGGACGGCTTGCCGGTGATGACGGTCTGGATGTCGTTGAGGATGACGTTGTCGTCCACGTAGTCCGAGTGCGTGTAGGTGAAGAACTTCCAGAAGTCGTATTCGGGCGGCGTCTTGTCGATGACGTAGACGTTGCTGGCATTGACATACAGCGGTTCGCCCCACGGCGTGTGGCCGCCCGCGCGGTCGTTGAAGCCGCGCAGGAACGACGACAGCCACAGCACCCAGTCCCCGCCCGACGTGTAGATCGTCACGCGCTGGGCAAGCTTCGCCCAGGTCGAGATCTTTGTGTTGAACACCGCCGCCGAGACGTCCGGCGCCGCGAAGATCACCTGGCCGAGGCGCAGCGTGCCTTCGTCGTGCCGGCGTCCGTCGAGGATGCTGCGGATCGAGCTCATGACGCGCATGAGCTGCTGCGAGCCCATCGAATGGGCCACGATATCGAGCGTGCGGATGTTGTTGTCGCGCAGGACCGCGGCGAGAAACGCCTGCAGCGAGCCCTCGGCCTCCTCGGCGTTGTCGGCATCCTGCAGGTAGCGCAGCGGGCTGCGCACGCTCGGCCAGGAGAACATGTAGACCCGGCCCTTGTAGTCGGCGCCGCCCGCGATCCGCGCCGTTGCCTGCAGCGCTTCGTGGAACGAGTTATTGTAGCCGTGAATGACGAGCAGCGCGTGGGTTGCGTCCTCGGAGGCGGCCGTATCGACGATGCGGATATAGTTCTCGGTGCTGCGGTCGATCGGATCGGTCAGCAGCTTGATGCGCGCGTTTGCGGCGCGTGCACCGCCGCGCCATGCGCCCCGGTAGCTGTTGTCGCCGCGCGTGAGAGAAACGCGCGGATTGACCTGCACGCAGCCGATCGAGATTTTTTCGCTCGGCGCGTTGGCGAACATGGTGGTCATGTCGCCCTTGGGGTCGGCAATGGCGCGCGTCGTGGCGAACACGATGCGGACGCCGCCGCGCCGTGCACGGCGCTGCGGACCGAAGACGCAATTCTTGGTCGTCAGCTCCTGCCAGCCGTTCTGATCGTAGAAGTCCGAGGCGACGATGTTGAAAACGGCGCGCGCGATGAGCGACCACGCGACCTCATTCTCGTTCGGAGCCACCGCGCCGCCCCCGGTGTAGAGCTTGGCGATCTGCTTCTGGATCTTTTCCAGCCGCGCCGCCGGCAGGATCTCGGGCGGGGGCACGAAGCCTTCGGGCGGACGCATGTCGAAGCGGATGTAGATGCCGCGCTGCCCGCCCTGGTATTCGAAATTCATGTTGTGGAAGTAATAGCGGGTGCCCCAGCGGTTGCCGGCGCCCTCGGCGATGACTTCCGAACCCGAATTGTGCACGTAGGTGAGGGTGAGCGCGTTGTACGACTGATAGCCGCGCGAGAAGGATGTGGCGGAAGATTCCCGTCCCGACACCCGGAACACATCGATACCGACCCGGCTCACCTTGGGGTTGTCGTATTCCTGCCAGCTGAGGTCGGAGGGCTTCGCCTCGGGCGGCAGCAGACCCGCCGGGAAGGTCATCTTCAGCTGGTTGACCGGGTTGACCACCTGCTTGAAGCCGATGAAGGCATAGATCGCATCGTTGTTGTGCTTCAGCGATTGGCATTCCGCCTCGGTGAGCACCGCCTCGCCCTCGCCGGGAAGGCCGTTCGCCGCGCGGAAATCGGTAATGGCCGTCCGCAGCATCTTTTCGTTGGCCCGGCCGATCTCGGCAGCCAGGAACCCCGAAAGAATGAGATGGCGCTGCAGCTCCTTGTCGCGGAGCTGGATGTCTATGTCATCGCCCGCGGGGCACGCGGACAGGGCTGGCGAAGCGGCGGCGAAGAAAGCCAGAAGAACGGCAAGCAGTGACGCAAAGGGCTTCATACGCAATTGTTCCCCCCGGATAATCGCGCGCCGAGCCTACGGGGGCTGCGCGCAGGGTGTCAATTCGGCTGGCAGGGCGGGCAACGCACTTGCCGGAGCCATTTGTGGGCAAACCCTAAAGCGGAAAAATGACAGCCCTTGCGAAGGTGTTGGCGCCTGGGCGGGGGAGGGTTGTAAGCTGCGGCCTCACCCCCCATAATCGGCTTCGGGAGGTTGGCGGCGGACGCATCCCTCGCCAACCGGGTCAGGTCCGGAAGGAAGCAGCCCTAACGATCAGGACGCGGGTCGTTCGTCAGCCTCCTCTATTTTTTCTGCTCACGGGCCGATCGCTCGCCGCCGCGCGACGAGCTGCCCTCCGCGAGGGCGCGACCGGTCTACCGGGCTGAACTCGGCTCCGCCAGGATACCGAGCTGAGCTCGGCTCCGCTAAGACCGTCGCCTTGCTCCCTGGCCCCGCCGGGCCGAAGGTAGAGACATGGCCGTAAAATCGCCCGAGACGATCGACGCCGGCAACGCGGGGACATCCGGCAAGCCCTACGTCGTGCTGGCGCGCAAGTACCGCCCCCAGAGCTTCGACGACCTCATCGGCCAGGAAGCGATGGTGCGGACCCTGCGCAACGCCTTCGCGTCGGGACGCATTGCCCAGGCCTATATGCTCACGGGCGTGCGCGGGGTCGGCAAGACGACGACGGCACGCATCATCGCCCGCGCATTGAATTACGAGACCGACACGGTCACCGTTCCCACCATCGACATGCCGGTGCCGGGCAGGCACTGCGCCGAGATCATGGAGAGCCGCCATCCCGACGTGATCGAGATGGACGCCGCCTCCAATACGGGCGTCGACAACATCCGCGAGCTGATCGAGAGCGCGCGCTACAAGCCGATCATCGCGCGCATCAAGGTCTTCATCATCGACGAGGTCCACATGCTCTCGAAGGGCGCGTTCAACGCCCTTCTGAAGACGCTCGAGGAGCCGCCGGAGCATGTGAAGTTCATCTTTGCCACCACCGAGATCCGCAAGGTTCCGGTGACCGTGCTGTCGCGCACGCAGCGCTTCGATCTGCGCCGGGTGGACGTGCCCGAGCTGAGCGCACACTTTGCCGGCATTGTCGGCAAGGAAGGTGCCACCGCAGACGACGACGCCCTGGCGCTCATCTCCCGAGCGGCGGGGGGATCGGTGCGCGATGGCCTGTCGCTGCTCGATCAGGCCATCGCCATGGGCGAGGGGCATGTGGGCGCCGAAACGGTGCAGGCGATGCTGGGCCTTGCGGACCGCGGACGCGTCTTCGATTTGCTCGAGCACGTCTTCCGCGGCGACGCCAAGGCGGCGCTGCTCTCGCTCGATGAATTGCATCGCGCAGGCGCCGAGCCGGTGCAGCTCATCGCCGACCTTGCCGAGGCCGTTCACGCGGCCGCGCGCATCAAGGCCGTGGGATCCGATGCCGGCGGAGCGGGCATGAGCGCGGAGGAACGCCGCCGCGCCGGAGCCATCGCCGACCGCCTGTCGACACCGCTCCTGTCGCGCGCCTGGCAGATGCTGCTGCAGGGCGGCGAGGAGACGGGCAAGGCCGCGAACCCGCGCGCCGCCGCCGAGATGGTGCTGATCCGCCTCGCCTACACCGCCGATCTTCCATCGCCCGACGAAGTCATCCGCATGCTCGGTGGCGAGGGTGCGCTCGCCCGCAACGGAAAGCCCGCGCCCGCGGGAGGCGGAGCCGGCCGCGATGCGCCGCTGAACAGCGCCGAAAACGTCGAGCGCACCGCGCCGGCGCCGTCGGCGTTTGTGTCCGCATCTGCGTCAGCGCCTGAAGCGAGCACTCTGCCCGCCGCCATGAGCGATCGGCCCATTCCCTTCGCGGACGATGGCGGCGCTTACGGTGCCTATGCCGACGACGACGGCTTCGGCTTCGATGCGGAATATGACGCATCCCTCGACGAGTTGACCGGCACTGCGCCGAGCTCGGCACCGGCCGCATTGGCCGATCCGCGCTCGTTCGCGGAAGTGATCGCCCTCGTCGGCGAGCGCCGGGACATGATGCTGAAAATGCACCTGGAGGACCGTGTCAGCCTCGTGAAGTTCGACGCGGCAGCGGGCGCCATCGATCTGTTCCTGTTGCCGGGTGCGCCGCCCCAACTCGCCAACGAGCTGCGCGAGAAGCTGAATAGCTGGACCGGCCGCAAGTGGGTCGTCGTGCTTTCGAAGGAGAAGGGTGAGCGGGCTTTCGGCGAGATGCGCCGCGAACGCGAGGCCGCCGAGATCGAAGCGCTCAAATCCCATCCGGCGGTGAAGGCGCTGCTGGAGCAGTTCCCCGACGCCAAGATCGCCGATATTCGTCCGCTCGCCGGACCCGACCGCGGCAAGACCGGGACCGGCTGAGTGCTTCCGGAAAAGTGGGTACCGGTTTTCCGGTGAGAAGCACGACAGGTAGAAAGTGCTTCCGGAAAAGTGGGCACCGGTTTTCCGGTGAGAAGCATGACAGGTAGAGAGTGCTTCCGGAAAAGGGGGCACCGGTTTTCCGGTGAGAAGCACGGGTAACATTGGCCACTCTGCGATTGATGAGGCGCTGAGCCGCCGGCAGAGCCATTCAACGGAGGCACGTACCGCATGAAAGACCTGATGGGCATGATGAAGCAGGTGGGCCAGATGCAGGCCCGCGTGCAGCAGATGCAGGAAGAGCTGGCCGGCATGGAGATCGACGGGCAATCCGGCGGCGGGCTCGTCAAGGTTACGCTCACCGGCAAAGGCGATGTGAAACGCGTGCACATCGATCCGAGCCTTGCCAAGGGCGACGAGGTCGAGATTCTCGAAGACCTGATCGTCGCCGCGGCCGCCGACGCGAAGGGCAAGCTCGACACCACGCTGCAGGCGAAGATGCAGGAGATGGCCGGAGGCCTGCCGCTGCCGCCGGGCCTCAAGCTGTTCTAGACCATGATCGCCTCGGAGCCGACCAGTCCGAAGCGTGAATCATCGGCCCCGTAAAAGACTAACCCCATTGCCTGTTCGAGGAGCGCACCATGACATTGCGCATATCATCGCCGGCATTCACGGACGGCGGGGAGATCCCGACGAGCTTCACCTGCGAAGGCCGCGATCTTTCACCCGCGCTTGCCTTCGAAGGCGCACCCGAAGGCACCCAAAGCCTCGTCTTGATCGTCGATGATCCCGATGCGCCCGACCCGGCGGCACCGAAGATGACCTGGGTGCATTGGGTGCTCTTCGATCTGCCACCCGATACGGCAGGTTTGCCCGAGGGCGTGACGGCGCTGCCCACCGGCACCGGGGAAGGTCTCAACGATTGGAAGCGTACCGGCTATGGCGGCCCGTGCCCGCCCATCGGGTGCCACCGCTACTTTTTCAAGCTTTACGCGCTCGACACGAAACTCTCGCACCTCGAACAGCCGACGAAGGCGAAGCTTCTCCAGGCCATGGAGGGGCACATCCTCGCCGACGCGCAGATCATCGGCACCTATCAGAAGGCTGGATGAAGGTTTCCCGAACGCCGCAATCGGTGGGCCGATGCCCCGAGAGGAGGACGATGACGCGGGCTCGCTTCGATCGCAGCTCGGCAGGGCCGGTCCGGCGCGCAGCCGCGACAGTGGTTGGATTGCTCGCGCTTGCGTCCGGCGCCAGCGCCGAGCCGCCGAAGTCCTTCGTAGACGTCAAAACGCAGATCCCGGATCTCGTCGTGGAGATGCGCTACGCGACGGCGCAGAACTTCATCGGCCGGCCCATTCCGGGCTACAACGGTGCGCGCTGCTTGCTGACACGCGCCGCGGCCAGAGGCCTGCAATGCGTCGCCGACGCCGTGCGCCCGCGCGGCTACGCGATCAAGGTCTACGACTGCTACCGGCCGCAGCGCGCGGTGAATGCGTTCGTCTCCTGGGGCCGCAATCTGCGCGACCAGAAGATGAAGTCCGCCTACTACCCGCAGGTCGATAAGCGGAACCTTTTCCGCGACAGCTACATTGCCTCACGCTCTGGCCACAGCCGCGGCAGCACCGTGGACCTCACCCTCATACCGCTGGAGCATAAGACCGCGGCAACCGACAAAGGGGAGAAAACCGTGCGCGCCTGCGATTCCGCCGAAGGGTCCCGCACCGACGACGGCAGCACCGACATGGGCACGGGCTTCGACTGCTTCTCCACCCTTTCGCATACGTCCTCGCGCAAGGTGAGCGCTGCCCAGAAGGCCAACCGCGAGTTGCTCCGCGGCACCATGCGTGCGTGCGGCTTCTACAACAATCCCAGTGAGTGGTGGCATTACACCCTGCGCGCGGAGCCCTATCCGGAAACCTATTTCGATTTCCCCGTGGAGTAGTCGGTAACCAGCCCCATATACAATCCTAGGCAACCACGAAGCTTCAACAGCGAGGAACGGCACATGGCATTCGACGACGTCAAGGCAGAGTTGGGCATCCTGCTGACGCGCATGCAGAACGAGCCGCAGGACCGCCACGAGCTTTATCTCCAGCTCATGGAGAAGCTGAACGAGCTGAAGGCCTTCGGCATGCCGCTCCCCCAGGACCTCGTCGAGCTGGAAAAGGGATTGGGCGAGGAGTTCGCAGCCGAGCAGCGCGAGGCCGAGTAGGCTTCCCGGAACGCCTCTCCCCACCTGGCGTTTGCCTGAAGCGTCCCGGCGATGGCCGGGCGCCAGTGCGGCTGACACGTTGGTGGTGAGGCGTTCGAATAATGAAACGCAAGCGGCTCAGTTTTCGGCGCGGCTTCCGCGTGGCGATCGATGATCGGCGCGCCCAGGCCGCGGAGATGACCATCGCGCCCGGCGGCAAGGAGGGTGGCGAGGACAATCGCCACCGCGGCGCAGACCAGTGGCTCTACGTCGTGTCGGGAAGCGGTGAGGCGCGCATAGAAGGAAGCAAGCTCCGGCTTGGACCTGGCACCCTGCTGCTGATCGAACGTGGCGAAAAGCACGAGATCCGCAACACGGGGGACGAGGTCTTGAAGACGCTGAACTTCTACGTGCCGCCGGCCTACACCAAAGCGGGAAACGAGAAAGCCGCGGGAAAGTCCTGATCCCCTGTCGCAGCGTCACTGTGGGCGCGCGGCGACCTTCGCAGGCCGCGCGAGCTTGCGCGCCGCGCGCACGTGTGCCTCTCCGTTGAGGCATGCCCCGGTGATGTTGGCGAGGAACAGCTTCGCGGCATATTCCCAGCTGTATTCGGCCGCCTTCGCGCGGACGGTGTCGCGGTCGAGCGCACGCGCAGCAAGGGCTGCTGAACGCAAATCCTCCGAGAGAATGCCCGTTACGCCATCGGTGACGACATCGCGCGGACCGCAAACGGGCAGCGCCGCCACCGGCAGACCCGACGCCATCGCTTCGAGCAGCACGATGCCGAACGTATCGGTGCGGCTCGGGAAGACGAACACGTCCGCCGAGGCATAGCAGGCGGCGAGTTCCTCGCCCGTGCGCCTGCCCGCGAACAGCACCTGCGGATAACGCGCCTTCAGCTCGTCGAGCTGCGGACCCGAGCCGACCACCACCTTGCGGCCAGGAAGATCGAGATCGAGAAAGCCCGCGATGTTCTTTTCCGCCGCGATGCGCCCGACATAGAGAAACACGGTTTCTTCGCCGAAGAGCCGCACCGCCCGCGGCCGGAAAAGCTCGGTGTCGACGCCGCGCGTCCACGGCAATACGCGCTCGAACCCGTGCCCTTCGAGCTCTCGGCTGAGCGAGGGTGTCGCCACCATCAATCCCGCGCCCGCGTTGTGAAAGCGCCGCAGCAGCGCCAGCGTCCAGCTTTGCGGAATGGCGAAACGCTGGCTGAGATATTCCGGGAAGCGTGTGTGAAAGCTCGTCGAGAAGCGGATGCGCCGGGCGAGGCAATAGCGCCGCGCCATCCAGCCGATGGGCCCCTCGGTGGCGATATGCACCGCATCGGGCTTCACCGCATCGAAGCGCTCCGCGATCCGGCCCGCATCCGGCAGGGCGAGGCGGATTTCCGGATAGGTGGGGCAGGGCAGCGTGCGGAATTCGTGCGGGGCAAGCACCGACATCTCAACACCGAGCGCCGCCAGCTCGATGGCGAGCCGCTCGTATGTGCGCACCACGCCGTTCACCTGGGGGTACCAAGCGTCCGACGTGACGAGAATACGCATCACGCGACCTGGAGCGTTTCGGCAAGCTTGGTGGAAATGGCGCGCTGGCGCGCCTGCACCACATCGTGCCAGCGGATCAGCTCGAGCGCGCCATCGCCGGTTTCTCCGATGGCCGTGCAGCTCTCCACCCAGTCGCCCGTGTTGAGATAATGCACGCCCTCGATGTGCCGCGAGGCCGCGTGGTGGATGTGCCCGCAGATCACGCCGTCGACGCCGTGCCGGCGCGCTTCGTCGGAAAGCGATTTCTCGAACTCGCCGATGAAGTTGACGGCCGTCTTCACCCGCAGCTTCAGGTGTGCGGAGAGCGACCAGTAGCCGAGGCCGAAGCGCCGGCGGATGAAGTTCAGCGGATGGTTCATCCACAGCGCCAGCTCGTAGCCGCGATCCCCCAGGAACGCGAGCCATTTCGCATAGCGCACGACGACGTCGAACTCATCCCCGTGCAGCACCAGATACCGCTTGCCGTCCGCGGTGGCGTGCACCGTCTGGTGTTCGATCTCGATGCCGCCGAAATGCTGGCCGCAGTATTGGCGCAGGCCCTCGTCGTGATTGCCGGGAATGAAGATGACGCGCGTGCCCTTGCGCACCTTGCGCAGGAGCTTTTGCAGCACGTCGTTGTGTGACTGGGGCCATATGGCGCCACGCCGGATGCGCCAGAAATCGATCATGTCGCCCACCAGGTAGATCGTGTCTGCCTCCGTCTCCCGCAGGAAGTCCAGCAGCATATCGGCCTGGGCGGACCGCGTCCCAAGGTGGACGTCGGAGATGAAGAGCGTGCGGTAGTGGACCATGTCCATCCTCTTGAGCAGCAAGCTTCCTTGCGCTTTGGATGAGGCCCAATGACCGGATTCAGTTTGCAGTATTGTGACAGCCGCGCCGATCATGGTTAACTGCCGCGAGAAAGCGGCTTCCGTCCGGGCGCGTGCACTCCCTGGGCGGGGTCGCGGGATGCGTCCGTCATACCGCGCCGGGACGCCTCAGTAGATCTTCACCGGGAAATAGCGCTCGACGAGCTCGTCCAGCCGGCCATTGGCCCGCAGCCGCGCAAGCGCGCCGTTGAGCAGCGTCTTGATCTGCGAGTCCGTCTTCGGAACGGCAATGGCGATGCCGTCGCCGAAGAATTTGGGCTCCAGGTATGCGCCGCCCTTCAATTCGCAGCACCGTTTCGAGGCCGTGCCGTGCAGCCAGAACACGAGGCTGATGCCGTCATCGAAGATATAGTCGACCTGACCCTGGATGAGCGCATCGCGCGCAAGATCGGGGTTTTCGTATGTGCGGATGGCGCTGGAGCGGAAGAAGGTGCGCAAGAACGCCTCGTGCGGTGAGTTCTTGGCAACGCCGATGCGCTTGCTCTCCAGTGTTTCCGGGCTGATCTCGAGATTCTCGCCGTCGCGCTTGCCCGCAAAGCGGCCCGGCGTCTGGAAATAGCGGTCGGTGAAATCGACCTCGGCGAGCGCCTGCGGCGTCACCGCATGGGAGGCGATCACCGCATCGGCCTCGCCTCGCCGCAGCGCCAGCAGCAGCTCGCCCCACGGGCGCACCTTGATATCGCAGGCCGTATTGAGCTCCATGCAGATGGCGCGCGCCAGATCGACGTTGAGCCCGACCAGCGTGCCGTCCTCGTCGTAGAAGTTGAACGGCGGGAAATCCCCCTCGGTGAGGAAGCGCACCACGACGCGCCGCGAAGGCTCGCCTGTCTCTTCGCTTGCCGACGGGACATCTTCGCTGGCGCCCTCCTGAGCCACCGTGCCCTGCGGCAGCCAAATCAGAAGCGCAGCGAGCGCGACGAGGCCGAGCGCCAGGCGGCGGAAGGCAGCGAGCGGTGAGAGTGCCGGACGGTTTGGGATCATGGCCGGTCGAATCCGCGCAGCGGGCAGGCTGAATCGCGCCCACTATGGTCAAACCCAATACTATGGCAAGATGATCCTCGGCTCGCCGGGGGGAGGGCCATCGTGCTGGGGCATTCGCTATCCAAAAGGGCGGACACGACCGCCCGCAAAAATCAACGTTTATCGTCCGGCACCCTGGACGAGGCCGCCCGTACCCGCTCCCTTCTGGAAGCCGTAGGCGGCCTGCGCACCCGCAATCCCGAGCTTTCCGCGTCCGTCGGCCTGTGGGCCTGGCAGCGGCGCGTTCTGATCGGTGCGGCTCTGCTCCTGGCCGGCGGGCTGATGCTCGCCACCGAGGCGACGATCATCGCCCTCCTGGCGCTGCTGGCGTTTCCGTTCCTCTGCGTCGTGCTTCTCCGCAGCATTGCCCTGTGGCAGTTGCGCTTTCCACCTCCGCGTGTGTCCGCGCCGCCGTCCGCCGGCGCCGATGACGCCGCGCTTCCGCTCTATACGATCCTGGTGCCGCTGTTCCGCGAGGCGGCCGTGGTGCCGCAACTCGTCGACTCCCTGCGCGCGCTCGACTATCCGCCCGAGCGTCTCGAGGTCATGCTCATCGTTGAAGAGGTCGACCGCGAAACGAAAGCAGCGCTGGAGGTCGCGGGCCTCGATCCGCACATGCAGGTCATCGTGGTGCCGGATGGCCAGCCCCGCACCAAGCCGCGTGCCACGCAATACGCGATGCAATTGGCCAAGGGCGAGTATGTCGTCGTCTACGATGCCGAGGACGTCCCCGAGCCAGACCAGCTCCGCCGCGCGCTCGCAGGCCTCGAGGCGGGCGGCGGGCGTCTCGGCTGCCTGCAGGCGCAGCTCAACATCGACAACTCCGACGTGAGCTGGTTCACGCGCCAATTCACCATCGAATACACCGCGCTGTTCGATTGCATCCTGCCCGCCCTGGAGCGGCTGCAGCTCCCGGTGCCGCTGGGTGGAACATCGAACCACTTTCCGCGCCGGGTGCTCGATGCCGTCGGCGGCTGGGATCCCTACAACGTTACCGAGGACGCCGATCTCGGCATGCGCCTAGCGCGGCAGGGATGGCACGTCGGCGTCATCCCCTCCACCACCTGGGAGGAGGCGCCGCAGACGTTCGGTGTCTGGAAAGGGCAGCGCACGCGCTGGCTCAAGGGCTGGATGCAGACCTACCTCGTGCACATGCGCCAGCCGGGCCGCTTGTGGCGCGAGCTGGGCGCGCGCCGTTTCATCGGGTTTCAGGTGCTGATGGGCGGCATGATCCTGTCCGTGCTGGTGCACCCGTGGTTCTACCTGCTTATCGCCTTCGATCTCTGGCAGGACCGCATGTTGAGCACCCCTCAGAATGTCTTCGGGCAGTGGCTGCTTGGCATCGGCATTTTCAATCTCGTGGCGGGATATGTGAGCGCCATCGCGCTCGGAACGGTTGCGGCGGCGCGCCGTGGGCGGCTGAGGCTGGCCGCCCACGCGCTGATGATGCCGGCCTACTGGCTGGCGATATCCTTCGCGGCGCACCGCGCGCTGTTCCAGCTCGTATCGGCGCCGTTCTATTGGGAGAAGACCGAGCATTTCGGACGGCGGCCAATGCCGTCCGCCGCGGCGAACTCCGAGGCGTCAGGCGAAAAATCGCAAAGCCTTGTCTGAGATGCGCTGGCGGGTCTGGCTGTAATCCGCCCACGGGTCGGCCTTGCGCCGCAGTCGCTGCAACACGAGCGGGATCGTGAACGCGTTCGCCGCCTTGATGCGCGACAGCTCCGTCCATGTCACCGGTGTGGCAACGCTTGCCCCGGGCCTGGCGCGCGGTGAATAGGGCGCAACCGCCGTTGCGCCGCGCTCATTGCGCAGCCAGTCGATGAAGATGCGTCCGCGCCGTTTCGCCTTCGACATCGTGGCCGTGAAGCGCTCGGGCTCGTTCTGTGCGAGCTTCTCGGCGACACCGCGCGCAAATCCCTTCACGGTTTCCCACCCCTGGCGCGCATCGAGCGGCGCGATCACATGGATGCCCTTGCCGCCGGTCACCAGCGCGAAGCTTTCCAGCCCCGCCGCCTCAAGCAGCTTGCGCACGTCGCGCGCCGCCTCGCGCACGGCCGCGAAATCGACGCTCGGATCCGGATCGAGATCGAAGATGAGACGGTCGGGACGCTCCAGATTCCCCGCCCGTGCCCCCCAGGGGTGGATTTCGAGGCCGCCAATCTGCGCCACCGAGACGATGCCGGCCGCATCATCGACCATGAGATATTGTGCGACCTTGCCATCGCCTTCGCGCACGGGGGCCGACTTGAGCGCGCTGGGAAGGCCCTTCTTCGCGTGCTTCTGATAGAAGCAGGTCTTCGCCGCGCCCTCCGGGCAGCGCACGATGCTCAGCGGCCGTTCCTCGACATAGAGGAGCATGTGCTCGCTCACGGTCAGCAGATACCGCGCCAGCTCGAGCTTGGTGATGCCCGCGCCGGGGAACAGCATCCGGTCCGGGTTCGAGATTGCAACGCCCCCGACCGTGTTCGCGTCCTGCGCTTTGTCAATCGGCTTTGGCATCTGCGTCTGCACCTGTCTTGCCGGTTTGTCACCCCGTAGCCCGAGGAATGCCGGATGACGCAGTATGCCGTCCTCCGTGCGCTCCGTGTAGGCGATCTGCGCCACGAGCCGTGGCTCCACCCAGCGGGCATCGCGCAGTATCGCGCGCGGCGCATCGACGAACGGGCTCGTCTTGCGCGCGCAGCTCGCGAGCTTGGCGCCGAGATCCTCCAGCATAGCGGTATCGAAGCCGGTGCCGACACGGCCGCGATAGTGCAGCTTGCCGCCGGCGTATTCCCCCAAGAGCAGCGAGGCGAAGGGGCGCCCTTTCTTGTCCGAGATGCGATACCCGCCGATCACAAACTCGTCGCTTCCGAGGCACTTGCTCTTCAGCCAGCCCATCGAGCGCCGCGACACGTAGGGCTTGTTCGCCTGCTTGGAGACGATGCCTTCCAGCCCGAGATTGCACGCCTTGGCGAGCACCTCGCCACCGTGCCCGGCCACATCCTCGCTGTAGCGGATCGCATCCGGCGCGCCGTTCAGCACCTTACGCAGGATTTCCTTGCGTCGCTCCAGCGGCTCGGCGCGCACATCGCGCCCGTCGAGTTCGAGAATGTCGAACACGTAGTAGATGAGTGGCGCGCGCTCATTGCGCAGCGCGTTCTGCAGGCGCTGGAAGCTCGAGCGGCCTTCGGGATCGAGGGCCACGATCTCCCCGTCGAGCAGCGCGCTGGCGACCTTCAAGTCCTTCAGCGCGTTCGCGATAGAAGAAAATTTCGCCGTCCAGTCCTGGCTCGAGCGCGTGTAGATGCGCACTTTGCCCGCCGCGATCGCGGCGATGGCCCTGTAGCCATCGTATTTGATCTCGTGCACCCACCCATCGCCTTCGGGCGGCGATGTGACCAGCGTGGCGAGCTGCGGAGCAACGAATTCGGGAAGCGCGAGGGACGCCGTGCGCGCAGGCTTCGCTGCCTTCCGTTGAGGCACCGCCGGTGACTGCGAGCGGCCCAATGCCATCGGCTGACCCTGAGATGTGCGCACCAAGCTTATGGTCGGCATACGTCGCACGCTGAGCTTAAGGCTCCCTTTAAGGCGCCCGCCCGCGCTCTGCGCAGGCCGGAAGGTGAGCCCGCGGATCGGCCACCTCCCGCACGAGGCGCAACAGCGTCGAAGCTTTCACCGGCTTGGTCAGGAAGCGCACACCGCCGGGCAGATGCCCGCCGTCCGGCAAATGGCCCCCATCGGGGACAGTGACGCCGGACACCAAAACGATGCCCGTGCGCGGCGATTCCGTGCGCACCCGTCGCGCCAGCTCGAAACCATCCACCGTGCCGGGCATGGCGACGTCACTGACGACGGCACATACGCCGCCTTCGGCGAGCCGCCGCAGCGCCTCCTCGCCGGTCCCGGCCTCGACCACATCGAAGCCCGACTGGCCCAATATGCCCGACACGTAATCCCGGATCAGCGGCTCGTCCTCGACCACGAGGATCGAGCCCTTACTGGAAGTCCACCTGTTCATGGAATTTCAACGGGCGGGCGGCGGGCGCTGTTCCCGCACGCACCTGCCATGCGGCATCGAAGGCGCCCGGTTCCCGGCCCGTTCTCCGGGCAGCGTGACGTTAGACCCCCATCGGGTCTAACCGGAGGCTTGCCCCGCGCGCCCCTGTTGGTAGCAGCTCACTCCCTCAGGCCGCACGCGGCCCCGGATCGTCATCGTCGGGCGGCAGCCCGTCGCCCGTGACAGCGGAAACGGGCTTACGCCATGCCGGGAAGGCAATCACCGAGCCGCCGCCGGGTGAGGCGCGATCCTGCCCGGCGTGCGCCGCCATCCGGTCGAGCAGGCGCTCTTTCCGGTCCGCCTCCGGCTGGAAGGCAACCTTTTCGAGATACAGCTCCTCCACGCCGCCTTCAGGCCGCGCGACGATGACCGTATCGCCGGCCAGCAACCCGAGCAGTGCAAGACCGCGCAGCGTGGTGATCGGGAGAGCAAGACAAGACTGCGCGGTCTCGCCGCCGAGGACGAGGATGCGGCTGTCGCTTTGACGGCCGTCGATCACATAGTCGATGCGGCTGTCGAGGGTCGCGATATCGGGCCCCATGTCCTCTTGCAGCATGACCGTCGCGGTCGAAAGTTTGTTGCGCAGCAGACGCAGGAATGCGTCCTCGCGATAGGCCTCCTGGTCCAGCAGCGTTTCGAGGGCCGTGAAATCCTTGGTCGATAGGAAGCAATGGGCAAGCTTGGGCATGGCAATTCTCCGCCGCACCGGGCTTCGGTGCACCGAGACAGAACGGGTGGCTTTGAGGATCTCCCCTGGCCCCGGCGTTGCGTTTTGAAGCGCGGCGCCAGGGGCTAGACGCCTGAGATGGAAGGCCTCTGGCGGAGAAGTGGCATGCTGCTGATAACCAAGGCGCGCCTCCCATTCACCATTGCATCCACGCCGCGCGTTGCCTTCGCGCGCTGCGCGTTAGTCGGCGAGAACCGAGCTCGGCTGCTCGACACTGAGAACCGTCAGCGCGTGCCGCTGGCCATCGCGCGTGACCCAAGTGATGGACTGGCCCTTTGAAAGCCCGATGAGCGCGGTGCCGATCGGCGTGAGAATGGAGATGCGGTTCGCGGCGATGTCCGCTTCGCCCGGATAGACCAGTGTCACGCGGCGCTCCTGGCCGGAATCGGCGCGGTAGGCGATCGTCGAATGCATCTGTGCCACGCCCGGCGGAATGAGGGCGGCAGAGACCACCTGCGCCCGGTCCATTTCCGCGAGCAGCTCCTCGGCGACGGCGGGGAAGCGATCGAGCGCACCCGTGGCGAGGTCGCTGAGGCGCTTGTAGTCGACGTCGCTGACAACGATGGCAGGCTTGGTGCTGTTGGCTTTCGTGAGCTCGGTCATGGGATAGGTATACTCCTCCGCGGTGCGCAAACGTGACCAGCGCAGAGCTGCACCGGCTGAATCTGTCTATGTTGAATGGTTTGGCGCCGGGGTGGCGATGCAATCATATGCAGCCCGAATGCACCCCTGGAGCTCGGGGCGCACAATGGCCGAGCCCCAGGGCTAGATTTCCGCGATCGGATGAATCCGGAACGTGCTCGTGTGCATTTTCGCCATCCCGTGAATCTGGCGTGTTCTCACGTTTTGTCAATGGTGCGATTGACGGGGGCGCGATCGGCGCGGCGAGCACCATTGGAGACCGGCAATCTCGGCGGGCTTATGGCGGTCCCGCGCAACGGGCGCGTTGCTACAAATTGCGAAGCATTTATGGCGACCTGGACACGGCGCGCGGCGAACCCTCACCCGTGACGATCCAATCCATCGGAATGTCATAGGCCTGCGGGAAGATGTTGGCGATGGCTGTGTTGGGATGGCCCACTCCGATTGCCATCGGGCGCGGCGTGAGGCTCGCGAGCGTGCGGTCGAAATATCCTCCACCGTAGCCGAGGCGGTAGCCGCGGGCATCGAAGCCCACCAGCGGCGCGATGACGACGGTCGGCGCAACGAGCGCGCCGTCGGCCGGATAGGGAATGTTCCAGACGCCCCGTTCCAGGCGCGCTCCCGGCCACCATTCGCGAAAGACGAGCGGCTGGCCTTTGCCGAGCACGATCGGCAGTGCCGTCCGCAGCCCGGCCGTAGCAGCCCGCGCCATCCAGGGCCGCAAGTCCGGCTCGCCGCGGAACGGCCAGTAGAGGCTGACAATCGTCCCGTCCGTGCGCGGGATGATGGTGTCGAGCTCGCGCGCAACGCGCTTGGCGTGCGCCTCTCGCTCGGCAGCGGTAAGCGCCATGCGCGCCGCAATGAGCCGCTTACGTTCGCCATAGCGCCAGCGTGTAAGGTTTTCGCCCGCACGTTCATGGCTCAAGCCGGCAAAATCCGTCTCGATCTCGTGCATGGCACACGGCGGCGATGCCGGCGCATCGAACTGGCGGTCTTCCTCATCCACGTGTCGCTCCGCCGTCATCCTTGTTGTCCCTTGCTTGTTGTCCCTTGCAATAACGCCCGCGCGGCATCTTGCGTTTCCACGCGCCGAAGCTTAGCCGCGCCTCGACATGAATATCGTAGGGCGATAAAAACGGAGATGGCAATTCACTTTCCGTGGGGGTCCCCATGCGCAGGATAGGCCTGATCGGAGGGCTGAGCCCGGAATCGACGGTTCACTACTACCAGCGGCTCTGCACTGAATATAACCGCATATACGGCGGCCTGAACTTCCCGCCAATTACGCTCGAGAGCCTCAACCTGCAGATCCTCTTCGATCTCTTTGCAAAGAACGATTGGGACGGCGTTGCGGAAATTCTGCTCGGCGCTTTGCGGCGGCTCAAGGCGGCCGGAGCGGACTTCGCCGCCATTCTCGCCAACACACCCCACAATGCCTACGCGCAGATCCGCGACACCTCTCCATTGCAGATCGTCACCATCATGGACGCCACCGCCGCCGCGCTGAGCCGCGACGGACGGCGCAAGGTGGCGCTCCTAGGAACGAGAGCCACGATGGAGTTCGGTTTCTTCCAGGATCATTTCAGCGCCAGGGGCATCGGGACGTGCGTGCCGCGTGCGGCCGAGCGCCGGACGCTCGACCGCGTTATCTGGGAGGAGCTCTCCCACGGGATAGTAAGGCCGGAATCGACCGCCGCCGCCCGCGCGATGATCGCCGGTCTCGAGGCGCGAGGGGCAGAGGCGGTCATTCTCGGGTGCACGGAGCTCGGCCTGCTGATCTCCGAAAAGGATACCGCGCTCCCGCTGTACGACACCTTGAAGCTCCATGCCGATGCGATCCTCGACCATGCCGCGGAAGCCCCTTCGGATGCGGCCGGGACACATCGGGCCTGCGCGACCGCAAAATAGTGCCAAGGGGTACGCACGCGGCGCGCAGGTGTGGTAAGGGGGCCGGAGGAAGTGTGCTGGGGAGGCACTTCCTCCGCGGCGCTGCGATAGCGGGCGCCGCTGGGCGGGGCCGGCGACCATCCAGCGCCGGCGCCCGCCTCCGATAATTCCATGATCCCGGCTCGGCTGCTTCAGTCGAACTGCTCCAAGAGCTGGTCGAGCACCGGCCGGATGCCGCGCAGCTCCCTGAGGTGGGCGGCGGCAAGCTTATCCATCACCCGTTCCGTCTTCGCGGTGAGGCGAACCTGCACGCGCCGCAGGTCCTCCTTGTCCTTCGCCCGTGTGACGAACCCGTTCTTTTCGAGGCGGTCGACCAGCTCTACCGCCGTGTGGTGCCGTATCAAGAGACGGTCGGCGATGTCCTGGATGCCCAGATCCGTCTTGCTGCGGGAGCCCTTGATCGCCAGCAGGGCCTGGTATTGCTGCGGGCTGAGGCCGGCGTCGTCCGCCGCCTTTTCGCTGAACGCGAGAAACTGACGCAGCGCATACCGGAAATCGGCGAGCGCTTCGTAGCTGTGCTTGGGAAACTTGCGGCGGGTAGCGGGCTTCGACATAGGAAGATCTCTTGTGTATATCGTGAGGCGATATATCATCCATGCCCGGCCGGAGCCGGCACGGACTTTCAACTCGAAGGTATAGCGGACTCCTTCCCATCTGTGACCCGCTCTCGCATGGATTTTCGCATGGCCAAGCATAGGCATCCACGAACCGTTGCCGCCTCGCACGGCGTGGCGACGGACGCAGCGTTCGGGGCCGTGACCCCGCCCTTGTACTTGACGACCACCTTCGAGTTTGTAGGATTCGAGAAAAGCCGGGCCCACGACTATTCCCGCACGTCCAATCCCACCCGCAACATGCTGGCCGAGACCCTGGCCGAGCTTGAGGGCGGAATGGGTGCTGTGGTCGTCTCATCGGGGATGGCGGCCGTCGACCTCGTGCTTAGCCGCCTGCGGCCTGGCGACGTCGTCGTTGCGCCCCACGATTGCTATGGCGGAACGCAGCGGCTGTTGCTGGCGCGACGGGCGCGCGGGCACTTCGACGTGATCTTCGTCGACCAGGGAGATCAGGCCGCGTTCGCCAAGGCGATGGTGGTCGAGCCCGCGCTCGTCTTCGTCGAGACGCCGAGCAATCCCTTGATGCGGGTTGTCGACATCCGCGCGATTGCTGCGCGTGCCCGCAAAGCCGGCGCGAAGGTCGTCGTCGATAACACGTTCCTGTCGCCGGCGTTGCAGCGGCCGCTGCGCCTCGGCGCCGACTTCGTCGTGCATTCGACGACGAAATTCCTCAATGGACATTCCGACGTTCTGGGCGGGGCCGTCATCGCCGCGGAGAAGGCGGATGCCGAAGAGCTCGCCGAATGGTCGAACACGGCGGGGCTCATTGGATCGCCCTTCGATGCTTACCTGACGCTGCGTGGTATCCGGACGCTGTTTCCACGCATGAGCCAGCAGCAGGAAACCGCGCAGGCGATCGCCGAGCACCTGGAGCGCCATCCGTTCGTCGAGGCGGTGCACTATCCGGGGCTTCCCTCCCACCCCGGGCACACGCTGGCAAAGCTGCAGCAATCCGGCTTCGGTGCCATGCTGAGCATGGAGCTGCGCGGCGGCGCCGACGCGGTGCGCCGCTTCGTCGAGCGCCTGGAGGTTTTCACGCTGGCCGAATCCCTCGGCGGCGTCGAAAGCCTCATCGCCCACCCCTCGACCATGACTCATGCGAGCATGGATCCCGAGGCACGCCGCAACGCCGGGATCACCGACGGGCTCCTGCGGCTGTCGGTGGGTCTGGAGGCGGAAAGCGATCTCATCAGCGATCTCGACCATGCGCTCGCCGCGGTCGCGAGCGCCGCGCAGTTGCCGCGCGTTGCGAGGGTGTGAGCCCTCCGGCCTCCGGCGCGGGCATAGGCTGCGGCATCGCACGCAATTAGTTCATTTTCCGGAGGATTGAGCCCGCGCCGGTCAGCGGGCGTTTACCTTCGCGCACCAGGCATCGATTGCGCCCCCGTCGGGCGGGAGAACGGCGGCGTTGGGTGCGAACGTGCGCCACGCGGCGCGATGCTTTTCCGCTACCGTGGTCAGAATGGGTTTGCCCGCGTCCGCAGCTGCGCGGAATGCGCCGAAGAGGCCGCTTTCCCCGGCCTCCAGTTTGCCGAACTTGCTGAGCACGACGACATCGCACGCGTTGATCTGGTCGACGATGCCCGCGCCCGCGTTTTCGGCGCCCTTCGCATCGATGTGGCACGTTTTGCCGGCGGGCAGCGTTTCGAGAAATATGGAATGGGGCTCGCCGGAGGCGATGTCGCGCAAGACGCCGGCGGTGCAGACCCGCCCTTCCAGGCCGTGGGTCTCCTCGACGACACCCGCGACCCGAACACCGCGGCGCGCCATCGCGCGATTGCTTCGGAGAAGAGACGCTGGACCGTTGCGCTATCGGTGCCTTCCACAGTGGCGATGCGATCGGAATTAGCCATGGCCATGCCTCATGCGCTCAATTCTGCAGTTTTTACCGCGGGCGAGCTAACCCAGCGGACCGTCAGGCATCCAGAACCTATGCTGACCGCAGGCCTTGCAAACAGCGGTCATTTCCCATGTCGATAAATATCGTGTAACGATATAATGGCGACGTATCGCGAAAGCAGACTTATCGCGAAAGCATGTGTGTCCATATTCCACCCATCCTAGCGAGGTGAAGAAATGGCCGACGAGCCAGACGAACAATCGGACGATAGCCGCGAAGACCCCGTCGACACGATCATTTTTCTGACCGTGCTGATCAGCGGTTTCCTGATCATCCACTTCGCCATTGCGCGCCTCTGGTAAGGCAGCGGGCGAAGACTGCTGGACGCGAAGCCCGTGAGCTCCGATCTGCCAATGCCGTCACCGGCTCCGATTGAGGAGCCCCTGCAAGACGACCGCGTTGTTGTGCTCGACATCGCGCGCGCCGTAGACGAGGGTGACGTGGCCGCGGCGGGCCAGGTCCTTCAGTTCCGCAACCGCGTCGGCATTCTTCGAAAGCTCCGAGCGGTAGCGGGTGCGGAATTCGGCCCATCGTTCCGGATCGTGGTGGAACCAGTCCCGCAGCTCCGTGCTTGGAGCGATCGCTTTCAGCCAGACGTCCACCTTGGCCTTGTCCTTGCTCAGGCCGCGCGGCCACAGAGCGTCAACCAATACGCGCGTCCCATCCCCCCGCGCGGGCGCATCGTAGACGCGCTTGACGCTGACCTTCTTGTCAACACCGTCGCCATTTTTCGATTTGGTCGCCATCGTCATTCTCCTATGCGGGCCAACGTGCGGAAATCTTTCGGTCGCAAGGCGATGCTTTCCAGCGTCGTCCGGTCGAGAACGCTGAGAAAAGCGCCCAGGGCCTCGTTGAGAACGCCGCGCAGCCGGCAGCAGTTCGTGATGACGCACCGGTTGCCGGTGGAGAGGCATTCCACGAGCGCGAAATCGGGTTCGGTGGTGCGCACCACATCACCCAGCACGATCTCGTCCGCCGGACGCGCGAGCCTGAGGCCGCCGGATCGCCCGCGCACAGCCTGCAGATATCCCGAGCGGGTGAGGGCGTTAACGACCTTCGTGAGGTGCGTGCGCGAGATGGCGTACGATTCGGCGATCTCATCGATGGTGACGAGACGGTCACCGGCCGCGTGCGTGAACATGAGCACGCGCAACGCCAGATCTGAGAACAGGGTGAGCTGCATGATGTCTCACGGCTATTTGATGCACTTCTGATGCATCATTATGGACTCGCGCTTTGAAACATGTATTATAGATGCATGTTAACGGCTTGTGAAGCCGACGCGCATGCAACGGCGCACAGGTCAACTCCGCTACGCCACCGCCGCCCGCTTGTTTTCATCGGAGACGGGACGTCCGCTGGTCAAATGGAGGACGATATGAGTCTGGAACTCAAATCTTCGCACGCCGCAGACGTTGCCCGCAGCGCGGACGATCCCGCCGCAAAACCCACCCCGCGCCCCGATATTGAACAACTCGACGAGCCGGGTGAATATGACGACGGGCTGCTGTCCGTTGCCGGCCCCATCATCATCACCTGCTATACGCTGTTGTTCGCCGTCGCCGCGGCAACGTTCTTCTCCACCGGCGCGGCGCTCTTCGCGGTGATCGTCAGCATCGCCTTTGCCGTGGTCTTCTTCGCAATCCCGCTCACATTTTTCCGCCTGCGCGCGTCCACCGACAAGCGCTGGCGCAGGGATGCTGCGCATTCGCGAAGCGAGTTCGTCGAAACGCGGACAGGGCCAATGCGGCGCTGGGAAGCGGTTGTGCAGATCGTCACGATACCCGTTGTCATTCTCCTGGCCTTCACGGCCCTCTCCGTTCGCTGGGCGTTGCTATGACGGAAACGAGCACGACCACAAGCCAGCCGGCTATCGATCCGCGCGCACCGGGCTATGCCGCTGGCATCGACGAGCAGATGATCCATGGCCTCGTGCATGGTTTCTATGCTCGGGTGCGCGCCGACGCCGTGCTCGGACCGATCTTCGATGCCGAAATCGACGACTGGCCGGTTCACCTCGAGAAGATGTGCGCCTTCTGGTCGTCGGTCACACTGATGAGCGGCCGCTATAAGGGCCGCCCCATGGCTGCACACGCGAAGATTCCCGGCATTTCGCGCCCGCACTTCGAGCGCTGGCTGGAGTTGTTCCGCGAGGCCGCCAGGGAATTTTGTAGCGCGCCCGCCGCGTGGCTGTTCGTCGATCGCGCCGAGCACATCGCGGAGTCGCTTCAACTCGGCATCGCGCTCCATCGCTCTGCGATGGAGGAAGCGAACGACCCCAATTGCCCCGTTTGAATTATTCCATTCAGGAGAACGTTACATGACACCGAGGCCCCTCCTCTCCTTCGCAGCCGCTGCCGCATTCGCGGTCGTTGCGCCGGCCGGCTCTTTCGCTGCGGAAAAGTTCGTGGCGCACCTGCAGCCGCTGAACGCCGCGAAGATCGGCACGGCTGCGAAGGGGACGGCAAAGCTATCCATCGCGGACGGGAAGCTGGTCACCGTCATCGATTTGGAGGGGCTGCCGCCCGGCATCATGCACCTGCAGCACTACCATGGCTTCCCCGACGGTAAGCAGGCCGCATGCCCTACCGCCGACGCCGACACGAATGGCGACGGCTACATCGATCTCATCGAGACGGAACCGGTCGCAGGCACGACGATGGTGCCGTTCCATGCGCATCCCGCGACATTGGAAATACCCAACGACACCTATCCCACCGCTGACAAGAACGGAGCCGCGCACTACACTAATACCGAGTCCGTCGCCGACATCGAAAACGCCCTCAAGGATAAGTTCAAATCACCCGTCCTCGCGCTCGATAAGCGGGTGATCTTCGTGCATGGCGTGAGCGAAAAGCCAGCCTTGCCCGATACTGTGAAATCGCTTCCTGGTGTGCCCGCGCACGTGACCCTTCCCATCGCCTGCGGCACGATCCAAGCGGAGAAATAGCTGGCAGAGAGCCATGACCTACGTAGTCACCGAGAACTGCATCAAGTGTAAGTATACCGACTGTGTCGAGGTGTGCCCCGTGGACTGCTTCTACGAGGGCGAGAACATGCTCG
>Ga0180221_1000801_pt1 | contig 24298 bp, 20 predicted proteins | sample eDN5th37CKraftMG_FD_151339 | JGI IMG/M metagenome (GOLD analysis project Ga0180221, IMG submission 151339) | Enriched Miracle-Growth compost microbial communities from Emeryville, California, USA - eDNA 5th pass 37_C Kraft MG (version 2) (version 2) ...
TCAATCCGAAGGAATACTACATCGCAACGCGCGGGCTTTCCTTCGACGAATTCACCAACGCCGATTCCGATCTCTACATCAGCGCAACGCGTCCGGAAGAACGCTTCTTTCCGTTCTTCGAGCTGCACAGAATTTCCTCGCTGTTCATCGAGCCGGTGTCGCTGGGGAACTACGTGGTAACGGTGACGGCGTTCATCGCCGCGTTCTGGCGCTCGCTGGGCGGCTGGACGAGGACGTTCCTCATCGCCACGAACATCTTGTTCCTCGTTGCCTGCGATGGACGCTTCGCATTCATATCGTCGCTGCTCGTCGTCGGCAGCATTTGCTTTCTGCCGGGCGCGGTTCAGCGCGTGATGCCGCCGTTCCTGCTGCCGGTGGTGACCGGCTGCGTGATGCTGCTTTCGGGATTGCCGGAGCTGCAAAGCTCGGCGGATGATTTCGCCGGACGTATCGGCTGGACGGTGCGCATGCTCGAGGGCATGGGCATCGAGGACTGGATCGGCCTTTCGGATCAGTATCTGGAGGCGTCCGTCGACAGCGGCATCGTCTACCTCATCATTACGCAATCGATATTCGGCGTGGCGTTGTATTGGGCCATCGTCTCGATGCAGGCGGGCACGAGCGCAGCGTTTCGCCGCTATCGCATGGCGATATGCTTGACGCTGGCGGTGGGACTGCTGGTCAGCAACGCGTTCGTCGGCATCAAGACAGCGGCGCCGATGTGGTTCCTGTTCGGTGTCGGGCTCGTCATGCGCGACGACCGGAGTGCAAGCGGGCGCAGTGGGTATGGCCGTGACGCTCACGCGTAGGGAATTTGCCCGTGGCGGGCTCGCCATCGCGGCGAGTGGCGGCATGCTCCGTTTGCCGGCCGTCGCCGCGTGCGTGCCGGAGCGCTCGCATCTTGCGCTGCGCGGGGTCAGTCTCGCCGGCGCGGAGTTCGGCGAGCCCATGCCGGGCGTGTACGGGAGGGATTACATTTATCCCGGAGCGGCGGATATCGACGCCGTGGTGCGGCTCGGATTCAATTCGGTGCGCTTGCCCTTTCGCTGGGAGCGTCTCGCCCCGCAGCCGAGTGGCGATTTCAACGGGGATGAATGGCGGCGTCTTGCCGAGACGATCGATCGCGCAGAAGGGGCCGGGCTGCGCGTCATTCTCGACGTGCACAATTATGCGGGGCGCAAGGTTGCCGCCGACGGATTCGCGGCGGAGCACAAGATCGGCTCGCGGATGGTCCCGGCGGCGGCGTTCATCGATTTCTGGAGCACGCTCGCTGTGCGATGCAATGCGTGGCCGAACCTCGCCCTCGGCTTGATGAACGAGCCCTTCGGCATAACGCCGGAGGCTTGGCTTGCCGTCGTCAACGGTGCGATCGCGCGCATCCGCGCCGCGCGCTCGCGTCATCTCATTCTCGTTCCGGGCGTTGCGTATACGGGTGCCCATAGCTGGCACGCCAGCGGTAATGGGGCGATGGCGGGGATCGTCGATCCGCGGGACGACTTCGCCATCGAGGTGCACCAGTATCTCGATGCGGATTCCTCGGGCACCCGCGCGGATGTGGTTAGCGCTACGATCGGGCCGGAGCGTATCGCGGCGTTTCAGGAATGGGCGCGGGAACGCGGTCTGCGTGCCTACCTCGGTGAATTCGCCGCCGGAAGCGACGCATTGGGACGCAGCGCCATCATCAATCTGGTGGCGGAGCTCGAGCGTAACCCGAACGTTTGGATCGGATGGGCCGCCTGGGGCGCGGGGCCGTGGTGGCCGCGCGATTATATTTTCAGGATCGACGGCGCGGGAGCGACAAATCTCTACACCCGAACGCTTTCGGAACTGGCGCGGGGAACGGTGAAGTGTGAGGCGGCGCGCTAGCGCGCGGCGAGCGGACAACGGATGAAGGCGAGCAACATTTTGTCGATGGACGATACCGCTGAAGAGCAAATGACGGCACCTGTATGCGGTGATGGCGTGGTGATCGACGGCTGGCGCGTGAACGTGCCGACTGAAAGCGCCGCGATCCGCCTCGTGATCGATGCCATGGCGCGGGGCGCGGGCTGCACGTTCTTTACGCTCAATCTCGATCACCTCGTGAAGCTGCGCAGCGATGAAAAGTTCCAGCGGGCGTATCGGGAGGCAACGTTCATCACAGCCGATGGCGCGCCCGTGGTGCGCATCGGGCGACGCGCCTGGAATGCGCTCGAACGCACCACAGGGGCCGATCTCATGCTGCCGCTGTGCATCGCGGCAGCGCAGGCGGACCAGCCGGTGTTCCTGTTCGGCAGCTCCGACGACGTGCTTGCGGGAACGGGCAAGGTTCTCGGCGATGCGACGGGTGGGCGTCTGCACGTCGCGGGAAGCGTCGCTCCGCCGCGAAACTTCGATCCCGAAGGCGAGCTTGCCGACAGTTATATCGAGGAGATCCGCCGGTCAGGCGCACGGGTGTGCTTCGTGCTGCTGGGCGCGCCCAAGCAGGAGATCTTTGCGGCGCGGGCGCTGCGCAGCGGGGTCGGCTGCTGTTTCATCTGCATCGGCGCGGCGGCGGATTTTCTCTCCGGTCAGTCCGTCCGTGCGCCGCGCTTCTTCCAGCGCGCGGGGCTCGAATGGGCCTGGCGCCTTGCGCACGAGCCGCGCCGCCTTGGTCCGCGCTATCTGAAATGCGCTCTCCTGCTGGGGCAGATCGAGCTGGCACGCTGGCGCAAGCCGCGGCGGTGACGCCGTCTGCTGGCGCGACTGGACTTCGATGTCGAGCCCGAAGCCGCGCCCGCAGCGCATTGGCGTTGGAAGAGGCCGCTCAGCAGGGCTTCATCCGAAGATCTTTTCGCCGCCGACCCATGTTTGCGAAACCTTGATGTCCATGATCTTGTCGGGCGCAACCTTGAAGGGGTCCTCCTCGAGAACCACCAGGTCTGCCTCCTTCCCCGCCTCGAGCGTCCCGATGCGGTCGGCCTGTCCGATCTGGGCGGCGGCGGCAGATGTCACCGCGCGGATCGCCTCCTCGACGGCAATTGCCTGATCGGAGCCGATGATGGAGTTGTCGATGGCGCAGCGCCTGGTCACGGCTGTTTGAACGAGACGCAACGCGCCAAGCGGCGAGCAGGGTCCATCGGTGTGCAGTGTGAAGGGCACGCCTTCCTGCACGCAGGCGCCGGCGGGATCCATAAAAGCTGCGCGCTCGGGGCCGAAAATCTGGTCGCGATAGGCGGCGCCATAGAAGAACACGTGGTTCATCAGAAAGCTCGGCTCGACGCCCAGCGTCTTCATGCGCTTGATCTGGTCGGGCCGCGCCATGGTGGAATGCTCGATGCGATTGATGCCCGTCGGCGGATTGGCGCCGTAGGCCGCTTCGATGGCATCGAGGGCGTAGTCGATGGTGGCGTCGCCATTACAGTGGATCTGCACCGGCCAGCCAGCCTCCTTCACGGCTGCGACCATGCTTTTCAGGTCGCTGGGCGAAAAGTTCGGCGTGCCTTTCTTGTCGGTGCCGATATAGGGCAGGGTCTGGGCGCCGGTTTCCGTTTGGTTCGACCCGTCGCCGATGATCTTGATGCCGTACAGGGAGAAACGCGAGTTGGGGAACAGTGAGGCTTTGGCGCCGCGGCCGTAGTCCCTGTAGGCGTCGCCCGCGTTCATTTGCTCGTACATGAGACTGGCGCTCAACCGGCCCGTGCCGCGGGCTGTGAGCTTGACGAGACCCTCGATCCAATCCGGCTGTATCGTGCCGGGCTCGTGCGTCGCGGTGTTGCCGAGCGTGGCGCTCATTTTGAAGTAATCGGCGAGCGCCTTTTCAAATATCTCCGGGGTGATTTTCGGTAGCGCGTGCGTGACGAACTTCAGCATGGCGCTCTCTTCGTAGATGAGGCCATTGAGCTTGCCATCGGGACCGCGGCCGAAGTGTCCGCCGCCGGGGAGGATGCCGACGTCGTCGGGGATCTGCGCGATCTTGAAGGCAGCCGAGTTGGCCGCCCCGTCGTGCATGTTGATGTACCAGATCATGATCGGCCGATCCTTCGACACGCCGTCGAGCTCGGCCATCGACAGGTCGCCGCCTTGCAGCAGGTTGTCGAAGTTGTAAGCGAGCAGCCACTCGCCGGGCTTCAGCTTGGCGTCGAGCGCCTTGAGGCCCACGATGAGGTCGGCGCGCGTTGGGTAGGTCGTGTAGCCCACGTCGGTGAGCAGCTCGGAGAACAGTGCGACGAAGCAGCTGTGCTGGTGGGGGTCGATGAAGCCGGGCAGTAGCGTGCGTCCGTCGAGGTCGATGATCTTCGTATTCGCGGTCTCCAATCCGGAGAGATCGGATGCCGCGCCAGCTGCAACGATCTTGCCGCCGCGCAACGCGATCGCCTCAGCCTTCTTGGGACCCGTCGACGCCATGGGGATGACCGTGCCGCCCTTGAAGATGATGTCGGCGCCGTTTCTATCCTGTGCGTGCGCGCGCCCGGGCGCTGCTATGCCGAGCCCCGTGGCGCTCGCTGCTGCACCGGCGAAGGCCATGAAGCTGCGCCGGGAAGGATGGCTATGCAGCGTTCGCGGAGACGACGCGCTGGGCCAGCCGCCGTAGAGGCTCCGGTTGGTGAAGATTGTTCCAATGCAGAAGCGGCACATGGGTATCTCCGACTGCCGGTGAGCGACCGGGCTCTTTTATGGTTCTCAGTGGATGGCTGGCGGCCGATCAGGCTTCCGAGCTCGCGCGGTCCGGGGTGCTCGCGTTCAGAGCCGCTCGGTGCGGAGTATGGCGATGGTGGGTGAAGAATCCCCCTAATGGGGGTAGCCGGTTGCAGCGTGGGGCTGGAGCTGGGCAAGGGGCGGTATATGGGCGAGGGAAGTCCGTCCTGCGTCGCGGCGAGGAAGAAACGCCGGTGCAGCGGCGCCTGGCCTCGGCTGTAGCCCGGCGAACGGGCGGGGCTGGCCGGCCGCCGTAGACGGCGCTCGTCCCCATGGGCGCGCGATGAGGCGCGCAGCCGGACGGTCAAGATCGTCGATTTGTAGGGAAACCGGCGTTCAGCTGAATGGTGCCGCAAGAGGGATTCGAACCCTTGGGCAGCGACGTACGGAACTATCTGTTTTCCAAGGCAAAATCGGATACTCGGGCCGCGAGGAATATTGCGAGGTTGGGTCAGAAGTTGGGTCGAGAGTTATACCCGCGCGAGCTGGATAACGTGGGTTTGATATACCATAGCGGGGATGGTCGCTGAAAGGGCATCTATGACTCGATCTCCTCTCAAAGAGCGCTTCGGCGCATTCCTCCAACAAGTGCATGGGAACGCCCCGCCCGTGATCGACCGTCGGGGGAAAGCGAAGCGCATCCAGCTGCGCGTGTTCTGATCAGCTGCTGTTGCAGTTGGCGGTGCTCAAGATTGCGAAAGGCGGTAGCAGCAACAAATTCTGCGAGGCTGCTATTGCGGAAGCAGCAGCGAAGCGCATCGAGCAACTCCGGAATTCTTTCACCACCCACACCTGGGAGACAATCGTGGGCGCCGCCCATGCACATTGGCGGCTGGATGCGGATGGCTGACGCACAGTGCTGGTGTGGCAGTTCACCAGTCTGGGGGACTGGGGGTCGGAGGTGCAAAACCTACAACTTTTTCCAGTAGCCCGCCGTAGTGGGCAGTAAGCGCGCCCTGTGCGGCGCGCCTGACTCTTAATCAGCGGGTCGAAGGTTCGAATCTCGCAATATCGTATGCTTTTTCAGCAGCTTGCGAGTTGATGATTTGTAGCCATGACTTTAGGTTCCCGTAGCGTCCCGTAACGCCCAGTATGCTCCGGTATCCTAGCGGTTACGGTATTTGGCGCTTGACAGATTTTCGGTCCGGGCGCGTCGAGGCCGAAGTCGCAAACAGATTCCTAGATGCCACGTGCTGCATTTCGGAAGTCGAGCGCACGTGTCGTTCCTCTAGCCACGCATCCAAGTCCTGTTTCGTGTACAGCACGTGGGATTTCGGACCGGGTCCCGTCTTGTAGTATTTCGGCCCGCACCCTGTGCATCGCATGTCTTCCAGTGTCCGAGGGCTCAGACGCATGTACTCGGCAGCTTCCGCAGATCGAAGGTAGGTTTTCTCCATCGTTCCTCTCTTCGAAAGATGCCCAAAAGGGGACCTTTCTGATCGTTTGCCGGGAGCTGGTCAGAAACTCGCTCAACCCGCGCTAGTACGGTAATCCCCCCGACGAACACCCGGCAAATGTTTCTCGCTCAAAATGCTCCGATTTTGATAATCTGTGGACGACCCCAACCACGGCGAGGCCAAGAGCCCCCCCTTGCCTCCCTGGAGGCGTCGCTTGTCGGGCATTGATGAAAATCGGCTACGCGCGCATTTCAACCGATGACCAGAGCCTCGCGCTGCAGGTCGATGCGCTTGTAGCTGCGGGATGCGAGCAGATCTTCCGCGATGAGGGTGTGTCGGGCGCGCGTATGAGCCGCCCCGCACTCGATATGCTGCTTGAAATGGTTCGATCTGGGGATGTTGTTGTTGCTTGGCGCCTCGACAGGCTCGGCAGGAGCCTCTCTCACTTGATCGACCTCATCAACGCCTTGCGGGAGAGAGGCGTTGCCTTCGTGTCGATTTGCGAGGCGATCGATACGGACACGGCGAGTGGGCGATTGTTATTTCACGTCATGGGTGCGTTGGCGGAATTTGAACGTGCCCTTATCAGTGAGCGAACACGCGCTGGGATGGAAGCGGCGCGTGTAAGGGGCGCTAGGCTCGGGCGGCCGCGGCGGCTAGGCTTCCAAGATATAGAAGCTGCTCGCGCGGCGTTCCGGGAAGGTCGTGCGACAGTATCGGAGCTGGCGAGGCGGATGAACGTTCCGCGACCGACGCTAGCGCGTGCAATAAAGGCTTGCCTCGGCTAGGGGCTGGCCGTTTGCATTGGCCATAATTGTTTGCTCGATCCGTCTGGTTTGTCCCAATAGCGGAAGTCGGCGCACGAGCCGGTTTGCTGGGATCTTGTGAACGCTTACGTATGCTTTCGGAGGCAGACCTGTCGTAGCGGGTATGGTCCGCCGAAAGCACAATACAGACGTCCCAATCAACCGAAATGAGCGGCTCATCGGGGGATTAGCATCTTGCAAGTTGCTTACAGCCCAGCAAGGCTCAGCATAGCAAACGGTTGGGGGATTGCTTGCCGAACTTCGCTCATCAATTCACGCCAGCGTCCGGATCAACTCTTGGTTCTACGGTACCTTTGCCGACACGCGCGATAGAAGACGCGGGTTTGCTAGAGATACTCCAGAGTCCCGGCCCAGCGGTTGGTCCATGGAGCCTATTCGATCCCCTCTTGGATCCCACATCGGCAGAATTCAGATTTCTTGAGCCGCTCGGGCAGTCAAGGGAAGTCAAGACAGCGCTGTCGGGCTTGTTTGGTCGCTTCGTATCGCGCGCCTATGCCACCCGCTTTCTCGGCTTCACGCACTTTGCACACGTGGGGACACCGCCAATGCGACTTTCGGGTCCGATGCGCGGAGAAGTTCGGCGTGTGCATGGTCGACATGGCGATATGCCGGACTGGATCGCGTGGGGACCGTCGATAGGAATGGCCATCATTGAAGCTAAAGGCTCCCACGCGCGCGTTGGCTTCCACCGGACCCTCAGGCGTGCTTTCGCTCAGGCGGAACGCGCCGAAATCCTTAGCAAAGGCGGGCGGGCGCGGTTTAAGCGCTACGCCATAGCGACACGATGGGGCTTTGCCGCACCACTGAACTGGGAACCTTTACTCTGGGTACAGGACCCAGAGGAGAACGGTGATGCGATTCCTCAGAAGGAAAGTAGCGAACTCCAGGCCGGCGTGATCCGATTGCATTGCGCCAACCTTTTTGACCGCCTTGCTCTAGCGGAACTTGCTGGCGCATTTCACGAGTTGGCAAGCACCCCGTCCCGGGGACGGTATGTTCAAGCCCGTACCCGTGGATTAGCGGCACTCGAAGCGGCCCCGCTGCGCACCATCGTTGGCAGCCGCTCGAGTGAACCTCAGGACGAACTCGTCGGTAGCTTCGTGACACGCGGGGGCGTTTTCGCGGCCGACGAACTGTCTGCAGTTGATCAGCGCACGCTCTCGCGGCTCAAGATGAGGCCGGTGTTCGTTGGCATCGAACGCGGCGTTCTGGCTGCCGCCATCAGGGGGGATATCCAAGCCATCGAGAGCCGCCGCAGGGTCGCCTCACCCACTGACGACGATGGTCCACGTCAAGGCCCACAAGACGACGGCACTGGCGGATGGATAGTGCGCATCGACGAAGATGCAGCGCGAATTGAATAATGGTGAGGGCAGCGCTTTCCGCGCTAGTCGCGTAAGCGAACACGGTAGAGATTGGACGGCTTGATAAGCGGCATTCGCTCGCTGATTCCGGGGCATATCCGATGCAGCCCAACGATGACTTTTCTAGCTATCTCGCCACGGCAACTGAAATGCTCGATGCGGAAGGCATGCAAGAGGCGTCAGCGCTTCTTCGGGCCGCCGATTGCCGTGTGGAGGAGACGGGGTACGATAACTGGGACGGTGGTACGACCATCTGGACCATCCATTTGCTTATAGGCGCGGCCGAATACGCACGGCTAGGGGCCCAGAGGGAGGTGTTGCAAGAACAAATCCTGAGTCGCCTCAAGCCCGTTCTCGAGCAGTTTTCAAGTGACTGGTATAGCGTGAAGATTGCTCCGAAAGTCGAGCCGCGGCCGGACTGGCGAATCGCGGGGGGTAACGTAACTCGCGCAACACGGCAGAAAATCTTTGATGGCCTGAAAATTGAGGGCACCGCCTGGAGCGGAACCTTGGGTGACGTGGAATTTCTTGGGCGACTATACGACCTGACGGCTCTTTCTTCCGGGGATAGCAGATTTAAGAATGCCGCAGGCGACATCTGGCAGCACCGCGTCAACAACCCCGAAGATTGGGACGATGACTGGGTCTACACTGATAAGCGCTTCGGACTTCTGAGTGGACCAACTGACGCTTTCTTGAAGTTCCTTTGTGAGGTGGTCAACCCCGTGGTGAGGCCGGATCGCAATGAAGCGCTCAAGCTGGTCAGCCACTTCAACGACCAGCTTCGTCGAGAGGGCTGGGTTCTGGTCGAAGAAGAGAAGATAGCAGGCCGACCCAAGTTTATAGCGCGTAAGGTCAATACGACCGACCGCTCGGTATCGCGTGCGCGAACAGTGGCGGACGCCTTGGACGCCGGCTGGATGCAAAAGGAGATCGAGCGACTTGAGAACGCCGTAGAGCGGGATCCGGCCCTTGCTATCGGCACGGCAAAAGATCTGGTGGAGACGTGCTGCAAAAGCATTCTGGCAAAGAGAGGGGTACCGCTCACCAAAAAGATGGATCTACCCGAACTCACGAAGCTTTTGGCCAAGGAACTCAAGCTTGTGCCGGAGGGAATCACCGACGCAGCGAAAGGGGCTGAAACTATCCGGCTGATCCTGAGGAACTTGACGGCTCTAACTCAGTACTTGGCGGAGCTTCGGGGCCTGTACGGGTCTGGCCATGGTCGTGACGGGAAGCATCGGGGCCTTGAGCCGCGGCATGCGCGGTTGGCTGTCGGGGCCGCAGTGGCATTCATCGACTTTGTTTCCAGTACGCACAACCGTCGAATGGAAGAGGAAACTGCCGCTGCGCCCGCCGAGGAGAAGCCAAAGTGAACTACATTGCGCGCACCCTAACGATCAACAAGCATTCTCCCGACCAGCGCGCCATAGACGAGAGTGAAATTCCCACTCTGGATGGCCCCCTCATAGTCTTGGGCGAGCCAGGGATCGGCAAAAGTGCGCTGACGGCTGCGATAGAACGGACGACCGGCGCCAAACGCGTGAGCGCCGGTACATTCTACAGAAGCGAAAATCTCGCTCCCTACGCTGTCTCTGCTGAACGGCGCCTGATTATTGATGGCCTCGACGAAATAGCCGCCGCCGGGGCTTCCGCACTCGATACCGTCCTCAAAAAACTGGACCTCTTGGGTCGCCCTGAATTCATCCTCTCCTGCCGCGCAGCTGACTGGCAGGGATCAGCCGACAAGTGGAAGATCGAGCAAGACTACGGAAAGAAGCCAGTCACCCTGCATCTGGAGCCCTTTTCTCAGGCCCAGGCACTCCACTTCCTGGAGGACTACGCAGTCGATGGCACCGCGTTGCTGGAGAAGATTAGCGCGCGCGGTCTGCATGAGCTTAGCGGCAACCCACTCACGCTCGGGCTATTGGCCGAACTTGCCCTCGACGGCCGCGGCATACCTGACAATCGCACAGACCTGATCGGCGAGGCCTCCCGTCTCCTCATTAAGGAGAGAAATCAAGCGCACCAAGCGTCGGAAGTTGCCCAGGCCCGAAGGGAGGACCTGCTGCTTTCGGCGGGCGCCATAGCGGCGCATCTCCTGATCTCGGGCTCTATCGGCGTGTCAATGCGGACCCGTGACGACCTTCCGGCGGGCTTCGTTCACGTGTCAGACATCGTCAACATTCCCAATGCACCGCTTGCCGAAGCCGCTCTTGGCACCCGCCTCTTCCGAAGCGACAGCGAGGGGCTCTTTTTCCCGATACACCGGGTGATCGCTGAATATTGGGGTGGGTACTGGCTCGCTAGGCAGCTGCAGACGGGCCTTTCTGAGCGCAGGGTCTTTAACGCTTTGGAATTCGGTGGTGGTGTCCCTGGTGCGCTGCGTGGCATCCACGCCTGGCTGGGTTATTTCTGCCCCGCCGTCGCTGATCGTTGCATTAGGACCGATCCATATGGTGTCCTGCGCTACGGCGAGACGGATAAACTGCCAGCGGCACGCGCCCGGCTGCTTCTCTCATCACTTTCCGGCTTGGCGAATGAGGACCCGTATTTCCGCAGCGAGGATTGGGGGACGCGCGCGGTTTCCGGCTTGGCGCGCCCCGACCTCAAGGACGACATCATTGCCGTCGTCCGAAGCCCGGATCGCCACTTCCACCTGTCTACTTTGCTTCTGGAGGCATTGCCCGGCTCAACGCTGACCGACCTAATCATCCCCGACCTGCAAGCACTCATTAACGACCCGAAAGCGGCGTATACCGAGCGGCACCATGCAGCCCAGGCCTTGATTGCCAGCAACGCAGATTTGGACTGGCCCTCAATCTGCGAGAACCTTGCCAACGAGAGGGGCGAGGACAACACGAGGCTCGCCCTTGAAATCATCACGCAGTTGCATGGCAACGGGTTCACCTTTGAGGCAATCGCCGGCGCCCTGATTGCTCGCATGGGGCTTGATCGCAACGACAAGCGTGAGCGCGTGGGAGGCCTCGATTACTTACTAATCAAACGGCTCACAGCAACGCAGTGTGCGGGCATACTCGATGCGTTAGCGGGAAGAATACGCGCCATCGCGCAAGGCCCTCATTGGTCGCCCAACCACTCCATAACGACCACCATAGTCAAGCTGGTGCGCAAGGCCTTGGCCGAGGCGGATATTGAGCCCGCACGCTTTTGGTCATGGCTCAAGTACATTCACGCCGACACAAGCTACTCCACGGAAGCGAAGGAGGAGATCGCCAAGTATCTTCAGGACCACGCTGATTTCCGGCGCGCGGTGCAGAAAGACGCTCTTCAGGACGCCAGCATCGACGGCGGATCGTGGATGGCGATTGTTCACGAGCTGCCCCAAGCAAGCTCCGGCTTGTGGCTTTCCCAAGCTGATGCTGCTTACTTCCTGGATGAAATAGCAGCGAAGGACAGCTTGGAGAAAGGGGATGTCGTCCTGTGGCGCGACCTGGTCCGTTCCCAACGACGCCCCGAAAGCCATGCCGATGACCTGCGCAAGGCAATCACGCAGTCTACGATGCGGCATGCAGAGTTGGCCCAGGAGTGGGAGGAACTCCAGAAGCCGCCGGAGCGAGATTTTGAAAAAGAGAACAAGCAGCAGCAAGCCAAGTATCTGCAAAGGCAGGCCGCTAGGTTTGCGGTCCACCGCAGGAACTTCGCGAAGGCCCTCGATGGGATACGCGATGGCACCGCCCGCGCTGCACTACATACCCTCGCGTCAGCCTACCTAAACCGATACTCCGACCTGGACCATGAAGCTGCACCCATCGAGCGATTGACGGCCTGGGTTGGCGGAGAAATTGCCACGGCCGCCACCGCGGGCTTCATCGCTTGCCTTTCTGCCGAAGACCTGCCGACGCTTGAACAGGTCATGGAGATCAGAAAGGAGAACAAGCATTGGACGGTGGAACCCATACTCATGTGCGGCGCTGCCGAGCTCGTGCGCCAGGGACAAGGCTTGGATCAGTTGAGGTCCGAGGTTGCACGGGCCATCCTTGCCGTTTGGTGGGAAATGCCAGAATTCAACTCGTCCAAGTTGGGAACAGATCTGGAAACCCTGCTGGAAGCCCGCGTCTTCCAGACCCCGGGCACTACAGAAGACTTTTTGCGTGCGGTCATTGAGCCCCAGATCACCGAGGACAAGGAGCACGTATCAAACCTCTATCGCTTGGGCCGGGAAGAGCGGTTCAGGCCATACGCCGGTCCTCTCGCCCTCTCGTTGCTGCAGTCCTATCCAGGTGCACGGCCCAGCATCCAATTCGAGCTTCTGCAGATTGCGCTCGCCTACGGCCCCCGTGCTGATCTTCTCACCCTTGTGTCGCAACGCTTTCAAAGCGCTCAGGGGCTTGCTGCCGAGTTGCGTCGAATGTGGAGCGCCGCCGGCTTCCTGCTTGGCGTTGCGGGAGCGGATGCCGATGTACGGGACCTGTCCCAAGAGGACCGCGACATCTTCTGGTCCGTGGTCAACTTGACGAAGCTGGACGATCACAAGAGCCTCGCGCTGACGCTTTCCCAGCTTGAGTATATGATTGTCACGTTCGCGCCGCTGTGGCCGCCCGTTCCAATGCCGGGTTCCGGCTGGGTTGGGGAACATCAGCCCTGGGATGCTTCAAGCTACGTTCGATCCTGCATCGACAGGATCGGGGCAGATGCGTCCACAGCGGCATCGGAGGCTCTCGACCGGCTAACCGGAAACCCGGCGTGCGTCAGCTACAAAAGCCAGATCATGCACGTCAGAGCCCAGCAACGGCGGTTGCGGCGGGACACTGAATACGTGGCGCCCTCTTTCGAGGAGGTGAGGCGCACGCTGTCAGATGACGCCCCTGGAACCATCGATGACCTGAAGGCGATGATGCTGGATTGCCTCGATGCGGTTCAGAAGTATCTGCGGGACGCCGACACGGATGGCTGGGAGGCGTTTTGGGGAGATAAGAAGCCAAAAGTTGAAAATACCTGCCGCGACCGACTACTTGATGGATTGCGCGCGCGCACTCCTCAAAGCGTCGACCTTCTTCCCGAATGCCTCATGCCTGAACGCAATCGATGTGACATCCTGGCCCTTCATCAAGGGAAGGGCCTGCCTATCGAGATTAAAGGGCAATGGCACAAAGATGTCTGGGACGCATCTCAGACCCAGCTCGAAGATCAGTACGGCCGCGACTGGAGGGCAGACGGCCGGGGCATCTACCTTGTACTGTGGTTCGGCCAGACCGCTGGCAAAAACCTCACAGCTCCTCCCGATGGGCTGACACCCCCGCGCACACCTCACGAGTTGAGGGAAATGTTAGTCGGGCGTTTGAAGACTCCTGAGCGCGGGTTGATTGATGTGGTGGTACTGGACGTCTCGAAGCCGTCACCAAAGAAGAAGGGGAGATGACCTGCGCCTCTGCTCCACAGCGTATTGCCGGTTTCGTTCTCCAAAGTATTCATGGCGCGCGCGAGGTGGTAGGTCGACGTCGATCATAAAACGTCTCTAAATACCGGGGCGGTGTCACCTAGCGCAGTACGCGTGACCCTGCGCGGCACAACTTGCAAGCGGACAGGCACGCACTAGGTTTTGGCACGGAGGATAGCCATGCCAAACATGCCGAAGCGAAGAGGGGACGCCGTTCTCAGCCGAGACGGCACGGTAAAGCTGAAAGGAAAGCTTGTCGGTGTTTGGTGGGTCGATGGAAACGACCTGTATCATTTTGCGCGAGCGCGCCCGCAGAAAGAGAGTGAGTTCGGAGAGGTGACAGACATTTTCCGCCACGAACTGAAAACTCGGATCGCCGAATACCTCGCGAGCGAATGACGTCGCCATAGACACGGTCGTGGGGCACTTGGCGTCACGTCTACTAACGGTCGCTCCATGACCAGTAGTTTGTCCGCTCGCGGACGGACTGCGGACTTTCCTATGACGTGCACTTGGTCAGCTCGCGGCGTGCGCCTGATGACCGCTTCCTCGGCAAAGCAGAAGATCAGTGCCGAGACTGCTTTGCCGAGAAAGCAGTCATTTCATGACGGCGGTTGAACGCTTCGAGCGCGCCAAGATGCTACGTCGCTGCCCCCACCGAAGCGTACATGCCGTCCACTTCTTGTCGTGAACCGTTGGGACCTTGATCGGAACAGATGGCGCCTCGGCCGACTTGGATCGGCACACGGGCCTACTCCATCTATGGTCTTTCTTCCTTCAGCATGTCTTTATCGTCCAGGAGGAGGAGCGTTGTGACCTCGTTGCCCGGCAGCGCAAACGAATGTTCCTGCACGTGATACCTGCCGGCATCGCTTTCGCTAAACCACTTATCGGCCTTCACTCTGCGTGGATGAGGCGGCTCTTTCGCGCTTCCAAACAGCATATCGAACGCGAAGCTTTCTGGATCGAGCTCGGTGCGCGGAAACCACCTGCCGGGTATCAGCGGCGACGACTTAAACCATCGTCGGCCCGCTTGATTGTGGCAGACGATCATTGCTGGAAACGCGCTGATATCGATCGCGCGCAGTGCGGCAGCCGTCAGGCTCACGCAAAAATTGGCTTTGATCTCCCGCAGCACTTTAACGCTGAGAGTGTTGAACGATGTAATAAACGGTTCAAAGATGTATCGCGGTAGAAGTAAATCTGCAGCGTATAGATCGGCTATCTTTTCTGCTGCGGCGCTCTGGCGAGCGTTGCCAATGTCTTCCGAACGACAGATAAGGCAACGCCCACGGTGGTGATGCCAGTGACCGAGTTCATGCCCTACGGAAAAGCGCTGCCGTTCGAAGGGCTTCTTGTCATCAACAGAAATGACAGCGTGATTGTCTCGGCCGACAATCCGCGCTTCGCAATCGTAGAGCGCGCGGAATTTCACCTTTGCGCCGAGATGCCAGGCGATGACTTCGACATCGATGTCCTTGGGTTCGCTTATGCCAAGCTCTTGTAGGACATGCTCGGCATGAGACAGCTCCGTCGCTACCGTAGTCGCGCTCGGTCGAATGAAGGCCTCAAGCTCCGCAAGATCGTCCAGGATTCCATCGTGATCCTCGCCTTCGGCCTTGTTGCGCGCCGCAAGAGTCAATTTTCCTGTTAACGCCGCGTCCTTCGCAAGTATCGCGGACCACTCCGCGCGCTGCTTGGCGCGGTCAATCGAAACCACATTCGCCGGTAGGCGAGCGGCGCGGAGGTCGGCCTGGATTTGTTCGTAACGCTTCTTGCCCGCCGCCAACTGCGCCTTGCGAACAACGGAAGCGCTCCCGGCGATGTCGGCCTGTCCGGCTTCGGTGACGGCATCCTCGTCGCTCATGGCAAGGATCTCGGCGATGACGAAGTCGTCGATCAAATCGAGTTTGTTCTGGCCCTTGGTCATGATGACTTCCTTCCGGGGTACTTTGCGGTCAATGCGCGGCTCAGTCGCTTCCTGGCTGCAGCCAATCCTTTCGCATCGACGCCCAACAACTCTTGAAGTTCCGCGCCGCGCATCTGGTCCATGAGGCCCTGGAGCAGCAATTCAAGCTGTTCGTCGCCAGCGACCATCGCCTCGATCTCCGCGATCATCGGCACGTCGGTGAGACTTGCGATTGCGGCGTCTTCCGGGGTCGGCGATTCCTGACGCCACACCGGCACGACGCCCTCATGCAAGTCGGGGACCGGGATCTCGCTGCGGCCACGCGCCTTGTAGGCGTCGGATGCGAGGCCGCGGACGACGCCGCAGACAAAGGCGACGATCGGCACGCCACGCTTGCACGTCCTGCGGCCTTCAAAGATTAGGCAGAAGGCCTCTTGCCGGAGATCGTCCGGCGGTATCTTGCAGCGATGCGAGAAATGGCGGGCGGCGAGGAGGATCTTCGCGTGGTCCACCTCCGAGAGGGAGGCGACCGCCGCCGAGAGCTCTTCGACGGAACATCGCTCTTCCTGCTGTGGCTGGGCTTCCGCCCGATCTGTTAGTTGGCGCACATTGCATACCCCGTGTCGTTTTTAGTCCTATGCGGACAGCGCCACGGATTCGGACAGAAAAAAATCTATGTCCCAATTTTTGGCCACGCCCACATTAACTAGTAACGTAGCCATTCACCGTCGAATGTCGACGCCGTTTCGAAGGAAAGGCGCCCGGCGATTGGCGATGAAAATGGCATTAAAACAATGGCTTGCCGGGAGTTGTTTTGTTTGTGATAGGCGTCGGCATCATTTTTAGAGCCAGAAAGAACGGAATCAATGCGCGACACCAATGTTTCGCCGGATAACCAGAATTTGCCCAAGGGCATCCACCGCATCCGGCTGCTGCCGGACCCCAAGCTCGGGGCGCTGTGGGATTCCATCATCCTCGATAAGGGGCTGAAGGATCAGCTTCTATCCCAGGCGATGCTCAACTTCACGCTGCGCAGCCGGGTGGAGCGAAGCGTCATTCCCCTTCATGGGGTGATATTGCTCGTTGGTCCGCCGGGGACCGGCAAGACGTCGCTTGCCCGCGGCCTTGCCCATCGAACCGCACAGTCGTTCAATTACGGGAAGTTCAGGCTCCTCGAGGTTGAGCCGCACGCCCTGACAAGCTCGGCCATGGGCAAAACCCAACGCGCCGTGACTGATCTCTTCGCGCAGGCGATTTCGGAGGCCGCGCTCGGCGCGCCGACGATCGTGCTCCTCGATGAGGTCGAGACCCTCGCCGCGGATCGCTCCAAGATGAGCCTTGAGGCGAACCCGATCGACATTCACCGCGCAACGGACGCGGTCCTGGTCCAGCTTGACGCGCTGGCGGAAACGCACCCCAACCTTCTTTTCCTTGCGACGAGCAACTTTCCTGAGGCTGTGGACAGCGCCTTTACTTCGCGCTGCGACCTCGTCGCGAACATCCCGCTCCCGGACCAGGAAGCCTGCCGTCAGATCCTCTCCGACTGCCTCTTAGGGCTGAGCCGCACCTTCTCCGACATCGCCGATCTCGTGAGTTCGCCGCAGTTCAGCAAGTGCGCCGCCGAATGTGTCGGCCTCGACGGTCGGGCCATCCGCAAGATGGTCGCCAACGCCCTGGCAAGCAGTACCGCGGTTGCGATGAACCCGGGGTCGTTGACGATGGAGCAATTGCTCGCAGCAGCCCGCGCGGCGAAGGCCGGCAGAGGAGTGAAATCGAAATGACGACCGTCGTCAGCCGCACCTTCCGCAGCACGCCTCAGCGCGACGCGATCCAGACCTGGCTCGCAATCATTGACCTGCTTACTGCGGGGAAGCCTGGTCCAAACCGCACGGAGCTTCTCGCGGTTCAAGGCACCGCGGCCAGCGTGATCGCCGATCAGGCCCCCAAAGACGCGGCGATCATCGTGACCTGCAACGGGCCGCGGACGCGCATCTACTGCATCTATGATGGCGATGCCATCGACGGCGATGGCGACAACGAGAACAGCTTGGGATTTGACGCGCTCGCCGGCGACTGGCGGATTTCTCTGCCCTGTGCCGCCGAGGACCTGGAGTGGGTCCAGCGGTCCCTAAAGAGCAGCAGCACGCGGATCAGCGCGCGGGATCAAAGCGAGACAACGAAGGCGGACGGGGAACAGCAGAACGCCCTCGCGGGCCCGCTGGTCTTCGACCCGAAAGGATTCCTCGGCTCATGACGAACGTCGCGATCAATACCTACACGCACTCCGTGACCTATGTCGCGGACAACATCCTCAAGAGCATGAAGGACATCATCCGGCTCAGCGGCCTCGACCCGGCTGGGTTGGTCTCGCAATGGGGGACCAACATGCTCGCACTGAAGACCTGGCTCAACTCCGGGGATCTGCTCGGCGTCGTACTGGAAATCTATAACCCCAAGACCGGTGACCTCATCACCCGCTGGGACATCGATATCGTTTACAATTGGTCCGGCGGCGGCGACGGCGCCTTTTGGACGGATACCGACCAGCTTCGCTACCACATCCGCAAGGCCGGTATCGCCCCCAGCGAAGCCAAGTACGATTTGATCCTTCTCACGAAGCCGGGCCGGGAGGCCGTGCCTGGCTGGTCGGACTGCGACTTTCGGTCCACCGCGGGAATGGTGCGTCAGAGCCTTGGCTCGACGATCGAGCATAACGGGCTTGGCGGCACGACCGCCTATTGGAGGGCCGCATGACGTTGACGATCGACGAGGCGTTCCGGAAGTTCAAGAGCCGGCTTGAGCTCAACGACAAGGAGCAGGCCAACGCGTCTTCTCGCCAGACGGAGGTGCGGGAGTACCTCGACACCAAATTCGAGATCGCCAACAGCTTCCTCACGGGCTCCTATAAGCGCCACACGAAGACGAAGCCCCTGAAGGACATCGACATCTTCATCGTGCTGAAGGAATCGCAACGACACTATCGCAATAAGGCGCCGTCGGTGGTTCTCGATGATTTCCATGACGCCCTCGTCGAAAAATACGGGAAGAAGGCGGTGCGCAAGCAGTCGCGCTCCGTCAATGTCGACTTCGGCGTCGTGATCGACGCGGACGACAACACGGATTATCGCGTCGTGAGCGTGGACGTTGTGCCGGCCTTCCCCCTCGCGGACGACTACGAGATTCCCGATAGCGACAGCGGCAAGTGGATCAAGACGAACCCGAAGATCCACGCCGACAAGGCCACCGCGGCACATCAGGCATTTTCCAACGAATGGAAGGGTCTGGTTCGCATGGTCAAGTACTGGAACAACAACCCGCGCCATGGTGAGAAGCCGGTAAAGCCCTCCTTCCTTATCGAGGTGATGGCGCTGCAATGCCTCCATGGCGGGTGGCAAGGCCGGTTCGACTACGAGCTTCAAGGCTTCTTTGCCACGCTCGCGGATCGCATAGAGGATGAGTGGCCGGACCCCGCCGGGCTCGGCCCTCCGATCAGCAATGGGATGGACGCGCAGCGCAAGGCGCGCGCGAAAAGCCTCCTGCAGACAGCCAGCCGCGACGCAAGTAACGCGATCAATCTGGTGAGGCAGGGACGCAATGGCGACGCGCTCAAGGCGTGGCGCGCGCTGTTCGGGCCCAAGTTCCCCCTGAGCTAGAAACTCCGCCGAGAGAGCCCACCATGTCCGAATGGTCCCTATCTCAACTCCTGTCGTCCCTTCACGACGACATCCAGCAGCGGCTCGCCATCGCCCGTAAGAGCTTTCATCATGCGGGCACAAAGGGGGATGCCAGTGAAAGCGTCTGGATCAGCATGCTGGAGCAGTATCTGCCGAAGCGCTACCAGGCGGCCAAGGCTCATGTAGTCGACAGCCGGGGAAATTTCAGCGAGCAGATCGACGTCGTCGTCTTCGACCGCCAATACTCCCCCTTCATCTTCACCTACGAGAACCAAACGATCATTCCCGCGGAGAGCGTTTACGCCGTGTTTGAGGCCAAGCAGACGGCTGATGCTGCCCTCGTGAGCTACGCGCAGGACAAGGTAGCCACCGTGCGACGTCTCCACCGCACCAGCTTGCCGATCCCGCACGCCGGCGGTGTATACCCACCCAAGCCTCTCATACCCATTCTCGGCGGTCTTCTCACCTTCGAGAGCGAGTGGAGCCCTCCACTCGGCTCGTCCTTCGAGAAAGCACTGCTGGCAGGTGAGGCAGATCGACAGCTGGATCTGGGCTGCGTTGCCTCTCACGGCCACTTTCTCCGCGACGAGACGGGTAGCTACAGTTTCGTCAGCGAGAGCAAGCCGGCCACCGCTTTCCTGTTCACGCTTATCTCGCGCCTTCAGTTCAGTGGTACCGTACCCATGATCGACATCGATGCCTACGGCGAGTGGCTCACGAAATAGGGTGGCGTTCATCGCGGAGCCTGCGCATCAACCGAAAGCGCGCTACATAGGAGCAGCCTCGGCCAAATTCAGCTGGGCAGAAATCCGCTCCGCGAGAGCCCGTGGGCGGGTTCTCAGTGTCGGTGGCAAGTCAGCACATCACTGCGCGCTGCCTTGCACTTACCCACGATGTTCTACAGATCTCTAGCGGGTAATTCGTCCGGCGGAACCTCCTTGCCTGCGGCCCACTTCTCCTTGCGGCGTTGGGCTGCACGAATCCCTTCATCCAAGACATAAATGAGATCCGTCGCTGGACCTTGGTCGAAGTCGTAGCCGAGGTTGCTCGTCGTGTAGTGGATCGAAATTGCATTCAAGATTCCCGCTCCGGCCTCAATCGCCTCCTTAACCGAAGCGCGGCTCGTCGGAGCAAGCGGCGTTGCAGGCTTACCGACTGCTAGATCATAGTCGATGTGCGCGATGCGCCGGTTTCGCCAATCCCTGGCTGCGGCAACCTTGCCATCGAAATCCGCTATCAGCGGCTTTAGTGAGTCGCTGTGCTTGTGGTCAGGCAGGAGCCCAACAACCCCTTTGATACTGAGGTTCGTCTTTCCCATAGACTTCGGCGGGTCGGCGAGCCGCGCCACGTGCAGCATAACGTCATCGAGGAGCGTGTATTGAAGACGTGCAAAAATCTCGGGAGCTGCTTCGTTAAGTAAGTCTACCCTGCTCTCCTTATCAAACAGTGCAAGGTAGTCACCCCATTTGGCGTGCAACAACAAGACCTCGCCAACGATTTCATAGAACGCCGCTCCGGCATCCGCGCCTAAGTAAGTCTGATATCTTTTCTTCGACTCTTCGGCGGTCAGCATCATGTGAGGTCGGTTGCCTTGTGGGTCATGCGGGCGCCCTCAGACACCGGGACTTCTGCGACGAAGCGCCAAATGGCACCGATGCGTGCGCGGCAGTGTGCGGCGGGTGTAATCAGCGGTGAATTCATCGGCGAAGGTGCTGAGTCGGGAGACGCGGGAGCCTTACTATGTCTTCTCATTGCTGAGAAGATCGACATCTGAGGGCTGCTCCACCTCCGACAGCGGACTGGTCGGCGATGCCTAGGGGGCGCCGACCAGAGCAACCTCGATGGCCGCTATTGGGACAAACCGATCGTCATCTTTTTGACGACGACACACATCGAAGGTTAGCGTCGAGGTCGGCTAAAGAGATGAACCGCTCATTGCGCGCTTGCTCAGCACCTACGGCCTGATGTCGATGGCGAGGAACACTTTTGCGTACGAGTGCTGACCATTGAGCACTGCACGTGGGTTCTGAGGCCGTCCACAAACAGTTCATGACAGGCGGTTAGCCGGCGCGTTTGCAATGCTGCAAAGTGGACCGGCTACTCCAGCTCGATGATGTCATACTCTGGCAACTTGTCGATCTTCTGGATGTCGACCTTCTCCGGCTGACTGGGGTTGTCCAAGAAGGTGATGGTCTGCTCTTCTAGGCTTAGGCGGTACTCGCGACCATCGTAGACGAAGGCCCGATCGTGGTTGGGGTTTTGGGCGATGAGATATCGTTCCCGCTCCGATACAGCGATGCTGAGGTCATCCGCCACTGCCACGAGATCCTTGATGGCGCTTGCCACCTTCGGATCGCTGGTCTTGACGCGGTCGAGGGTGGCGTTGAGGCCGTATTCCCCGGTGGAGCAGACGATGTCGCCGACCACTTCATCGTCCGGGGACCTGTTAACGGCGGCGGCCAACGCCATGCGAGTCGCCTGGTAGTGAGCACGAGCCGCGTTGCAAGCAGCCTGCAATTGGCTTAGCTGGGATGACACCATTTGGGGCTCCAAAGCGATGATGCTGTTCGCAGCAAGTAACGATGGGTCCGGGAGTGGAGGACGAGGTGGCGGGGACAATGGTGCTCGCAGGAACCTGAAGACGACGATCGAAGCGGCGGCTTATCTGCGGTTAAGTCCACGCACGCTCGAAGACTATCGGTGCGAAGGCGGTGGCCCTGAATTCTTTCGCATTGGGCGCGGACGGCGCAGAAAAGTCCTGTACGACTTGTACGATCTGAATGTGTGGCTCGATCGTCAGAAAAAACAGTAGGCTCGCGAAAATGTCAGTTACGGGGAACTACGGCGGCGCCCGCTGATCTGCGGCTGTATTCTGCTCGCAAAAACAAGATATTGCGGTCCTTAATTGTGATGCTCATGGTTTTCGCTATGAGCAAACCGCGTGCCCCATCAGGTCACGTCAGCATCGAGGAGCTCGAGGCCTATCGAGTCTTCGCTGCATACATCGTGAGCGAGTTCGGCGCGCAGTATATCGGCTTGCTTGACCGCATCGAGCAGGAGCTGGAGAAGGCACGGCGCGAAGATCCCGTGGCAAGGGCGCGCCGCGTACTGCAGGAGGCGAGCGGGCAGGCTCAGATATGTGAGGGCAATCGCTTGAAGGCCATTTCGTCCAGCCAGTAGAGAGTGTCTTCCAAAGCTGGCTGGCCATATTTAGGACGGTTGCCTTTGTGGCCCATCAAGTACGCGTCGACTTCGTCGAGGCAGCGCACCTTCCTCAAGCGGTCCTTGAACGAGTGACGGAGCGAGTAGAGCGTCTCGCCGTTCGGCAGTAGCTTATTTTCCCGAAGGAACTTGTTGACCGTGGCTGACACGACATCCGCCTTGTCGTGATAGGTGGGAAAGCCTTCGGGCTGCGCACGCATCGCCATCAAGGCCACGCCCACGAGCGGAATATCTCGCTCCGACTGATCCGTCTTAAGTTGGCGTCCATCGGGGCGGATGCGGATGTGCGGAATTTTGTGGTCGAGGATGATGGTCGTCTTGTTGAGGTTGCAAGCCTCCGTGATGCGAACGCCGGTTTCGACCATGAGGTAGAGAATTCGGCGCGCTTCATGGTTGAGACCGTCGAGCCTACCGGTTGCAAGAAGGTGGTCCTGGATGAAGGCAGGAGCGAAACCGGTGCGGGATTTCGTTTTTTGCCCGAGAAGCCGCAGTCCTTGGAAAATATGGGCAAGCTCGAGCCTGTGATGGTCGCTGACGGCCTTCAGCATTGCGGAAATGCGGCCGAAGTTTCTGTTGCAAGTATAGATGTCCACCGCGCCGGTCATGGCTCTGTTCTTCCAATGGTCGCGGAAGGCCATGGCGTGTTGGCGCGTAAGCTGATGGAGCGGAAGGTCGTCGCCGATGATCGCTCGAAAGAGCGCCAGGGCGGTGTCGCGCTCCTGGCGCCATCTCTTGCGTTGGCGGGGTGACTTCTGGAGCAGTTCGGTTTCCACCACCGAAGTGTATTCATCGACAAGCTGTGAAAGCATGATGGCTGGGCGCGGGGCGCCGCCGAGCATAGCTGTCACGGTATCTGAACGCGTATCCTGTTTCAGGATGTCGAGTCGGTGGATGAGGTCGTGTAGCGGGAGCTGGATGACTTCGTGACGCTCCTGGTAGGGCAGGCCGTGGGCAGTGGTGATTTGGACGGTTCGCGCGAACTGCTCTCGATCGTCGAGCGGTTCATTGGCCAGTGACCGCCACTGCGCATCCAGTTCATCACTCAGGCGCTGCACGGCAGCCCTGGCGGCGATGCCGCGAGGATCATCAGCTATGGCGATGGTGGTGCTGAGGAGCACAACAGAACGCTTGTCGAGGTGACGGAAGCGCTTGGGGACCTTCCTGGCGAGGTACCAATAGCCGCGCCGCTTATGGGGCGCGAGCAGCCGGGCGCGGGGCATGAAAATGTGATCCGGTTGTGCTGCAGGTTGGGCAACGGGTTAGGTCAGCAACGCAGCAAAACGTCCCGGAATCACCGTAGGATAGCAATTTATGCCGTAAATACAACGGCGAATTGGATATGAGGATGGTGCCGCAAGAGGGATTCGAACCCCCGACCCCGTCATTACGAATGACGTGCTCTACCGACTGAGCTATTGCGGCTTTCTTATTCTGCGCCAAGGCCTTGGGAGGCCTTTCAAAGCCGGAGGAGCAGCCTACGCCCCGGCCATGCTGCCCGCGGGCGGCCATGCGCGAGCCGGAATAGACTAAGTTCGCTCTGCGTTCAAGATGTGCAAGACAGCTAAAACGGCGGATGGCCGTGCTGCCGGGCCCGCGCAGATTTTCCTTTCCGGCGATAGGAGCACATCCACACCGGACGGAAACCTTCCCGAGGCGGGAAACTCCAGCGCCCAAACACGGGAAAAAATGGCGCTATTTGGTGCCATTTATTCACCTGCCCGTCGCGGTGGGCGACGCGTAAGCAGGATAGGGCGGGCGAAATCGCCACAGGCTCGTAAAGTTAGGCATTACAAACGCATGCATCGCCAGTGGTGGAACGATCTGCCGGTTCGATGGCAGTTGATGATT
>Ga0180221_1000803_pt1 | contig 24269 bp, 23 predicted proteins | sample eDN5th37CKraftMG_FD_151339 | JGI IMG/M metagenome (GOLD analysis project Ga0180221, IMG submission 151339) | Enriched Miracle-Growth compost microbial communities from Emeryville, California, USA - eDNA 5th pass 37_C Kraft MG (version 2) (version 2) ...
ACTTCAGGCCCGAGACGCGCTCGAGCACCGGCACGCAGTCTTCCTCGGTCGCGCCTGGATAGACGGTGGATTCATAAATGACAATGTCGCCGCGCTTGAGGATCTTGCCTATGGTCTCGCTGGCCCGGATCAGCGGCGTCAGGTCCGGCTGCTTGTATTCGTCGATAGGCGTAGGCACCGTTACGATAAATACATTGGCCTGGGCAAGATCCGCCGGGTCACAGCTGTAGCTCATTTGCGGGGCATCAGCCAGCTCTTCCCTGCTTAGCTCCAGGGTATGGTCCACGCCGGACTTGAGCTCTTCCACCCGGCGCTGGTTGATATCAAAGCCCAGTACCGGGCGCTTACGGGAAAATTCAACTGCCAGGGGCAGGCCTACATAGCCCAGACCGACAACGGACAGTTTTACGTCTTGAATCTGCAAGTGATTCTCCTGCTTGTTCTTTTTGATAAGTGATTAAGTAGATTGAAAATTATATTGAAGCAGCGTCAGCGCCAAACGGGCCGGAAGCCTCGTCTTGCTTCAGTTTATCCAGGCGTGTGCTAACAGCAGATAGGGTCTGGCTGGTCGCAGGCTGCTTGTTCTCGGGGGAACCGCTTACCGTTGGAGCGCTGGCGTGTTCAGTGTTGGCAGCCTGTTCGCTTTTGACTTCCACTGCCCGAACGCTCATGCCTGATTCGGTCTTGCTGATCTTTTGCTGGTAGATCCAGTCGCTGATCTTCTCGCCGCCCTGGTAGCCATCGACCAGCATGAAGAAAAGCTGGCGGATGCGAGGGTAGTCTTCGCTCTTGATGGCAGCCATCAGCTTGCTGAATGCAGCGGTCAGTTCATCCCAGTTAAAGCGCTTTTCATTGGCGCGCATGATCATGGGGTGGGCCGTGGGGGTGACGTTGTCGCCGATCAGCAGCTCTTCGTAGAGCTTTTCACCGGGGCGAAGCCCTGTGAACTTGATCTCGATATCGCCATCTGCATTGCTGGCGTTCCGGACGCTCAACCCGGACAGCTTGATCATTTTCTCTGCCAGCTCGGCAATCTTCACTGGTTCGCCCATATCCAGTACGAACACATCGCCGCCTTGTCCCATAGCGCCAGCCTGTATAACCAGCTGTGCGGCCTCGGGTATGGTCATGAAATAGCGTGTGATGTCCTGGTGGGTGACTGTGATCGGGCCGCCTGCGCGTATCTGCTTGCGGAAAAGCGGTATGACTGAACCCGAAGAGCCCAGGACATTGCCGAAACGAACCATGGTGAAACGGGTACGGTTTTCGACAAAGTCGCTGCTGCCAAAGAGTAGGGGAGCTTTTTCGTTTGCCAGTGCCTGCAGCACCAGCTCAGCCATGCGTTTAGTACCACCCATGACGTTGGTCGGGCGTACGGCCTTGTCAGTGGAAATCAGCACAAAGTTGCTCACGCCTGCCCGTATGGCAGCCTGGGCTGCATACAAGGTGCCGAAGGTATTGTTCTGTATGCCCTCGGCGATGTTGTTTTCCACCATGGGCACGTGCTTGTATGCCGCTGCGTGGTATACCGTGTCGACTTTCCAGGCTTTCAGAACGTCCAACATGCGTGTCTGGTTGCGCACAGAGCCCAATACCGGAATGACAGTTGTAGGCAGGCCATTCTGCCTGACGTGATTTTCCAACTCTTGGTGTATGGCGTAAAGGCCAAACTCTGAATGCTCGTACAGGATCAGATGCGTTGGGTTGTTACGCATGATCTGCCGGCACAGTTCCGAGCCTATCGAGCCGCCTGCACCGGTAACCAGCACCACCTGTCCAGCAATGCACTGTGCAAACAGAGATTCGTTGGGTGGCACAGGTTCGCGGCCAAGCAGATCTGCTACATCGACATCGCGCAAGTATTCGACCTTGACACGGCCGCTGGCCAGATCCATCAGCCCCGGCACTGTGCGCACGGGTATGCCCAGGGGCGCAAGCAGTTCCACAATTTCCAGGCGACGGGCACGGCTCGCCTGCGGCACGGCTAGTAGAATTTCCTTGGCGCCCGTGTCTTCCAGCATGCTGCTGATATCGGAGGGCGAGTAGATCTGTAGGCCCGCTATCAATCGGCCCCATAGCTGAGGATCGTCATCGATAAAAGCGACTGGCAGCTTTTCCCGCCCATTGCGCAGCGCGGACAATAACTGGTTGCCTGCTGCACCAGCGCCATAGATCACCACAGGGGTGCGCTGATCGCCACGCCCTGCAGCGTTGCGAGGGAGGAGGGGAATGGACCGGCGCCCAAACTGGGCCTGGTTGAAATAGCGCCGGATCATCAGCCGAAGGCCGCCAATAAACAGCAGGCAAAGTAGCCAGTAAATGATGACAAGGGAACGTGGCACAACCGCACCGGTTGACGTGCCGTACAAATAAATGACGATGGCAAGCAATACAGCTGAGCCTGTTACAGCCTTGCCTATTGTTGTAAGCGCCTGAGGGCCGATGTATCGTAGTATCGCCCGATACATCCCCAGCCGGACGAAAATGGGCAGAGCCACAATCGGTGCGGCCATGAACAGCCAGGCATGCCCGCCAAATGGCTCAGCAGCGCTGGCACTATCCAGGCGTATTACGAAGGCGAGCCACAGCGCCAGCCAGATTAACAGCGTATCAAAGATGATTTGCAGCAGACGCTTCTGGCCGCGCGGCAGGGCCAGAAGCCGTTCCCGGAAGGTAGCGGGTAATTTATCCATATCATTCATCCAGCACTTCTTCCCGTGTTGCCAGCTTCATAACCTCAGAAAGCACGGATTGCGTCTTGGCAATTTCGGCTGCCGTAAGAGTAGGATGAACCAGGAACATGACAGAGGTGTCACCAAGTTCCCGTGCAACAGGCAGGCGTTCTTTGGGACGCCAACCCGTGTTGTCAAAAGCCTTTTCCAGATAGACCTCTGAGCATGATCCCTGGTAGCAAGGCACGCCACGCGATGAAATTTCGCTGACAATGCGGTCGCGGTCCCAGCCGTCGGTCAGGGCTTCAGGTTCAACGAATAAATAGCATTTATAGGCAGCGTGCTCGGTGCCCTCTGGAATGACAGGTACACGCAAGCCCAGCAATTCTGATGCTGTCGACCAGATGGCATTGGCATTGGCCGTACGTTTAGCATGCCAGTCGTCCATGCGCTTGAGCTGAATGCGGCCAATGACTGCCTGCATCTCAAGCATGCGCCAGTTTGTACCAAAGCTTTCATGCAGCCAGCGAAAGCCAGGAGGGTGCTCACGTTCGTATACCGCTTCCCAGCTCTTGCCGTGGTCTTTGTACGACCACATCTTCTTCCAAAGAGCTTCATCGTTGGTGGTAACCATGCCGCCTTCACCACCGGTGGTCATGATCTTGTCCTGGCAGAAAGACCAGGCGCCGATATGGCCAATAGATCCCACGGAACGGCCTTTATAACGGGCTCCATGGGCCTGGGCACAATCCTCGATCACAAACAGATTGTGTTCCTTTGCCAGATCCATGATCGGATCCATATCGCAAGGCCAGCCTGCCAGGTGGACGCAGACCACTGCCTTTGTTCTAGGTGTCAGAACAGCCCGGATCGTTTCGGCAGTAATGTTCTGGGAGTCACGATCCACATCCGCGAACACTGGTACCGCACCGGCGGTAACCACAGTAGAGGCCGAGGCGAGAAAAGTGCGCGGCGTGACAATGACCTCGTCGCCTGGACCGATACCGAGAGCCTTCAAGGCGACATCCAGCGCCAGCGTACCGTTGGAAACGGCGACACCATAGGCACAATCGGCCCACGCGGCGAATTCCTTTTCAAACTGGCGGCATTTCTGGCCTGTCCAGTAGTTCACCTTGTTGGATAGTACTACGTCGCGCACGGCGTTGGCTTCTTCCTCTGTGAAAGAGGGCCACGTAGAAAAGGAAGTATTCAACATGCTATATCGCGTCCGCAGTGAAAAGACTACTAGCCGTAGGGTCAGCTAGCTGATTAAGAATGTGTCTATTGGCTAAGGTATATTTATGGCCATCTATCACGATATAGGCTCCATCATACGGTGGAAACCAAAATGCGCGAATCTTCCGGTCTATATCATCGTCTTGCCTGATTTCTTTCATGGCCTCCATGTCTTTGCGACTAATATAGCGGCCTCCGATATTAGGATAGCGATTTAGCTTCCGGCCTGCGCAAATAGAACCAATTGTCTCCTTAAATAAAGAAAACAATTCATCTCTGCATCGGCTTTCAAGAGAAACTACAGTCTCATTCTCCGGATCTATAGCGAACTCGTGAACCTTGATAATGTCGCCCGTATCGATATCGCTATCTACATAATGTGCGGAAACAGCCCAACGATCAAGCCCTTCTAGAATAGCTAAATTATATCCTCCCGTTCCCTTGTATTCGGGTAACGGCGCAGGGTGAAAATTAATTATTCCATGAGTCGGTACTGAAATAAGCTCATCTCGTAATTTTCGCCAATACAGCATGGATATACCAAGATCAAACGTTAACTTGCTTGACTTGAGGGCTGTTAGTGCTTCTTCAAATCTATATAGAGGAAAGCCAAATTCATTAGCTACATCTGTGGTAGGGGATGTGGCTAGATGGTTGTCAGTCAAAACTCCAACTATTTGAATATCAGGAAGAGAGGCTAAGTGTCTCAGCGAGTCCGCAGCGACGGATTTTCTTCCCATAAATAATATCTTCATTGAAGGCTATTTCCAAAATTCTCAAGGTTGCGTCAAGTAAGTCAAGCAATTAACCATATATATAGATATTGCATTGTTTTAATGTTGAAATAAGAATAGATTAATTTGCGATATAAAACTAGAACTGAATTATAGAGCTGCCAAAAAAGCTCTCATTAATATGTATATTGTGTTTATCTATGTGCCGGCAATTGTTTTTATTTTGTTCCAGTGAAGCGAGAAACCGTGGCCTCGCCATTAGCGTTGATGTTATCTTGACATGCCACTTTCTTAATTGTCATAATAATAATTTTAAAGTCAATCCAGAAGTTATAATTGTTTACATACCAGACATCCAACGAAAATTTCTTTTCCCAGCTGAGTGCATTTCTACCGTTAACCTGCGCCCAACCAGTTATCCCTGGCCTTACCTCATGTCTTCTACGTTGCTCTTCATTGTAAAGCGGTAGATATTCCATTAAGAGAGGCCGTGGCCCAACAATGCTCATATCGCCTATAAAAACATTCCACAATTCCGGTAACTCATCCAAACTAGTAGATCTGAGAAGCTGGCCAAAAGGAGTTAAACGCTCGATATCTGGAAGTGGCTGGCCTGATGAATCAAAAGCGTCACGCATAGTACGAAATTTGAACATCAAAAAAGGCTGTTCATAAAGACCAGGCCGTAGTTGCGTGAATAAAATAGGAGAGCCAAGCTTAATTCGGATTAGAAATGCAAGCACAAGCATCACTGGTAATAATGCAAGCAATGCTATTCCCGACAAAATAATATCAAATAGTCGTTTTATCATAAATTACCTTGATAAAATGCGAGCATACAAACGTAGATAGTCATCCCAAACAGTTTTATTAGAAAAATTTTGTATGGCCCAAGTGCGAGAATTTTTGTATTTTGTTTTAAATAAGGCCTTATTGTTAGCGGCTTTATGAATAGAAGAAATAATTGAGTTTATATCGTGTGGATCAAATCGGCTTCCGCTTATACCTTCTGCAACACTATCTCGTACTCCAACAACATCAAACGCAAATGTTGGAACTTCGCATGCGGCAGCTTCTATTGCTACATTCCCAAATCCTTCACGATGGCTGAGGAAAAGATGGAGATCAGAAATAGCAAAAAGCTCAGGTATGTCTGTAGTTGCGGCAAGATGAAAAATATTTGGGCGGGCTTTTAGCTTGTGAAGAATTCGCTCTGATGCTTTATCTTCTATATCGCCTACAAAAATAAATTTTACTTGTGGCAGACTAATATTATCGGCTATTTGTGCAATGTCTGCGATTCCCTTATCTACACAAATACGGCCGACAGTAATAATTACGAAATCTGAGTCCGATAGCTGAAACAATTCTTTGTAGTAGAACAGCTTATCTCTATTAATAGTGGCTCGATTGAATCTTGTGACATCGATCCCGTTAGATGAGCCGTTAGCAATGACCTCTGATTTTTCCTTAGTGACTATTCGCTCCTGAATGAAAATAGACCGCAATGAAGCCGATATAAACAGTGTTCTATGAGAAACGCGACATGCAAGATAATCGAACGATGTATATAGAGAACGCTTTATACCCGAAAAATTTTCATAAACGCGACCTCTAATTATCGCAATACGTTTCGGTTGTCCTGTTAGCCATGCGGAAAGACTTCCTAACAATAAGGCCTTGGGCGTAGAGTAAACGACTAAGTCGTATCTGTTAGCGAAAAAATGAGCAATCAATCTCACCGATGATAAGACATCGCGCCATAACGAAGGGCGACGCACTAAGCCAATGTTCAATACTCTACCGAGATTTCTCGAGCCAAGAATTTCCAAATCCTTACCTTTTCCACCACAAATTAAGGTTAGATCCAAATTCGCTCGGGAGCGAAAATATTCAAATTGGCCGCGACAAAGTAAATCGTACGACATGGCATCTGTGATGATAAAACAGGCCCGTATTTTCTTCATGATAAGTCAAGGTCATGCTTACTTGTAATATTAGAGGGATTATCTACTCGGGTACGAATCTCCTTGGCAGGCACCCCAGCTAGTATAAAATTTTCCTTTGAAGATTTAGTTACAACGGAATTAGCTGCCACTAAATTTCCTTGCCCGATATGCACGCCTGCAGTTACTACCGAATGGGCTGCAAGCCATGTGCCAAAGCCTATACGTATAGGGGCTGGATGAGCTCCTCCTTGTTGTACTGATCCGTTCTTAAAGCCATGATTATTTGACGACATCACAACATACGGAGCTAGTACGCATTCGTTCTCAATAGCTAGGCCACCTATGGCGTTCAGCCAGCATCCTTTTGCTATATATACGTTATCTCCGATCGCTAAGCGGTCAATGGAAAGCAAAGTAACATCTCGCCCTAGGGCGAGACGCTTTGGTCGGCCGGGGAGAAATACGGAAACAATAAATCCACGAAGCCTTAGAATGGGGCCAATATCCGGCAACCAACCGAGGAGGATCAAGCTAAACCAAATAGGAATACCATACCTAATCTGATACCTAAGCTCTCGATATAGCCTATTCATAAAGTTTGCTCCAAAACATGAGCTTCCTACTATTAACTGCATCAGTATCAAAGCTAGAATTCATAAGCTCCAAGTTCTGTTTGCCCATAGATATTCTCAAATTCTCATCAGATAAAACATCATATAGGAGCTTGGAAAGTGAATTGGGATCGTAAGGAGGGAATAGAAATTTCTGTGGCAACACCTCTGGGATCCCTCCTACTGCAGCTCCAACGCATGGTAAACCTATCGCCATAGCTTCAAGCAGGGCCCTTGGCATTCCTTCTGTATGTGATGGAATAACAAATACATCGGCAGTGGCTAGAAGATCAAATAAGACATGTCGGTCTGTTATGGCTCCATGAAGCAGAATGTTTACGTTCAATCTCGTTGCGAGTGTGCGCAATATATTTAGCTGGCTACCGTCACCTATAATATGAAGCTGTATATTACTATTTCTATTCTTAATCAAACTTGAAATCGCGTATACGAGATCTATGTGTCCTTTCTCCTTTTCTAGTCTCCCAACTGAAATAACACGAAAACATTGCTCAGTGCTAGCATAAGATATCTTCCTGGTCTTGATTTCAGATAGACGAAAGCTAGAAAAAACAAAACTGGGTTTATCGCTTGAATACAATTTTCTGCAATATTCACTAACGAAACCATTTGCCCTAGAAAATTTAGCCTGAATTTTGGCAAAGTATTCAGAAATTCCAGCGACAAATTTCATTTTTCGAGAATGCCCAGCGAACCCAGTGATTCCTTCTTTTATGTTTCCTGGATACTCTCTAATATAAGGTCTCCTCATAATTATTAGAAAAGGCCATAATAAATTCGTGATGTTGCCACTTCGAAGCAGGAAGTGTGAGTGATTTTTTGTAATTCTATATGAGGACAGAAGTAGATTAGGTATTAGCCGCAGAAATTGTTTAGGTCCTACATAATAGGGAAAGCTAACAAATTCGACCTGAGGTCCGTCCACTCGAACAAAATCCGCTTCTAATGTATCCACAATTTTAACTCTAGCAATAATTTTTACATTATCGAAATAGCATAAATAATCACGCCAGTAATCGTAGCTAAATGCTAGCTTGGTATACAGTGCACCTTGGAAGCTATAAAATCGATGCTCTAGGGCAACGGCAATTTCTTTCATTTTAAATTCAATAACGACAAAGCATAATATTTCATTAGGGCGACAGCTTTTTTATTTCAAATCAGCTAAACGAAAATTAATGTTGGTGATTGCAATAATTAGCATGTAAAGCGGAATCTGAGTCTTGCTTTGGAAGTTAGGAATAGATATTCCAGATAATAAGAAAAAAATGATAAGAGCCAATTTTGCTGAGTTTAGAATTTTATAAGTATTTAATAGTTTCGGCTCTGAGAGCTTAGGCATTCGATGAGAGTGTAGGCCGGTATAGAGAAACCAGAAAAACAAGGAAATTCCACACAGGCCATATGAAAAAAGTATTTCTAGATAAGTGGTATGTGTATAAACAAATGATGAATAATGTGAAAAGACTCCTGCTCCATTACCGAGCCAAGGACTGTCAAGAAAGCCTTTGAACGCTTGTTTCACTAGATCTAAGCGAATATCGTCTGAAGCAGCACGGAAATCTTCACTGGCAATTGATGGAAGGTGGAGGTCTAGGCCCACAGCGGCGGGCAACGATAGCATGCGTTGAACAGCAGGCGCTTCTTGTATTGCTCGCATGTTCAGTAAAATCAGCGCTATCCCAAAAGCTGCAATTATAAGAAAAATTCTTTTACTTAAACTATGTCTTGAAAATATCAAATAGATTATGGTTAATATTGCTGAAATTATAGCGCCGCGCGAGGCGGATTGTAATAACCAATATAGATTAATACCAATGCTTGTAAACGCTATGATTTTTGCTAACTTGGATGAGCTGCTGCTAAAAAGAAAAATATAAATTGAGGATATAATAACGCCTGTGCCTGATAGTAATCCTAGTGCGTTAGGTTGGCCCGCAATGCCGCCTGCTCGAAATATGCCCTCGTTCGGTGCAAATATATTACGCACGCCTATTAATAGAAATGCTGCGCAACAGAAGAAAATAAGACGTCTAAGTTCTGATGTTGAAGTGATGCTTTTGCCCAAAAGTACGGAGTTAAACAAGATAAGAATAAGATACAACGAAGGCACTAAGCTTTGGGAAAAATCTATTGATAAAAATAGAGAAAGAGCGACTATAGTCGCAAAACCAAAGAGAGCTAATCCAGGTCCCGTTAAGTAAATTTGTGATTTATATGAGGACGGAAACAACAAAAAACAAAGTGGTAACAATAATGTTGCGGCATCAAGAGGAGTATAAAGGCTTGCAATTAGGAAAAAAACTAGGTATCCAGATAGAGCTGCGGCTGACGATTCTTGTCGACTATCTGGCATATGGTTTACGTCCATAATTTATCTAATATAGTTTTGATCTGATGAGCTTGTCTGGATAGGGAAAATTTACTACTAATTAAACTCCTAGCTTGCTGAATCATTCTTACATCTATACCGGCTTTGGCGACATGCTCTAATATGGTAAAAAGTGATGTTGAGTTATCGATCTCCATGAGAAACCCTGTTTCCTGTGGAATTATTATTTCAGGAATTCCGCCCACAGGAGTTGCAATTGCCAAAGTTCCAACATACATAGCTTCTTGTACAATTCTCGGCATGCCTTCACTATACGAGGGCAAGCAAACAATGTCCGAGTTAAATATTAAATCTGGAACGTCATCCCTCCAGCCCATCCAAGTTATATTGACAGAGGAATCGGCTGCTAACCTTGAGCAACAGTCATAATAATTCCTAGTTTCTTTCAGATTGAAATTCCCTGCTATATATAGATGAAATCGAGATCTTGTCTCTTTGTCCAGCTTGGATAGTGCTTCTATAATTAGATGAATCCCTTTTGTCGGAAGTATTGCTCCGGCGAATAGTAAATTTATTCTGTCTAAGGAGCTCTTGCGTGATAGAGGCTTTATAGGTAATATGCTATGATCTACAGAAGTATATGTAACAAGCAATCGTTGCCGATGTTTCGTTACTCGCATCAAGTTTTGTTTGGTCTGTTGAGAAACACAAAAAATTACATCTGTACAATGCCGTAGAAGCATGCGAGTCAGAGTGCTATATTGCGAAAACTTTCCCCATCCTCGTGCATAGTAGGCCAGCCTTACATTGCGAAAATGGGTAAGTCTGATTAATGATAGAACAACTAGCGCTTTACTTGAGTTGCATAAAAAGACGATTCTTTTGTCCCTGAAGCTCTTGTCCTTCAGAAGCTCATGCAGCTGAATAGCTGATCGTAACAGATACATAATCCCGCGAATTTTACTGCGACCAACTCTGAATATATTAAAATTTCTGTCATTCGAGGATAAAAGTTTCACTTCGCACTTTAGTGCTGCAACAAATTGCTTGTTAGAGTCTTGTGGCAGGATAGCGAGAGGCGGGCTTGGCAACTCGTAATTAAGGGCATTTAGCATTGCGACGGTAGATTGTTGGGCGCCTCCAAATGTACCGACAAAATCGTAGAATACTAGCTTAATATTAGACATGTTATTGTTTAGAGGATAGCTCTCTACTAGGCACACCAGCAACTATTCGATTATCCTGCACATCTTTTAGAACTAGCGAGCAGGCACCGACAACGACATTATTGCCTATTTTTATAGGTCCAAGTATTGCACTGTTACATCCAATCAGAACATTATTTCCAATTATAGGTTGAGATTGATGAGGCAGGTTGCTCCTGGTTTTCCCCATATTTCCGCCGATAGTTGTGCATTGCCTAATGGAAAAGCCTGTGCCGATCTTTACACGACCGCCGATAACTATGCCATGTGTATGAGCTATATTAAGGCCAGCTCCAATTTGAGCCGTAGATCTTATTTCAGCTCCATAGAATAGCAAAATAAGTCTATCTATAAGAAATGAGAAGATTGTTAATCTGTTGCTTCTTGCGCTGTGTGATAAACGATGCAATAAGCCCGCTTGAAATCCCGGTGATTTAAGAAGATAGCGGATAAAATCAACGAACGATGCTGTGCTATCTCTTGTATATGTCCGCAGATCTTCTCTTATTAAATATATGACACTCATTTAGATGGTTCTTATATTTCATATTAATATAAAATATGATTTTATATAAAAAATTAACGAATTGCCGCGTATGGAATTACGCCCAATATCTTATAGGCGGCAGCAGTACAACCAATATTTTGCGCTGCGATTATTATTAGCCCAGCTGTCGCGGTTCCTACGGCACCAAATATAAGCGTAAAACTGACTATAAGTGGTATGGAAATTACTGATGTTGCTATTAGTATTCTCTTGGATATTGCTTCATTACCTGTCATATTTAGTAAGGTTCCAGATGGGCTTAATATGACATTTATAAATTGGCCTATCGAAATAATATATACTAGAGTTGATGCGTCAGTATAGTCGGGGCCAAAATAATTTAATATATCTGTTGTGAACAGAAAAATTATAAGGAGCGGCGGGACAGTTAGTATGAGGCTTGTAGTTGTAGATTGTCTAATATAACGAACTAGCTTCTTGATATCATTTGTATGATGAGATTTTGAGAAATAAGGAGCATATATAGCATTTACAACGGATTGAAAAAAGCCAATTGTTATCGCAATTTTTTCAGCCACCTTATATATGCCTAGCTCAGAAATGCCGAGATACTCGGCAAGCACATAAACTAATACTAATTGTTGTGCGTAAACAATTAACGTCATCCACATAAAATTTGGCGATGCAGTACTCATTTCTTGCCATGGGATTGCTTCGCTAACTTTGATACTTAGTGCTCGCTTATTAATACAGAGACCTATTCCTACAATAAAGCTATAACAAACAAAGTAGGAGATATATATTGATTTAGCGCTTGATGTTGCTTCGATGTTATTGCTGATATAAATTATTGCTGAAGCAATGAGAGAAATTACTCCGATATCATAGATAAATGAGGTACTTGGTTTAAACGAGCCTTTGTAAAATCCTACTAATAGTGCTCCAAATGACATGGGGATAGAAGCAGCAATTATCCAGTATGCTGCTTGTGATATAGAAACGAAATCCTCCAAAACCATCAAAGAAAAATATACTAGAGGCAGTAGAATAAGGCTACGTAAGAGAACTTTGCGCAGGGCTAATTTAAACAGCATATTCCCTATGCGTTCCTCTATGGTATCTTTGTAGCGGGCTATAAATCTGATTAGAACGCGATCATAGCCCTGTTTAGCAAGTATAGAGATTCCCAGCGCTATAGTTAGTGCATACTGAAACTCTCCAAGAATTTCAGAGGAACCTAGCTTCGCGATAGTAAATGCTAAGAGCGCAGACCCGAGCGCACCTAGTAGTCGAAAGCCGAAGGTGCCTGCCCGAGAGAGATATTTCGATGAAACCAACATGTAACGAGCCTACTTCTAGAAGAGGGTATAACTAGCTAGCAGGGAAAAATCAGCTTGTTGAATTATATTCGTAGTTGCTATATTGATAGGCACTATACTTGGACCCATATCTATGGGGAGAAGCAACTAGATCATTGAAGATGATCCCATTTACGGCAGCACCAACTTGCATAACTCTCTTCTTTGATTCCTCAAGCTCTCCTAGTGTGGTAGTTTGAGCTCTCGCTACCATAAATATAGTGCCCACATGCCTCATCAGGATTGTTGCGTCAGAGACGGGAAGTATGGGGGCCGTATCTAATACTACGATGTCATACCTGCTAGACAATTCTTTTAATATCTCCCTAAGATTTTCAGATAGAAGAAGCTCCGATGGATTTGGTGGTAATGTTCCAGTAGAGAGAAAATCAACCTGCCCAGATACCTTCTTTTTAAGAACCTCATCAATTGATTTTTGATTGGTTATGAGCTCGCTTAACCCGTAGCCTCTTATTTGGCCAAAATATTGATGCAGATGGCCTTTTCGTAAGTCTCCGTCAATTAACAATACTCGTTTGTTCGTAGATCCTAAAACGGCAGAAAAATTAACGCTAGTAAATGATTTGCCTATTCCAGGTGTTGGCCCTGAGATAAGAATAATATTGTTTGACGAAGAAAGTGTGGCGAACTGCAATGCAGTTCTAAGACTGCGCAAACTTTCTATTGCTGGTTCGTTGGGGGAGTTAGTTGCCAATACGTAGTCGGCCTTTTCTCCTCTTATTAACATATCGCGTAGTTTTTCTTGTTTGCTTGAGTGAGGCACAACAGAATATACGTGCAATCCTAAACTGGATTCTATTTCAGCTGGTTCTTGTATTCCTGGGCGAAGCATTGAGCGCAGTATTGCAACAAAAATACCAATGACCAATCCTAGCAATATGCCAAAGCAAACTACCAATAAACGATTTGGTTTTATTGGGCGTTCGGGCACGGCAGCGGGATCAACAACTCGAACATTCCCCACTTTACCTTCTTTAACTAGGCGAAGCTGTTGTGCGCTGTTTAGCAAATTAACATACATTTCGCTGTCGACTTGAACGTTACGCATTAAACTTAAAAGTTGCTGTTCTAGGTCAGGCATCTTTTTAACGTTACGCTCTATTCTCGCCATCTCATTTTTTATAGCTTCAATTTGGGTATCTAGTGTTTTTATCGCTGGATGAGATGATTGAAATCTTGGTGTTAGCTCTCTTTTCTTCTGTTGTAGATCTAGCAGTTGTTTTTGTAAATCTGAAGATGCTTGAAGAGACATTTCCCCTTCCGCTCCGAGATTGAAGGTCCCGTGCTGATCACGAAATCGCGTGTATTGTTCCTCGGATTGGCGCATTTGAGCACGAAGCTCAGGTAAAAAATTATCGAGGAATGATAGCGTTTTTTCCGCCTCTGCCGCTTTTCTTTCAATGTTTTGCCTAACATAAGCGGATCCAATGGCATTTAGGATACTTGCAGTCCTTTCTGGATTAGGCCCTTCCAGCGTAGCCGCTATCATGCCTGATGGTTTCCCTTTTTCTGTGATATTGAGTTGTGCTTGCAATAGATTGATGGTATCTAGGCGGGAAAATCTGGTTAGTTTAAATTTGGCTCCTGGATTTGCTTGTATGCTCGTTACTAGCAACTCGCCCGATTGTCCCTCGAAATTAAACTTAACAAGCTCTCCTATAGCCCCTTTGCTAAGAGCATCTCCGTCGGGGGAAAGTAAATCATATATGCCATCATGCCAAACTATAGTCAGCTCTTTGCCTTCTAGCGCTTTTGGCACTTCTAGTTTAGATAAAGTTATCTTTTCTTTCCCTGTGACATAACCGCCTAGCCTGGGAGTAGATAAACTGTTTGAATGCTTCGCAAGCCAAGTACCTACGATAGGTAAGTATTGAGGGCTTGCCTGTATATACAACTGAAGGGCGTCAGCAGCTTGACCGACTACTAGCCGGGATCGCAAGATTTCAATCTCTGCTGATGCTGGGGACTGAACATTTAACAGTGCTGCCATTTCCCCCATAGCGTTGGTTGAATTGTTTTCACTGTTTTCTACTTGAATTAGCGTATTTGCCTGATATATGGGAGTGCTGATGGTTGCGTATATAATGGCTATTATACTTACTGCAGCAGCAATGCCGGCAATGAGCCACCTCGAATCCAACACGATATTTAATAAATTAAAGAAATTTAAATCTCTTTCATCGCTACGAGTTGTCAAAGATGGCACTTCTATATTTCGAGAGTTCATGTAATATTGAATAATATGAATCTGAGGGGAGGCGTGCGCTTTTTTATATTTGGCCCACCTACGCGCATAATTCAGATGTAAATTTGTCTTCGTTCTGAATTACGTAATTAACGTGTAGCGTTTCTAGTAGCAGTAACCGCCGCATAACTAGGCAGAATATTGCTGATCACACGCTGCCACCTGACCACTGCGGCCGGATCTATATAGACAAGATCATCCGATTTAAGCTGGAAGCCATTAGCCAGCACAAATGCCGTTGGCTTGGTTGCGTCCAGGTGATAGATCTCTGCGTCGTCGTTATTGCCCTTGCGAATCACATAGATCTGGTTGGCGTGGGCTGTCAGCGGATTGGGCCCGCCAGCTGCGCCCAGGGCATCGGCCAGCGTCCATTCGCCATCAAGCATGGGCTGGGTCTTGGGATCAAGCACCTCACCCATCACGAATACCTTGTTTTCTTCGCTGCTGCGCACCCGGATCATGTCGCCATTGGCCAGCATGATCTTGTTCGGGTTGATGCCCAGTCGCATAAGGGTAGGGAAGTCCACCCGTATGGATTTGTCTTTGCGGGTGAGGACGATGGTGGAGCGGTCGGCTTCTTTGGTGAAGCCGCCGGCGCGGTTGAGCGCTTCCGGCAGGGTCATGGGCAGGTCATCCATGACCTGCAGGCCTGGCGTGCGAACCTCGCCATCCACATAGACCCGGCGGTTGCGGTAAGACTGCACGCGAACTGTGACTTGCGGGTCTTTTACGTAGGACGCCAGTTTTTTGACGAGAGTATTGCGAACTTCCAGTTCGGTCATGCCCCTGACATTCAGGGCACCGACGTAGGGGAACTGAATCTGTCCGTTCGAGTTGACGTTATAGCCGTTACCGATGTCGGCTTGGCTGGGAGACCCCTGAACGCGAGTTGACATAATGGGAGCCAGGGCTAGCTCAGGGTGATCCCACACCACAATATTCAGAATGTCGCCTGGTCCGATCGTATAGGGTGTTGGCGTTCCAAACAGGGCTCGAACGTCCGGATCAATATCCGTCGCGAGCTCCGCCTGCTGCTGTTTCAGCAATTGGGGTGTGATATCGATCAACACCCCCGGCGGCGCTGAATCGTCCTGTTGTTCCAGCTTGTTCTGCACGTCAGCCGGTTTTCCCATATGCATGCCTGGAGACAGGGCGCATGCGGAGAGTATGGCGGCCGAGCTGATGATGAGGCTGACGCGCGCCGCGCGCAGCGGAAAGCGGGTAGGGGGCAATATAGTGGCTGTCATTGGTCTTTTTCGTAGCGTATAGGGCAGCTGGAGGATGGCATCCGCATGGCGGATATTTAATGTTCGCGCTGTAATCATAAACAAACGCGCAGGCTACCGCAGCATTTTTGCCCCAAAATGGGCAGAAACGCTATGTGTATGCAAGGGCGGGGCCGCATGCAACGCGGCTCTATTACCGCACTGCGAGATGACACGTTGGTGTCGGCATGAGGCGAATGTAACGTTACATGTCATATTTGGCCAGTTCAGGCCGTATTATGACATTTTGTATAAATTCCCCGTTGCGATAGTGCCACATTTGGCACCAATGCTGTCGATTATAAAGGATTGCAAATACGAATTAGTAGTGTTCTTATTTCTTTTGTTGCGTTGCGCAATAGTCGCAAGATCGCTCGTCGGCCAGCTCGATACTGTCTGAACACACGGTCAGGAAGCGTTCCTGGCCCAGTATCTCCAGCAGCAAGATGACCCGCCTGGACGATACTGCATGGACAAGGCCCTCCATGCCTTCAAAAGCCGAGTCGCGTATACGCACGCGGCGCCCGGGCTTTAGCGGGGAAAGCTCCCCAAGATCCAGGCTGTTGCGCTGCTGCTCCAGACTGCGTATGGCATCCAGCGTCTGTTCCCGCATGATGGCCATTTCGGGGCCAAACATGATCAGGCAGGTAACCCCGCGGGTGGATTTCACCGTGGCAATGGATTGCTGCGGCCGGCTGGGCCTGAAGAATATATAGCGCGGAAACATGGGCTCGAGCACAGCCTGCTGCTTCTTATATGCCTTATAGAGCGGCAGATATACATGAAAATCCTGCGCCAGCAGGTTTTGCTCGGCGATGGCTTCCTGGCGAGGCCGGGTATAGGCGACGTACCAGGGGGCCTTGCGGCTGTTCTGCTTGGAGCCGCCTGAGGAGGGCGGGCGAACATTTGGATGGAGCGATGCTCCTGAAATTGCTGACATATGCACGCCTTTCTGTGACGGATTACTGACACGGGGTGCGTATACGCCATCTGGCGGTAGTGCCCAGGGGCAGCACCAACATGCGGTGATTTTAAGACCGGCTCGACTCCCTTTTTATGTCTATTTGTAAATTTTGATGCATAAAATCAAAAATTTGTCGTGAGGGAACTACAGTCTGGTGGGCATGCAGTTCGGCGGAAACCAGAGCGCCGATCATTGGTCAAATGACGTATACATGCGGCGCCGCGTTGCCTGTGCCATCCGCTATCGGGCGTGTATCGGCCTGCCCGCAGGAGGTTTATGTTTGTCACCAGGAAAAACGATAAGGAATGGCGCTCATGATCACACAAAGCAGTGGTTTGCCGAGCCTGCCCCGGTCTGGTGCATCGCGGGACGGGGACAGTTCGGCTGGAGTCCATACATTGCAGGTTTTATTTCATTTTCTCGCTGGGGCGGCGATTGCCGTTTTCCTGATTCCCGAAGGGGCGCCCACCGCACTCGCGGGCGCGGCTGTGTGCGCACTGATGAAATGCGCCTACGACTATATAGATATAGGGCGGGTGCTGGTGATGAATGCCCTGGCGCTCATGGCCGGGGCGGCTTTGGCGGCGCTGGTTGCGGTAGCGCACACCGCTGCCATGTAGCGTTTTGCCTGGCTGCAGAGATGGCCGGCAAGGCTGGGAGCCCGCTCTTGTGCAAGCGGGCTCAGTCTTTTTCCAGCCCTACGGTCACCTCTTTGGCGTCCAGCAGTTTGATGAGTGTGTCGGGCGCTATGCCGATCAGGTAGCCGCGCCTGCCGCCATTCAGGTAGATCACCGGGTATTGCAGCAGGGTGGATTCCACCCAGACGGGCATTTTCTTGCGGGTGGCGAAGGGTGAGGTGCCGCCCACCATATAGCCGGAATTCTTTTGCGCGGTTTCTGGCGTGCAGGGGGCAACGCGCTTGGCGCCGGTCTGGCGCGCGAGGTTTTTGGTGGAAACCTCCATGTCGCCGTGCATGACGACAACCAGCGGCTTGCCGTTTTCGTCTTCCATGATCAGGGTCTTGGCGACCTGGTGCAGGTCTACGCCCAGCTGGCGGGCGGATTCGCGCGCGCCGCCATGGTCTACGTAGTCGTAGGGGTGTTCGGTGAAGGGAATTTTGTGTTTCTTCAGGAACTGGGTGGCCGGGGTTTCGGATACGTGTTTTTCTTTGCTCATGGTGTGCGGATTTTGTTATGCGCGGGGGTGATGCTTTGCATGCAGGGCTTTTAGCCGTTCGCGCGCCACATGAGTATAGATCTGGGTGGTGCTGATGTCCGCATGGCCTAGCAGCATCTGTACGACGCGCAGGTCGGCGCCGTGATTGAGCAGGTGGGTGGCGAAGGCGTGGCGCAGCACATGGGGCGACAGCGGTACGTGGATGTCGGCCAGCGCCGCGTATTTCTTGACGATCAGCCAGAACGATTGCCGGGTCATGGCTGCTCCCCGGCCTGTGATGAACAGGGCGTCGCAGTGGCGGGCGCCCAGCAGGGCGGGGCGGGCGGTTTTCAGATAGCTGTCTATCCAATATTGGGCCTCATCCCCCATGGGCACGAGCCGGTCTTTGCCGCCTTTTCCCATATTGACCCGCACCACGCCTTCGTTGAGGCTGACGTCGAGCAGATTCAGGCTGATGAGCTCGCTGACGCGCAGGCCGGTGGCATAGAGGGTTTCCAGCATGGCGCGGTCGCGCAGGCCGAGGGTGCTGTCCTCATCGGGTGCGTGCAGCAGGTCGTCGACCTGGTCTTCGGACAGTGTCTTGGGAAAGCGCGCTGGCTGCTTGGCGGCGCGCAGGCTCAGGCATGGATCGCGTTCGACCATTCCTTGCCGCAGCGCCCAGAGGTAGTAGCGCCGCAGGGAGGCCAGGCGGCGGTTGGCTGTGGTGGCTTTGCTGACGGCATGGCGGGCCGCAAACCATTCCTGGATGTCGCCGGCGTCGCCCGCTTCCAGGCTTTTGCCGTGCCTGGCATGCAGCCACTGCGCAAAGGCGGTCAGGTCGCGCCGGTAGGCGGCCAGGGTGTTGGCGGCCAGTCCGTCTTCCAGCCAGACGGCATCCAGGAACTGGTCTATCGAGGGGGGGGGATTGAATGGCACGGGTGGGTGTTGCGCTGATTTGAGCCCATGGGTGCTCATGGCGATGGCTCCCAGGGGTTGACGATGGTTACCCGCGTCGGCTGGAAATCGGCCACGTTGCGCGTGACCACCGCCATACCGTGCACCAGTGCCGTCGCGGCAATGAGCGCGTCGCGCTCGCAGCGCTTGTCTGGTATATGCAGCCGGGCGCAGCGCTGCGCCACAGCGGTATCGACAGGCAGCGTGCGTCCGGAGAACTCGGGCAATACGTGCTGCTCTAGCCACGCGCGCAGCATCGCTCCCTGGCTGGCGTCCTTGCGTTCAATCGACAGAACGCCAAGCTCCAGCTCCATGATGGTGAGGGCCGAGACGAAGAGGTCAGCGGCGTCAACGCTTTCCGTCCACGCCGCCACATTCGCATCGGCCTTGCCAAGCCTTACCTTGCGCAGTTCGGACAGCACATTGGCATCGAGCACGTACATCATGAGAGATCAGCCGGCCGGACTCCAATCGTTATGCGTGGCGGGTCAAGCTCAATGTCTGCAACGTCTGGCATCGCCAGCGCATCGGCAATGTTGCGCCGCTGCTTCGTCAGATGCTGATAGTCTTCGAAGCTCAGGAGTACGTGCGCCGGCTTGCCGCGATCCGTAATGAACACCGGGCCGCTCTTGGTGGCCTTCTTTGCCCGGGTCACATCCTGGTTCAGTTCCCGGCTGGAGAGGGTTGTAATGGTCATGCTATGCCTCTTGGGTAAGAGCATTTTGTAGGTACGTTACTACATTCGATGGCGGTAAGCAAGCCCGGCAAAAGCCTGTTCGAGCGGATTCCCTTGCCTGGTTCCCCTCGCCTCGATGTTCTCGTTCAGTAGATTGTTTTATGAGCCTCACCTATATGGATGGGGCTGCATCAGCATTGGGGCCGGGAGCGGGTGGATATTCACCGGCCCTGATGATTCATATAAGCGGGTTTTGTTTGACGGTCGCTATATAGCTGGATATATTACGTATTTGCTTACAAATAATCAGGAACGGCGGCATAGGGCCGCTGTTCCGCAGGCATCCTGGGCTCCGGCCCCGAGAGGAGAGGGTTGATGAAGGCGAAGAAGTTGCTGTTGGCCGCTGCTGTGGTGGCGATGGGTACGTGGCAGGCGCAGGCCTGGGCTCAGGATCTGGTGGTTGCGGCGGCGTCCAGCCTGACCAACGCCTTCACCGAGATCGGGCAGCAGTTCGAGAAGGACAATGCGGACGTCAAGGTGCTGAACACTTTCTCGGCCTCGGGCAAGCTCGCGCAGCAGGTTGTCGAGGGCGCGCCTATCGACGTGTTCGCATCGGCTGACCAGAAGGCGATGGACAGGGCGCAGGACGGAGGCGCTATCGATGCCGCGACCCGCAAGGACTTTGTGCGCAACCAGATGGTGATGATTGTGCCGGCCAAGGATCCGCTGGGGCTGAAGTCTGTGAAGGATCTGTCGTCCGACAAGGTGACCCGTGTGGCTTTTGGCAACCCGGCTTCTGTGCCTGTTGGACGTTATACCCAGGCCTCCCTGGAGAAGTCCGGCGACTGGGAAGCGGTGAAGAAGCATGAGGTGCTGGGCCAGAATGTGCGCCAGGTGCTTGATTATGTCGCGCGCGGCGAGGTGGATGCAGGCTTTGTGTTTGCGACGGATGCCGCCATCAAGCCCGATGAGGTGAGGGTGGTGCAGAAGCTGGAGTCCCCCGTGCCGGTGCTGTATCCGATAGCGCTGGTCAAGCGCGATGGCCGCAGCCCGCTGGCGCAGAAGTATGTGGATTTTGTCCACTCCGACGCGGGGCAGGCGATTCTGGCCAAGTATGGGTTTGACAAGCCCTGAGGCTGAACGGCGTTTTCCCTTGGGTTTTTGAAGACAGGCTGCTGGCTGACGCGTCGGCCAGACTCTCCCATTTGCTGGATGGGCGGCCTGATCAGGAAATCTCCTTTCTTTGGGAAGGCGGATGATGTCAAATTGGTGATTTTGCAAGGATGCGCTGCGGGTTGCGCCTGCGGCGGGTGATTTATGTCGGGTTTATGGGTACCGCTGCTGCTGTCGTTGAAGGTTGCCGGCTGGGCGACGCTGTTTGCAGCGGTGCTGGGCATCGCGATCGCCTATGGCTTGTCGCGCTGGCAGTCACGCTGGGGCGATCTGGTGGATTCCATCCTGACGCTGCCCATGGTGCTGCCGCCGACGGTGATGGGGTATTACCTGCTGGTGCTGCTTGGCCGGCGAGGCTGGCTGGGACAGTGGCTCAAGGGCCTGGGTATCGAGCTGGTGTTCACCTGGCAGGGCGCGGTGATCGCGGCAACCGTGGTGGCGTTTCCCATGGTGCTCAAGGCGGCGCGTGCTGCCTTCGAGGATGTGGATCATTCCCTGGAAAATGGCGCGCGGGTACTGGGGCTGGGAGCGTGGCCGATATTCTTTCGGGTCACGCTGCCGCTGGCGATGCGGGGCATCCTGGCTGGCGTGTTGCTGGCCTTTGCCAGGGCGCTGGGGGAATTCGGCGCCACGCTGATGGTGGCGGGCAGCATACCGGGGCGCACCCAGACGCTGTCCATCGCAATTTACGAGGCGGTGCAGGCGGGGGACGATGCGCTGGCCAATACGCTGGTGCTGGTTACATCGGTCACCTGTGTGGTGGTGCTGCTGCTGGCCAGCGTGCTGGTGCCTCGGCGGGCGCGCATGAAGGGGCTGCAGGAGCTGGGGCGATGATTGCGTCTTGCGGCCCAGACTCAGGAAAAATCTGTTACGGTCGAGGGCCGGATGAACCCTGTAATGACGCAGGGAAAGGCCAGCGCTTTCATCGCCCCTGGCGAGGCCAACCCTGGGTTGAGTCGCAGGCTTTGAATTTTATGGAAGCGGCCGTGGGGCGTGGCTGTACGAGTCCGCAGGCGGTGGGCCAAGGGAAGCAGGCATGATTGATCTGTCGATATACCGGGAGGTGCATGCGGGAGCGAGGGCGTTCACGCTGGACGTGGCCGTGCGCTCCGACGCCCGGCGCATCGCCCTGTTTGGTCCTTCGGGCGCTGGCAAGTCGCTGACCATACGTGCCATTGCTGGCCTGCTGCGGCCCCAGCGCGGCCATATTGTGGTCAATGGCGTTGCGCTGTTTGATGCGGCCAAGCGGGTGAATCTGCTGCCGCAGCAGCGGCGGCTGGGCTATCTGCAGCAGGACTATGGTCTTTTTCCCCATCTGACGGTGGCACAGAACATTGCTTTTGGGCTGTCGCGCGGGCTGTTCAACCCGGGCCGACGCCAGGGCTTGCCAGCCAGCACCTCCCGCTGGGTAGAGGCTTTTGATTTGCAGCCCATATTGGGCAGCTACCCTGCGGAGATCTCGGGCGGCCAGCGTCAGCGCGTCGCCCTGGCCCGTGCGCTGGCAGTCGGCCCGCGCCTGTTGTTGCTGGATGAACCCCTGGCCGCTCTCGATGTCGGCCTGCGGGTGCGCATGCGCGAAGAGCTCGCCGCCTTGCAGGCGCAACTGGACATTCCCACTATTTTGATTACCCATGACCCCCAGGACGTGCTGATGCTGTCCGACCACGTATTCCGCATCCAGGAAGGTCGTGTCGTGGCTGACTGCGCCCCGGATGAATTGGTCGCCCAGCAAGCCGCCGCCTGGGCGCCCAGCGAAGGACGCGTGCCGGCGATGGCTTAACGGCGCGGAAGGCGTGGGTTTATGTCTGCGCGTGGTCGCTTTGTTGGCGGCGGGATGACGGAGGGGCGGTTCGGGGGGAGGGCGGTCCGGCAATGGATGTTCTGCGATGGAGCTCCAGAGGCGAAGGTCTTGTGGTGGTTCAGCCGATGGCACCCCGCCGCTGGAGAGACCCCGCGACGGAGTTGTCTGGATCAGGCCAAGCCCGCGAGAATGGCCTTCTTCAGCGCCGAGTTCATACGAGTCTGCCAGCCAGGGCCCTGAGCCTTGAAGTGGTTGACTACGTCTCTGTCATACCTGATGGCGGTCTGTATTTTGGTCGGTGCTTTCTGCGGCCCTCTCATTCCCTGGCGACGCAGCTTGCCCTGTAATTCAGCCGGCAATTGATCTATGCGTTTGGCTGACTTGAACATTTCATCTGTCCATTCAGGGTTGGACGCGTCAATGAGCTCTGGGTTGGGGTGTGTTTGTTGCGCTTTCATAACGACATACCTCTCTAAAGTTCGCTTTTCTTAAGCTGATGACTCGGATGCCCCAAGGTGTTTCTTTGAAAGCGAGTACGTGAAGCCTTTCGTGGATTTTGCCGATGGCGCTGTAGCGAATTTCACCATAATTTCTGCGTGTGTCTTCGTTGATAAGGGCTGTATCGAACTCAAAATATGCTGCCAATTCAAAGGGCAACCCCCGTTGTACTGCGTTGATGCGAGACTTTTCTGGATCAAAGTCAATCCTCATGTTTAATTGTATATTCAATTAAATGTGGCATCAATATTCCGCTGATGCGGTGCGAGCCAGTCAGTCTCCGGGTCTGTCTGGCACGTCCAGTATTTCATTGGTGGAAGTAGTTGAGCAGGCCTATGAGCGGCTTTGGGCTACTTGGAGAAATACTGATCGCCAGTACGCTCGCGCTTCTTGGGAGCGTTGGTGTCATGATGGCCCACCACAAATCTTTGCTTGACCACGCGCCAAAGCGCAAGCCTCGCTGTACACGGCGAGGTCAAGCGAGGCCATATCAATGCGGCGCCAAAGGCGCCCCTGCATTGTGGCGGAGAAGCTCCGGCCACAAGGCCGGAGGTCTTCACACCTCTACCCGTTTGCGCCGGACTCGAGGTGCGATAAACATGAGAGCCTTTTCGCCCACCCGGACAAATTTGCCCAATTTTCTTTGCAGTTAGCCAGCCCTACATTGCGGGTTCGGGCGTGGCCCGCACCCTGGCCAGCCAGCTGCAGGTCGGCCAGGACTACCAGCAGCTCAAGCCGGCCATCAGCATCAGCCTGCTGGCTCACGAGCTGTTTGACGAATACCCGAACCAAGCCTGCTGGCGCTTCACGCTGCGCGACCAGCGGCGCCCGAAGGTGCAGTTGGATTCGGTGCTGCAGGTGCATATAATCGAGCTGAGCAAGGCTGAGAGG
>Ga0180221_1000804_pt1 | contig 24238 bp, 21 predicted proteins | sample eDN5th37CKraftMG_FD_151339 | JGI IMG/M metagenome (GOLD analysis project Ga0180221, IMG submission 151339) | Enriched Miracle-Growth compost microbial communities from Emeryville, California, USA - eDNA 5th pass 37_C Kraft MG (version 2) (version 2) ...
CGCCCTCGACGCCCTGATCGGCCGCTTCGCCCTGGACCAGGCGGCGAGCCGCGGGCAGGACCTGCTGCAACGCCACCCCGGGCGCTTGCTGCTGATCGAGCGCCTGTATGGCGTGGCCGTGTCCCGCCAGGACGCCGCCTTGCTCGGCGCCGTGCTCAAGCAGTTGTTCGCCCTGCCGCCGAGCGAGGCCGCCGCCCTGTTGCGCCGTCTGGCCGACGACAGCGCCGCGGAGAAACAGCGCCAGTTGGCCCACCCCGCGGTGCAGTTGCACCTGCTGCAGAGGCTCCTGCAATTGGAAGACGGGCCACGCGCCCTGGGGGCCTGGCGGCGCCTGGCGAAAAGCGGCCAGCATCCGGCGCAGCTGCCGCAGATGACGCTGCAACTGGCCAAGCGCCTCGGCGCCCAGCGCGACAGCCAGGGCCTGCGCGAACTGGCGCAGTTCCTTCGCCAGCGCTACCCCGAGGCCGAGCAGACGCGCCAGCTTGCGCTCTACCAGCAGCAACTGGCGCGCTGACGAAAAGGCCCCGCCGGCTTGCGCCGGCGGGGCCTCGTGAAACCTCGCGCAGGGTTACAGGCGGTCGCTGAAGTCGCGGACTTCCTGCTCCGCACGGTCGCGGCTCCAGCCGTAGCGCTCCTGCAGCTTGCCGACCAGGTATTCGGCATGTCCGTCCGCCACTTGCAGGTCGTCGTCGGTCAGCTTGCCCCACTTTTCCTTCAGGGTGCCGGACAGCTGCTTCCACTTGCCCTTGATCACGTCGGAATTCATCACGCTATTCCTCGTTCGATGGGCAGGCCCGGCGCGAGCCGGGCCGCCATTGTCAGTCCACGGCCTTCAGGCCGTCGGCGGAAACCGCTTTGACGCCCTTGATGCCCTTGGTGGTTTCGATCGCCAGGTCACGCTCGGCGTCGGTCTTCACGGTACCGGACAGGGAGACCACACCCTGGTTGGTTTCCACCTTGATGCTGGTGCCGCTGATGTCCTTGTTGGCGATCAGGCTGGATTTCACCTTGCTGGTGATCCAGGTATCGGAAACCGCTTCCTCGGTCTTCTGCACGGTGTCATTCGCAGCGAGGGTCGTCGGTTGCGCGAACACCGGGCTGGCGAGCGAGAAGCTCAGGGCGGAAGCGGTGGCAGCGGCAAGGGCCAGTTTGCTGAAACGGTGTTTCATGGCGATCTCTCCTGTACTTTGCAAGGAACTGCGACCATGCCTGGCGGCAGTTTCACAAGGGATATCGCAAGCTCCGGGCCAGTTTTTCCGGAAATGTAAATTCCTTATGGATCAATCAGTTAGATTGAACCAGCAATACCAGCACATGGGCAATTTGCACAGTACGCCACGCCTGGCCGTGCAAACTGCACGGCCCTAGCCGCCCTGGCGGGCCATCTTCTCCAGCACCTGTTCCAGGCTGGCCACCTCGGCGAGCAGCGGCGTGTCCGGGTAGCGCTGGCGGATGAACGCCAGCAGCTTGCCGGCCGGCTCCAGTTGCCCGAGGCCTTCGGCGAAGCCGCGCGCGGCCAGCAGGTACGCCCGCGGAATCTGCGGGTACTGCGGGAAGCGCTGGTGCAGGTTGCGCAGCAGGCTCAGGGCCTCGCGGGCCTTGTGCCGCTGCAGCAGCACCTCGGCGATGCGCTCGCACACCAGCGGATCGTCCGGCAGGTAGTCGGCCTGCAACTGCCGGGCATTGAGCAGCGCGCCGGCCGCCAGTTGCGGGTTCAGCCGCGTCGCCAGGGGCAGGTAGCCCGCCAGGTGAGCCAGGCAGGCCTCGCGCTCGTTCAGCCCGTACAGCAGCTGGTGGTAGCGCTCGTTCAGGCGCAGGTCCTCGGGGTCCTGGCGCAGGGCCGCGGCCAGGGTTTCCACGGCGGCGCCGCCCTGCCCTTCCTTCACCCGCACTTCGGCTTCTGCCAGCGCCCGGCGCCGGCGCCATTCGGCCTCGGGGAAGCCCTGCACGAGGTCATCGCCAGCCACCGCGCAGCCCAGCGCGCCCTGGTACTGGAACACGGCGTAACCCATCATTGCGCACATCACCACGCCGAAGTAGCCGAGCAGCGCCACCATCACCGGCATCAGCACCACCTTGGGCAGGCCGAAGCCGAGCAGCCAGGCCAGGTAGTTCGGCGATTGCCAGAGGATGAACAGGAAGACGCAGAGGATCAGGTAGCGCCAGCCCATGGCGCCGATCACCTGGCCGACCTCCACCGGGCTGAGCGCCGCGCCCAGGCTCTTGTCCAGGGCCAGGCGGATGATGCTGGCCGGCAACACCAGCACCAGGGCGACGTTCACCGCCCAGAACAGCGAAGGATTGTCGAAGTCCGCGGCCAGCCACAGCAGCACCGCGGCCACGACGAACACCGCCAGCTGGCGCAGGAAGGCGCCCAGGCTGGAGAGGTCGAAGGCCTCGCCCAGGCCGGGCGCGTCGTTGCTGCCCAGGCTGACCGCCTCGATGACGCTGTGCAGGTACTTGGTGGCCACGCTCAGCAGGGCCAGCCACAGCAGCAGCATGCTGGGCATGAACAGACTGGCCAGGGCCAGCGCCGCGGCGAACATCAGCGGGCCCGGTTGCAGGGCGTAGGCGAAGAACTTCGGCAGGCGCTCCCAGAACGGCTGGGCGCTGTTGGCCGCGCCCAGGTACTGCAGGCCGTTGCGGCACAGCGGGCAGGCCGGGGCGTATTCCGGTGCGTCGGCGTTCAGCGGCACGCAGCAGTCGCCGTAGTGGCGCTGGCACGGCAGGCAGAACCAGGTGGCGGGCTGCGCCTGGTGGTAGTGGCAGTAATGCTTGTCCATCGGCCTGGCTGTCCTTGCGTGCTGGCGAGACGCCATTTTCCAGGCAAAAAAAGAGGGCCCGCAAGGGGCCCTCTTTCATTTTGCTACCGCTTAGAACCTGTTCACGATCTCGCGAGCTAGAGCAGAACAAGGCGCAACGACCAACGGGAGTAACAGCCGAAGGCTGGCCCGAAGGGCGAGCGCAGCGAGTCAAACAGGCGAGGGAGCGCAGTTTAGTCCACTAAATGAGCATCACTCGCCTGTTTTTAACGCAGTTATGCCGACGCGCAGCAGATCGTGGGCAGGTTCTTAGACGCCGGAGGCTTCGGCAGCGGCTACATCTTTAATGGAGAGCTTGATGCGGCCGCGGTTGTCGACGTCCAGAACCAGGACCTTGACTTCCTCGCCTTCCTTGAGCACGTCGGTGACCTTGTCGATGCGCTTGTCGCTGATCTGCGAGATGTGCACCAGACCGTCCTTGCCCGGCAGGATGTTGACGAAGGCGCCGAAGTCGACGATGCGCTCGACCTTGCCGACGTAGATCTTGCCGATCTCGGCTTCCGCGGTGATGCCCAGGACGCGCTGCTTGGCGGCCTCGGCGGCTTCCTTGGTTTCGCCGTAGATCTTCACGCTGCCGTCGTCCTCGATGTCGATCGAGGCCTTGGTCTCTTCGCAGATGCCGCGGATGGTGGCGCCGCCCTTGCCGATGACGTCGCGGATCTTGTCCGGATCGATCTTCATCGACAGCATGGTCGGGGCGTTTTCCGACAGCTCGGCGCGCGGCTGGGCGATGACCTGGTTCATCTGGCCGAGGATGTTCAGGCGCGCTTCCAGCGCCTGCTCCAGGGCGATCTCCATGATCTCTTCGGTGATGCCGTTGATCTTGATGTCCATCTGCAGGGCGGTGACGCCCTTGGCGGTACCGGCGACCTTGAAGTCCATGTCGCCCAGGTGGTCTTCGTCACCCAGGATGTCGGTCAGGACGGCGAACTTGTCGCCTTCCTTGACCAGGCCCATGGCGATGCCGGCAACCGGAGCGCGAACCGGCACGCCGGCGTCCATCAGCGCCAGGGAGGCGCCGCACACGGAAGCCATGGAGCTGGAACCGTTGGATTCGGTGATCTCGGAAACCACGCGGATGGTGTAGGGGAACTCGTCCTGCGACGGCAGCATGGCGGCGACGCCACGACGGGCCAGGCGGCCGTGGCCGATTTCGCGACGGCCCGGGCTGCCCATGCGGCCGCACTCGCCCACCGAGAACGGCGGGAAGTTGTAGTGCAGCATGAACGGGTCCTTGCGCTCGCCTTCGAGGGTGTCGAGCAGTTGGGCGTCACGGGCGGTGCCGAGGGTGGCGACGACCAGGGCCTGGGTTTCGCCACGGGTGAACAGGGCCGAACCGTGGGTCTTGCCGAGCACGCCGACTTCGATCTTCAGCGGACGCACGGTGCGGGTGTCGCGGCCGTCGATACGCGGCTTGCCGTTGACGATGTTCTCGCGAACGGTGCGGTATTCCAGCAGGCCGAAGACGTCCTTGACCTCGCTGGCCGAGTACTGACCTTCGCCTTCGCCGGCGAACCTGGCGACGATCTCTTCGCGCAGGGCGTCCAGGGCGGCGTAGCGCTCCTGCTTGATGGTGATGGTGTAGGCGTCGGAAATGGCGGCGCCGAACTCGGCCTTGATGGCCTCGATCAGGGCGGTGTTCTCCGCCGGGGCGCTCCAGTTCCAGCTCGGCTTGCCGGCTTCGGTGGCCAGTTCGGCGACGGCGCGGATGACCGCCTGGAACTCTTCATGGGCGTACAGCACGGCGCCCAGCATCTGGTCTTCGGTCAGCTCGTCGGCTTCGGACTCGACCATCAGCACGGCGTCGGAGGTACCGGCCACGACCATGTCGAGGCTGGAGCTCTGCAGTTGCTCGTAGGTCGGGTTGAGGATGTAGCCGACTTCCGGGTGGAAGCCCACGCGGGCGGCGCCGATCGGGCCGGCGAAGGGAATGCCGGAGATCGCCAGGGCGGCGGAGGTGCCGATCATGGCGGCGATGTCCGGATCGGTCTTCTTGCCGGTGGAAACGACGGTGCAGACGACCTGCACTTCGTTCATGAAGCCTTCGGGGAACAGCGGGCGGATCGGACGGTCGATCAGGCGCGAGGTCAGGGTTTCCTTCTCGGAAGGACGGCCTTCACGCTTGAAGAAACCACCGGGGATGCGGCCGGCTGCGTAGGTCTTTTCCTGGTAGTGGACGGACAGCGGGAAGAAGCCCTTGTTCGGGTCGGCCTGCTTGGCGCCCACGACGGTGACCAGCACGGTGACGTCGTCCATGGTGACCAGCACGGCGCCGGTGGCCTGGCGGGCAATGCGGCCAGTCTCGAGGGTTACGGTCGATTGACCGAACTGGAATTTCTTGGTTACCGGGTTCACGGTGTCTTTACCTTCACTTAGTTGCCTTGGGGGAAATCGTGGAAATGCCGGGAGTCGGACCCAAAATCATTCCCTAAAAAAGCCGAAAGCTGGAAGCCGAAAACCGGAAGCAAGAGCAACGCCCCACTTCCAGCTTCCCACTTCCAGCTTCCGGCTCGCTCACGTCTTAGCGACGCAGGCCCAGGCGACCGATCAGGGCGCTGTAACGAGCAGTGTCCTTGTTCTTCAGGTAGTCCAGCAGCTTGCGGCGCTGGTTGACCATGCGGATCAGGCCACGACGGGAGTGGTGGTCTTTGCCGTTGGCCTTGAAGTGGTCCTGCAGCTTGTTGATGTTGGCGGACAGCAGGGCAACCTGCACTTCCGGGGAACCGGTATCGCCTTCAGCTTGCTTGTACTCGTTTACGATCTGGGCTTTCTCTTGGACGCTCAGTGCCATGATGGGCTTTCCTCTGAGGTAACAGGCCAGGGACTTTTCCCTGTGTTCATAAAGGAGGTGTGACCGTGCCTGTTGACAGCCACCCTCGGGTTTCCGGCCTTACGACCGAATCAGTCGACGCGGCGCGATGCGCCCGTCGTCGGTCACCTCACCGATACCGATGAAGCGACCTTCGTGATCCTGTACCCGCAGCATGCCGAACTTCGGCGCCTCGGGTGCGCGTACCGGCTGCCCGTGCAGCCAATAGTAGGCGCTGTGCTCGGACAGCTGCAGCAGCGGCCAGTGTTCCAGGCCGGCGTCCACCGGCAGCAGGAAGCGGTCGAGGGCCTCGTTGCCGCCCTCGGCATGGACCTGCACCAGTTCCTCCAGCGTCACCGCCTGGGCCAGGCCGAAGGGGCCCGCCTGGGTGCGGCGCAGCGCAGCCACGTGGGCGCCGCAGCCCAGCTCGCGGCCGATGTCCTCGACCAGGGTGCGGATGTAGGTGCCCTTGCTGCAGGAAACGGCCAGGGTGGCGCAGGGCGCCTCGAAGGCCAGCAGTTCCAGGCGCGCAATAGTAACAGAACGCGCCTCGCGCTCCACTACCTCTCCTGCGCGGGCCAGCTTGTACAGCGGCTGGCCGTCCTTCTTCAGTGCCGAATACATCGGCGGCACCTGCTCTATTTCGCCACGGAAGCGCGGCAGCACGGCCTCCAGGGCCTCCCGACCGACGGTCACCTGGCGTTCCTCGAGCACCTCGCCCTCGGCGTCGCCAGTGGTGGTGGTGACGCCCAGCCGCGCCAGGGTCTCGTAGCCCTTGTCGGCATCCAGCAGGTACTGGGAGAACTTGGTGGCCTCGCCGAAGCACAGCGGCAGCACGCCGGTGGCCAGGGGGTCGAGGCTGCCGGTGTGCCCGGCCTTTTCCGCATTGAGCAGCCAGCGCACCTTCTGCAGGGCCTGGTTGGAGCTCATGCCGCGCGGCTTGTCGAGCAGCAGCACGCCGTTGACCGCACGGCGGATACGTTTCACCTGGGCCACGCCTTACTCCTCGGAACCGCCACCGTGACGACGGTCTTCCGCCACCGCCCGCTCGATCAGCGCCGACAGCTCGGCGCCGCGGCGGATGCTGGCGTCATAGCTGAAATGCAGCTGCGGCACGCTGCGCAGCTTCATCGCCTTGCCCAGGTGCATGCGCAGGAAGCCGGCGGCGTCGTTGAGGATCGAGACGTTCTGCTTGATCAGCTCGGCGTTGTCGTCCTGCCCCATCACGGTGATGAACACCTTGGCGTGGGACAGGTCGCGCGCCACGTCGACGCCAGTGATGGTCACCAGGCCCAGGCGCGGGTCCTTGACCTCGCGCTGGATCAGCAGCGCCAGTTCGCGCTGCATCTGATCGCCGATGCGTTGGGTACGGCTGTACTCTTTTGCCATTTTCCTAACCTGCTTCCGGTGGCCCAGGGGCACCGGACGAATAAGCGGCAAACGCCCGGATCAGCAAGGCTGACCCGGGCGCTGCGTTTACGCTCGTCGGCCCTTACAGGGTACGAGCGACTTCGACCTTCTCGAACACTTCGATCTTGTCGCCGACGCGGACGTCGTTGTAGCTCTTCACGCCGATACCGCACTCCATGCCGGCACGGACTTCGGCCACGTCGTCCTTGAAGCGGCGCAGCGATTCCAGCTCGCCTTCGAAGATCACCACGTCGTCGCGCAGTACGCGGATCGGACGGTTGCGGTGCACCAGGCCCTCGGTGACCATGCAGCCGGCGACCGCGCCGAACTTCGGCGAACGGAACACGTCACGCACTTCGGCGATACCCAGGATGTTCTCGCGGACATCGCTGCCGAGCATGCCGGTCAGGGCTTTCTTGACGTCTTCGATGATGTCGTAGATCACGTTGTAGTAACGCATGTCCAGGCCTTCGGCCTCGACGATCTTGCGCGCACCGGCGTCGGCACGGACGTTGAAGCCGAACAGCACCGCGTTGGAGGCCAGCGCCAGGTTGGCATCGGATTCGGTGATGCCACCGACGCCGCCGCCGACCACGCGGACCTGCACTTCTTCGTTGCCCAGGCCGCTGAGCGAGCCCTGCAGGGCTTCCAGGGAACCACGCACGTCGGCCTTGAGGACGATGTTGAGGGTCTTCTTCTCTTCCTGGCCCATGTTCTCGAAGATGTTTTCCAGCTTGGCCGACTGCTGGCGAGCCAGCTTGACCTCGCGGAACTTGCCCTGGCGGAACAGCGCGACTTCGCGGGCCTTCTTCTCGTCGGCGACCACGGTCACTTCGTCACCGGCGTCCGGCGTGCCGTCCAGGCCAAGGATTTCGACCGGGATCGACGGGCCGGCTTCCTTGATCGGCTTGCCGTTCTCGTCGAGCATGGCGCGCACGCGGCCGTAGTTCACGCCGCAGAGGATCATGTCGCCCTGGCGCAGGGTACCGTCCTGAACCAGCACGGTGGCCACCGGGCCACGGCCCTTGTCCAGGCGCGACTCGACCACCACGCCACGGCCGGGGGCCGACGGGGTAGCTTTGAGTTCCAGGACTTCGGCCTGCAGCAGCACGGCTTCGAGCAGTTCGTCGACGCCGGTACCCATCTTCGCCGAGACCGGCACGAAGGGTGCGTCGCCGCCCCACTCTTCCGGGATCACGTCGAGCGCGGCCAGGCCGTTCTTGATGTTGTCCGGGTTGGCGTCGGGCTTGTCGATCTTGTTGATCGCGACCACGATCGGCACGCCAGCGGCTTTCGCGTGCTGGACGGCTTCCTGGGTCTGCGGCATGACGCCGTCGTCGGCCGCCACCACCAGGATGACGATGTCGGTCGCCTGGGCGCCACGGGCACGCATCGCGGTGAACGCGGCGTGGCCGGGGGTGTCGAGGAAGGTGACCATGCCGCGGTCGGTTTCCACGTGGTAGGCGCCGATGTGCTGGGTGATGCCGCCGGCTTCGCCCGCGGCCACCTTGGCACGGCGGATGTAGTCGAGCAGCGAGGTCTTGCCGTGGTCGACGTGGCCCATCACGGTCACTACCGGCGCACGGGCTACCGCCTCGCCTTCGAACTTCAGCGACTCGGCCAGTTGCTCTTCCAGGGCGTTCTCGCTGACCAGCTTGACCTTATGGCCGAGTTCCTCGGCGATCAGTTGGGCGGTCTCCTGGTCGAGTACCTGGTTGATGGTCACCGGGGTGCCCATCTTGAACATGAACTTGACGACTTCGGCGCCCTTCACCGACATCTGCTGAGCCAGCTCAGCAACTGTGATGGTCTCACCGATACTCACTTCACGCACAATCGGTCCTGTCGGGCTCTGGAACCCGTGCTGGTTACGCTTCTTCAGCTTCGACTTGCCGCGACCGCCGCCACGGCGACCGAAACTGTCGTCGTCATCCACACCGGTGCGAACAACGCGCGGCGCGGAGGTCTTTTCCTTTTCCTTGATCGACGGGCGATGCTGGGCATGCTTGCGATCGCGACGCTCGTCTTCCTCTTCGCGCTTGGGCGGACGGCGTACTTCGGCTTCCTTCTTGCGCTCCTCGCCAGCAGCCGGAGCGGCGGCGGGCGCGACAGGCGCGGCAGCCGGAGCCCCGGCAGCGACAGCGGGGGCCGCAGGCTGGGGAGCCTGGTCAGGCTGGCGACGAGCCGCTTCCTCGGCCTGACGGCGGGCTTCGGCTTCGGCCTTCTGACGGGCTTCTTCCTCGGCCTTCAGGCGAGCCGCTTCCTCGGCGGCGCGCTGCTCTTCCAGCTCGCGCTGGCGCTCGGCCTCGATCTCGTCGGGGCTGCGCTTGACGTAGGTCTTCTTCTTGCGGACCTCGACGCTCACCGTCTTGCTGCCGGCCACCCGCAGGGTGGAGGTGGTCTTACGCTGCAGGGTGATCTTGCGCGGTTCTTCCAGGCGATCGCCGTGGCTACCCTTGAGGTGCGCCAGCAGAGCCTGCTTTTCGTTGTCGGTCACTACCTGCTCGGCACTGCTGTGCGGCAGGCCCGCCTCGCGCATCTGCTGCAGCAGGCGCTCGACCGGCGTATCGACCGTTTTGGCCAGTTCTTTCACCGTGACTTGCGTCATGCATTTCTCTCCTCAGGCCGCGAATGCTTACTCGAACCAATGGGCCCGGGCGGCCATGATCAACTTGCCGGCACGCTCTTCGTCCATGCCGTCGATGTCGAGCAGGTCGTCGATAGACTGCTCGGCAAGATCTTCACGGGTGGTTACGCCACGCAGCACCAGGTCCAAGGCCAGCTCTTTGGTCATGCCATCGAGGCTGAGCAGGTCTTCGGCCGGTTGCGCGTCGGCAAGTTTTTCCTCGGTCGCGATAGCTTTGGTCAACAGACGGTCCTTGGCGCGCGAGCGCAGCTCGTTGACGATGTCTTCGTCAAAGCCGTCGATGTTGAGCATCTCTTCCATCGGTACGTAGGCGATTTCTTCCAGGGTGGTGAAGCCTTCCTCGACCAGTACCTGGGCCAGCTCCTCGTCGACATCCAGCTCGTCGATGAAGCGCTGCAGGATGTCACCGGTCTCGGCCTGCTGCTTGGCCTGGATGTCGGCCTCGGTCATCACGTTCAGCGTCCAGCCGGTCAGCTGGCTGGCCAGGCGGACGTTCTGGCCGCTGCGGCCGATGGCCTGGGCCAGGTTGTCCTCGGCGACGGCGATATCCATGGTGTGGGTATCTTCGTCGACGATGATCGCCGCCACTTCGGCCGGGGCCATGGCGTTGATGACGAACTGCGCGGGGTTGTCGTCCCACAGGACGATGTCCACGCGCTCGCCGCCCAGTTCGCCGGACACGGCCTGGACGCGCGAACCGCGCATGCCGATGCAGGCGCCCTGCGGGTCGATGCGCTTGTCCTTGGAGCGTACCGCGATCTTGGCGCGCGAGCCCGGGTCGCGGGCGGCGGCCATGACATCGATCAGCTGCTCGGCGATTTCCGGCACTTCGATGCGGAACAGCTCGACCAGCATCTCCGGCGCGGTGCGCGAGAGGACCAGTTGCGGGCCGCGGTTCTCGCTGCGGATTTCCTTGAGCAGGGCACGCACGCGGGTGCCGACGCGGAAGGTCTCGCGCGGGATGATCTGGTCGCGGGCCAGCAGCGCTTCGGCGTTGTTGCCCAGGTCGACGATGACGTTGTCGCGGGTGACCTTCTTGACGGTGCCGGAGATGATCTCGCCGACCTTCTCGCGGTAGGCGTCGACCACCTGGGCGCGCTCGGCCTCGCGGACCTTCTGCACGATGACCTGCTTGGCGGTCTGCGCGGCGATGCGGCCGAACTCGATGGACTCGATCTTCTCTTCGATGACGTCGCCGGCCTTGGTGCCCGGGTGGCTTTCCTGCACGTCCTCGACGGTCAGCTCGGCGGCCGGGTTGGAGTAGTCTTCGTCCTCGACCACGGTCCAGCGACGGAAGGTGTCGTAGTTGCCGTTGGTGCGGTTGATCTGCACGCGCAGGTCGACCTCGTCCTCGAAACGCTTCTTGGTGGCGGTCGCCAGAGCCAGTTCCAGCGCCTCGAAAATCACGCCGGGCGGTACACCCTTCTCGTTGGATACCGACTCAACAACCAGCAGTACTTCTTTGCTCATCGTACGCCTCGCCTTTCAATCCATTGGAATCCGCTTGATCCGCGGCTCACTCAAATCGGGGAATGATGTTGGCCTTATCGATCGAATCGATCGGCAGCAGGTATTCATGGTCGTCCACCAGGACCACCACGTCCTGCTCCTCCACACCGCGGAGGACGCCCTGGAAGTTGCGGCGACGCTCGAAGGGCACGCGCAACTTGATCTTCACTTGCTCGCCAACGTAGCGGGCGAACTGCTCGAGGGTGAACAGCGGGCGGTCCATACCCGGGGAGGAAACTTCCAGGGTGTATTCGCCGCTGATCGGGTCCTCGACGTCGAGCACGCCACTGACCTGACGACTGACCGTCTCGCAGTCCTCGATCAGGATGCCGTCGGCCTTGTCGATATAAACCCTCAGCAGGGAATGACGTCCCTGGGACAGGAACTCGAGGCCCCAGCACTCGTAGCCGAGCGCCTCTACCACAGGGGCCAGCAAGGCCTGCAACTGTTCTAGCTTGCTCGACACCTGATCGCCTCGCGTATGCCGTAGAAACGAAAAATGGGCGAAACGCCCATCCCTAAAGGGCCGCCCAGCAACGGCGGCGCGGACTGTCCAGCTAGCAAAAAGCCCCTGAAAAGGGGCTCTGCCATAACTGGTTGCGGGAGCTGGATTTGAACCAACGACCTTCGGGTTATGAGCCCGACGAGCTACCAGACTGCTCCATCCCGCGTCAAAGCTGGTGCGAAATTATACGGTTACACCCTATCCAGGTCAACCGACGCACCGGAAACGAAAGCCCCGCATGCGGGGCTTCGTATATGGTACCGAGGAGGGGACTCGAACCCCTACAGCCTATGGCCACTACCACCTCAAGGTAGCGTGTCTACCAATTCCACCACCTCGGCAAAAACCTTTGCCTTACTTCTGCTCAGGAGCTGCCGGAACGTCACCGTTGCCAGCTGCCGGGGCTTGTTGCTGCCCCTGGGTCGCCGGCACGTCGGAGGTTGCCGGGACCTTCTCCTGATGCTGCTCCATCACTGCCGGATCAGGAAGTCCGATGTGACGTATCATATCAGCTTTTTCTTTAGCGAAATACGCTAAACCCAAGCTGGTAATGAAAAAAATTGCAGCCAGTACAGCAGTAAAACGACTGAGGAAGGTTGCGGAACCCTGGCTACCGAAAACGGTACCCGAAGCACCAGCGCCAAAGGAGGCACCGGCATCCGCACCCTTGCCATGCTGAAGCAGGACCAGTACAACCAGACCCAGCGCCATCAGCAGGTGAATCACGATTACAACTGTTTCCAGCATCTTCAGCTTCCCGCGGCGCGACAGATCGCGCCGAACTCATCCGCATTCAGGGAGGCACCACCAATCAGCCCCCCATCGATGTCCGGCATGCCGAACAGTTCGACCGCGTTCGCTGCCTTGACGCTACCGCCGTAAAGCAGGCGAACCCCGCGGGCGACCTCGGCATTCTCTGCCGCCAATTGCGCACGGATGGCCGCATGTACTTCCTGGGCTTCTTCAGGCGAAGCGGTAAGCCCCGTCCCGATTGCCCACACCGGCTCGTAAGCCACTACGGCGCGGGAGAAAGCCCCGACGCCCAAATCTTCTATCACCGAGCTCAACTGACGCCCGACGACCTCGAGGGTCTTGCCGGCTTCGCGCTGCTCGCGGGTCTCGCCCACGCACAACACGGGAACCAGGCCACAGGATTGCGCCGCGGCGAACTTGCGACTGATGACACCGTCGCTTTCGCCCAGCACCTGGCGGCGCTCGGAGTGCCCCACCAGAACCAGGGAACAACCGGCATCGGCCAGCTGGCTGGCAGCAATCTCGCCCGTGAGGGCGCCCTGCATCGGCTCGATCGCGCAGTTCTGCGCACCGACCGCAACCGCCTTGCCATCCAGGCCCTGAAGAACCTGATTGATGTACAGACAGGGCGGCAGAACCGCCACGTCGACACCTGTAGGCAGAGCCAGTTGTCGCAAGCCTTTGATCAGCTCCGCAACACTGGAGCGGGTACCGTGCATTTTCCAGTTCCCGGCCACTAAGGGTCGACGCATGCTGTACCTCGCTGAGCAAAGTGGGCGCAGATGTTACTCGACAAAAATCGGACTGACAAGAGAAATCAAGCACATACCTCGGTTACGACCTTCGCCAGCTGTTCGGCGTAGGCACGCACCCGGGCTTCCTCGTCACCCTCGACCATCACCCGCACCAGCGGCTCGGTGCCGGACTTGCGCAGCAGCACGCGGCCACGGCCGGCCATGCTTTCGGTGACGCGGGCGCAAGCCTCCTTGACCGCCGGATGCTCGATGGGATCGACGTCCTTGCCCTGGTAGCGCACGTTGATCAGCACCTGCGGGAACCTGCGGATGCCCTGGCGCGCCTCGGCGAGGGTCTGGCCGCGGCTCTTCAGCGCCATCAGCACCTGCAGCGCGGCGATGATGGCGTCGCCGGTGGTGGTGTGCTGGGCGCAGACCTCAGCACCTGCAGCGCGGCGATGATGGCGTCGCCGGTGGTGGTGTGCTGGGCGCAGACCACGTGGCCGGAGTTCTCGCCACCCAGCTGCCAGCCGCGATCGAGCATTTCCGCCATCACGTAGCGGTCGCCGACCTTGGCCCGGGTGAAGGGGATCTGCAGGTCGGCCAGGGCCAGCTCCAGGCCCAGGTTGCTCATCAGGGTGCCGACCACGCCGCCCTGCAGGCGGTTGCGCTCCTGCATGTCGCGGGCGATCAGGAAGAGGATCTCGTCGCCGTCCACCACCGCGCCGGTATGGTCGACCATCATCACGCGGTCGCCGTCGCCGTCGAAGGCGATGCCCATGTCGGCCTGCTCGGCGATGACCGCCGCCTGCAGCGCGGCGACGTGGGTGGAGCCGCAGTTGTCGTTGATGTTCAGGCCGTTGGGCTGCGCGCCGATCACCGAGACCTGGGCCCCCAGCTCGCGGAACACGCTGGGCGCGACCTTGTAGGTGGCGCCATGGGCGCAGTCGACGACCAGGTGCAGGCCGGAGAAGTCGGTGCTGGTGGGCACGCTGCTCTTGCAGAACTCGATGTAGCGGCCGGCGGCGTCGTTGATCCGCGAGACCTTGCCCAGGCGCGCGGAGTCGACCACCGTCATGGGCGTGTCGATCAGTTCCTCGATCATCAGCTCGACGTCGTCGGGCAGCTTGGTGCCCTGGCCGGAGAAGAACTTGATGCCGTTGTCGTCGTGCGGGTTGTGCGAGGCACTGATGACGATGCCCGCCTCGGCGTGGAAGGTGCGCGTCAGGTAGGCGATGCCGGGGGTCGGCATCGGGCCCAGCAGCATCACGTCGGCGCCGGCGGCCGACAGGCCGGCCTCCAGGGCCGATTCGAACATGTAGCCGGAAATCCGCGTGTCCTTGCCCACCAGCACGCGGCACTTGCCCTGCTGGCGGAAAGCCATGCCCACCGCCCAGCCCAGCTTGAGCACGAAGTCCGGCGTGATCGGCGGCGTGCCGACGCGGCCACGGATGCCATCGGTACCGAAATATTTCCTGCTCATGCTGTCATTCCTTCTTCCTTAGCCTGTTCCACCGCATCGATCATGCGGACCACATCCACCGTTTCGGCAACGTCGTGCACGCGAATGATGCGCGCCCCCTTGGCCACGGCCAAGGCCGCCAGCGCCAGGCTGCCATACAGACGGTCACCGACCTCGCGCCCCAGGGCGCGGCCGATCATGCTCTTGCGCGACACTCCGACCAGCAGCGGGCAGCCCAGTTCCAGCAGACGCTCCATGCGCTGGAACAGCACCAGGTTGTGCGCCTGGGTCTTGGCGAAGCCGAAGCCGGGGTCGAGCACCAGGCGCTCGCGGGCGATTCCCGCCGCCTCGCAGACGGCGATGCGCTCGGCGAGGAAGTCATGCACCTCGGCCAGGATGTCGGGGTAGCGCGGATCGTTCTGCATGGTGCTCGGCTCGCCGCGCATGTGCATCAGGCACACGGCCAACCCGGTATCCACCGCGGCATCCAGCGCGCCATCGCGCTGCAGCGAGCGCACGTCGTTGATCAGCCCGGCGCCCAGGCGCGCGGTCTCGCGCATCACGGCGGGGGTCGAGGTGTCGACGGAAATCACCACGTCCAGTTCGCGGGCGATGGCTTCCACCACCGGCGCCACGCGCTCCAGTTCCTCGGTCGGCGACACCAGGCGCGCGCCCGGGCGGGTCGACTCGCCGCCCACGTCGATCAGGCTGGCGCCGGCCTCGACCATCGCGGCGGCGTGGCGCAACGCGACGTCGCGCTGGCTGAAGCGGCCGCCGTCGGAAAAGGAGTCCGGGGTGACGTTGAGGATACCCATGACATGGGTACGCCCTAAATCAAGAACCCGGTTGCCGCAAGGCAACCGGGTCGGGTACAGCTCGAAACTCATCTAGTGCTCTCAGTGCTCGCCGGCGGGCCCACCGATGGGGTTTTCCTTGCGGCCACCCTCGTCGCGGCTGGCTGTCGCCGAGCCGGAGGAACCGGAACCGCCGCCCTGCCAGTCGCGCGGCTCGCGCGGCACGCGGCCGGCCATGATGTCGTCGATCTGGTCGGCGTCGATGGTTTCGTACTTCATCAGCGCGTCGGCCATCATGTCGAGCTTGTCGCGGTTCTCTTCCAGCAGGCGCTTGGCGGTGCCGTAGCAGTCGTCGATGATGCGCCGCACTTCCTGGTCGATCAGCTTGGCGGTCTCGCCGGACACGTTGGCGTGCTGGCTGCCGGCGCTGCGGCCGAGGAACACCTCGCCCTCCTCTTCGGCGTACATCAGCGGGCCGAGCTTCTCGGACAGGCCCCACTTGGTGACCATGTTCCGCGCCAGCTGGGTGGCACGCATGATGTCGTTGGAGGCGCCGGTGGTGACGCCTTCGAAGCCGAGGGTCATCTCTTCCGCGATACGGCCGCCGAACAGCGAGCAGATCTGGCTTTCCAGGGCGCGCTTGGACAGGCTGTAGCGATCCTCCTCGGGGAGGAACATGGTCACGCCCAGGGCGCGGCCGCGGGGGATGATGGAAACCTTGTAGACCGGGTCGTGCTCCGGCACCAGGCGGCCGACGATGGCGTGGCCGGCCTCGTGGAAGGCGGTGTTCTTCTTCTCCTTCTCGGACATGACCATGGTCTTGCGCTCGGCGCCCATCATGATCTTGTCCTTGGCCAGCTCGAACTCACGCATGTCGACGATGCGCTTGTTGGCGCGGGCGGCGAACAGCGAGGCCTCGTTGACCAGGTTGGCCAGGTCGGCGCCGGAGAAGCCCGGGGTACCGCGGGCGATCACCGCCGCGTCGACGTTGTCGCCCAGCGGGACCTTGCGCATGTGCACCTTGAGGATCTGCTCGCGGCCGCGGATGTCCGGCAGGCCGACCACCACCTGGCGGTCGAAGCGGCCCGGGCGCAGCAGCGCCGGGTCGAGCACGTCCGGACGGTTGGTCGCGGCGATGACGATGATGCCGTCGTTCATCTCGAAGCCGTCCATCTCCACCAGCAACTGGTTGAGGGTCTGCTCGCGCTCGTCATGACCGCCGCCCAGGCCGGCCGCCCAGGCCGGCGCCACGATGGCGGCCGACGGCGTCGATCTCGTCGATGAAGATGATGCACGGGGCGTGTTTCTTGGCCTGGTCGAACATGTCGCGCACGCGGGAGGCGCCCACGCCGACGAACATCTCGACGAAGTCGGAACCGGAAATGGTGAAGAACGGCACCTTGGCCTCGCCGGCGATGGCCTTGGCCAGCAGGGTCTTGCCGGTACCGGGCGGGCCGACCATCAGCACGCCGCGCGGGATGCGGCCGCCCAGGCGCTGGAACTTGCCCGGGTCGCGGAGGAACTCGACCAGCTCGCTGACCTCTTCCTTGGCCTCGTCGCAGCCGGCGACGTCAGCGAAGGTGGTCTTGACCTGGTCCTCGGACAGCAGGCGCGCCTTGCTCTTGCCGAAGCTCATCGGGCCGCCGCGGCCACCGCCGCCGCCCTGCATCTGGCGCATGAAGAACATGAACACGGCAATGATCACCAGGATCGGGAAGCTGGCGACCAGCAGTTGCGTCCAGATGCTCTGCTGCTCGGGCTGCTTGCCCTCGATGACCACGTTGTTGTTGACCAGGTCGCCGATCAGGCCGTTGTCCTGGATCGCCGGACGGACGGTCTTGAAGGTATCCCCGTCCTGGCGCTTGCCAGTGATCACGTAGCCGTCGACGGTAACCCGCTCGACCTTGCCTTCCTTCACCTGTTGGATGAAGTCCGAGTAGTTGAGCGTCTGCGGCTCGCTCGGACTGGAGAAGTTGTTCATCACGGTGACCAGCACCGCCGCGATGATCAACCACAGGATCAGGTTCTTTGCCATGTCGTTCAATTGATTACCCTCTGAAGCCGGCTCCGCCCTGGAAACCGCTTCACACGACGGCCAGACTCCTGCCGGCCAAATTACTACACAACCCCTAGCGACGTAGGAGGCGTCTGTAACCCTTTATGAACCCCGGCGCGAGCCGGGACAAGCCCTACTTGCGTGCAGTGGACGGACAGACGGCCCATTCGTCGCAGTCTAGGCCCCGCGGAAGCCCCGCGCGAGCAGATATTGCTCGCGGGAGCGGTCGCGGGAGGACAGCGGCTTGCGCATCTGTACCTTCTCGAAATTCTCGCGGACCGTCTTCAGGTAGGTGTCGAAGCCCTCGCCCTGGAAGATCTTGATCAGGAAATCGCCGCCCGGTCGCAACACCCGGGCGCACAGGTCCAGCGCCAGCTCGCAGAGGAACATGGCACGGGGCATGTCCACGGCGGGCAGTCCACTCATATTGGGGGCCATATCGGAAATCACAAGGTCCACCGGATTTTCTCCGATGGCCTCGAGCAGCCGGGCGAAGACCTCGTCTTCGGTGAAGTCGCCCTGGATGAAGGTGACGTCCGGGATGCTGTCCATCGGCAGGATGTCCGAGGCGATCAGCGTGCCCTTGTCGCCGATCACCCGGCTGGTGACCTGCGACCAGCCGCCCGGCGCGGCGCCGAGGTCGACCACGGTCATGCCCGGGCGCAGGATGCGATCCTTCTCCTGGATTTCCAGCAGCTTGTAGCTGGCGCGCGAGCGGTAGCCGTCGCGTTGCGCCATCTTCACGTAAGGATCGTCGAAGTGTTCTTTCAGCCAGCGATGGCTAGTCTTGGAACGGGCCACTTGTTACCTCGTCTGAGCGGGCACCCGGTAAACCGAAACTCGGGTAGAATATCCGCCTTTTTTCCCAGGGGTCTGATTATGGCGCTCACTCAGGAGCAGAAGAAACAGTTCAAATCTATCGGCCACCACCTGAAGCCTGTATTGACCGTTGCCGAAAACGGTCTTACCGAAAGCGTCATGGCCGAGCTGGAGCGTGCGCTCAACGATCACGAACTGATCAAGGTGCAGTTCCGCATCACCGAGCGCGACGACCGCCGCGCGCTGATCGACGAGCTGTGCCGGAACGGCAGTTGCGAGCTGATCCAGACCATCGGCAAGATGGCCCTGGTCTACCGCCGCAACCCCAAGCCGAACCGCAACCTGTCGAACGTCAGCCGCTACAGCGGCCTGTGACAGCATAGGCCGGGCGCCCAGGCGCCCGGCCGAGGCTCCCCGCCGGCGCTCAGCGCGCCGCGTCCCGCCCCGGTACCGGCTGCAGCACCAGCAGCACGCCGCACAGGGCCAGCACCAGGTAGTTGAACAGCAGCCAGCGCTGGGCATCCGGCGCCAGTTGGTTCACCACCAGGTAGCTCGCCACCATCGCCAGCGCCGTCAGCAGCAATTGCCCGCGCATCTCGCGCCAGAGGCTCGACAGCCCCTGCGCAGTCACCAGCACCAATACCTGGAGCAGCGCGCAGAAGCCGGCGAAGCCGACCAGCAACGGCGTCAGGGCGTCGGCCACCGACTGCACCAGCAGGCCGACCTTCTGCAGCGCCGGCAGGACCACGAAACGCAACAGCCAGAGGCCGCCGACCCAGAAGGTCTGGGCCAGCAACCAACTGGCTGCGGCGGCTTTCAGCGGACGCGACTCAGGCGTGGCGGACTTCAACGATCTCGTACTCGACGTCGCCGCCCGGGGTCTTCACCAGCACGGCGTCGCCCTCGGTCTTGCCGATCAGCGCGCGGGCGATCGGCGAGTTGACCGAGATCTTGCGCGCCTTGATGTCGGCCTCGTCGTCGCCGACGATCTGGTAGGTCACGGTCTCGTCGGTCTCGACGTTGGCGATGTCCACGGTGGTGCCGAAGATCACCTTGCCGGTGTGCGGGATGGTGGTGACGTCGATGATCTGCGCGTTGGACAGCTTGGCCTCGATGTCGCGGATGCGCGCCTCGGACATGCCCTGCTGCTCGCGGGCGGCATGGTACTCGGCGTTTTCCTTGAGGTCGCCCAGCTCACGCGCTTCGGCGATGGCCTGGGTGATCTGCGGGCGCAGAACGGTCTTCAGGTGTTTCAGTTCTTCTTCCAGGGCGCGGGCGCCCTGGACGGTCATCGGGAATTTGCTCATGCGTTGATTCCTGCATGCAGGTCCTGCAGCCGGCGAACGGTCTTCTCGGGACCGAACTTGAGCGCCTCGCAGATCGCCTGCCCCGCCGCGATGGTGGTGGTGCAGTAGATCTTGTGCTGCAGGGCGTTACGACGGATCGAATAGGAATCGGCGATCGACTGGCGGCCTTCGGTGGTGTTGATGATCAGGGTGACTTCGTCGTTCTTGATCATGTCGACCACGTGGGGGCGCCCCTCGGTCACCTTGTTCACGCGACGCACCGGCAGGCCGGCCGCCTCGATCACCTTGGCGGTACCGGCGGTGGCGACCACCTCGAAGCCCAGCGCGACCAGGTCACGGGCGACCTGCACGGCCTGCGGCTTGTCGTCCTCGCGGACGCTGATGAAGGCGCAACCGGCGTTCGGCAGGATCTCGCTGGCGCCCAGCTGGGCCTTGGCGAAAGCCTCGCCGAAGCTGTCGCCCACGCCCATGACCTCGCCGGTGGATTTCATTTCCGGGCCGAGGATGGGGTCGACGCCAGGGAACTTGGCGAACGGGAACACCGCTTCCTTGACGCTATAGTACGGCGGGATCACCTCTTCGGTGAAGCCGACTTCGGCGAGGCTCTTGCCGGCCATGACGCGCGCCGCGATCTTGGCCAGGGATTCGCCGATGCACTTGGAGACGAAGGGCACGGTACGCGAGGCGCGCGGGTTCACCTCGATGACGTAGATGTCCTCGCCCTGCACGGCCATCTGCACGTTCATCAGGCCGACGACGCCCAGCTCCAGGGCCATCTTCTTGACCTGTTCGCGGATCTCGTCCTGGATGTGCCTGGGCAGCGAGTACGGCGGCAGCGAGCACGCGGAGTCGCCGGAGTGCACGCCGGCCTGCTCGATGTGCTGCATGATGGCGCCGATCACCACGGTCTCGCCGTCGCAGACCGCGTCGATGTCCACCTCGATGGCGCAGTTGAGGAAGCGGTCGAGCAGCACCGGGCTGTCGTTGGAGACCTTCACAGCCTCGCGCATGTAGCGCTTGAGCTCTTCTTCCTGGTAGACGATTTCCATCGCCCGGCCGCCCAGCACGTAGGACGGGCGCACCACCATCGGGTAGCCGATGTTCTTCGACAGGCTCAGGGCCTCGTCTTCGCTGCGCGCGGTGGCGTTGGCCGGCTGGCGCAGGTTCAGGCGCTGGACCATCTGCTGGAAGCGCTCGCGGTCCTCGGCGCGGTCGATGGCGTCGGGGCTGGTGCCGATGATCGGCACGCCGGCCTCTTCCAGGGCGCGGCAGAGTTTCAGCGGGGTCTGGCCGCCGTACTGGACGATCACGCCCTTGGGCTGCTCGACGCGGACGATCTCCAGCACGTCTTCGAGGGTCACCGGCTCGAAGTACAGGCGGTCGGAAGTGTCGTAGTCGGTGGAGACGGTCTCCGGGTTGCAGTTGACCATGATGGTCTCGTAGCCGTCTTCACGCATCGCCAGCGCCGCGTGCACGCAGCAGTAGTCGAACTCGATGCCCTGGCCGATGCGGTTCGGGCCACCGCCGAGGATCATGATCTTGTCGCGGCCGGACGCCGCCGAGGATCATGATCTTGTCGCGGCCGGACGGGTTGGCCTCGCACTCTTCCTCGTAGGTCGAGTACATGTAGGCGGTGTCGGTGGCGAACTCGGCGGCGCAGGTGTCCACGCGCTTGTACACCGGCACGACCTTCAGCTTGTGGCGGTGGCTGCGCAGGTTCTTCTCGGTGACGCCCAGCAGCTTGGCCAGGCGCGCGTCGGAGAAGCCCTTGCGCTTGAGCTTGCGCATCAGGTCGGCGTCGATGCCGGACAGGCCGAGGGTCTTGACCTTCTCTTCTTCCTTGATCAGGTCCTCGATCTGCACCAGGAACCATTCGTCGATCTTGGTCAGGGCGAAGACTTCTTCGATGCTCTTGCCGGCGCGGAAGGCATCGGCCACGTACCAGATGCGCTCGGCGCCCGGCACGGTCAGCTCGCGGCGCAGGATGCCCTCGGCTTCCGGGTCGGCCAGGTCGAGCTTCGGATCGAAGCCGGCGACGCCCACTTCCAGGCCGCGCAGGGCTTTCTGCACCGACTCCTGGAAGGTACGGCCGATGGCCATGACCTCGCCCACGGATTTCATCTGGGTGGTCAGGCGGGCGTCGGCCTTGGGGAATTTCTCGAAGGCGAAGCGCGGCACCTTGGTCACGACGTAGTCGATGGCCGGCTCGAAGGACGCCGGGGTGCGGCCGCCGGTGATGTCGTTCTGCAGTTCGTCGAGGGTGTAGCCGACGGCCAGCTTGGCGGCGATCTTGGCGATCGGGAAGCCGGTGGCCTTGGAGGCCAGGGCCGAGGAGCGCGACACCCGCGGGTTCATCTCGATCACGACCATGCGCCCGGTGTCCGGGCAGATGCCGAACTGCACGTTGGAACCGCCGGTTTCCACGCCGATCTCGCGCAGCACCGCCAGGGAGGCGTTGCGCATGATCTGGTATTCCTTGTCGGTCAGGGTCTGCGCCGGGGCCACGGTGATGGAGTCACCGGTGTGCACGCCCATGGGGTCGAAGTTCTCGATGGAGCAGACGATGATGCAGTTGTCCTTCTTGTCGCGGACAACCTCCATCTCGTATTCCTTCCAGCCGATCAGCGATTCGTCGATCAGCAGCTCGTTGGTCGGCGACAGGTCCAGGCCGCGGGCGCAGATCTCTTCGAACTCCTCACGGTTGTAGGCGATGCCGCCGCCGGTGCCGCCCATGGTGAAGGACGGACGGATGATGCAGGGGAAGCCGACCTGCTCCAGCACGCCGTAGGCTTCTTCCATGCTGTGGGCGATGCCCGAGCGCGGGCAGGCCAGGCCGATGGCCTTCATGGCCTTGTCGAAGCGCGAGCGGTCCTCGGCCTTGTCGATGGTGTCGGCGTTGGCGCCGATCATCTCGACGCCGAACTTCTCCAGCACGCCGTGGCGCTCCAGGTCCAGCGCGCAGTTCAGCGCGGTCTGGCCGCCCATGGTCGGCAGCAGCGCGTCGGGGCGCTCCTTCTCGATGATCTTGGCCACGGTCTGCCACTTGATCGGCTCGATGTAGGTGGCGTCGGCCATGGCCGGGTCGGTCATGATGGTGGCCGGGTTGGAGTTCACCAGGATGACGCGGAAGCCTTCTTCCTTCAGGGCCTTGCAGGCCTGGGCGCCGGAGTAGTCGAATTCGCAGGCCTGGCCGATGACGATGGGGCCGGCACCGAGGATCAGGATGCTCTTGATGTCTGTACGCTTGGGCATGGGACTCTCGTTGCAATATTCAGGAAAGGGTTGCGCTGGCCAGCTTCACGCCGAAGCCGACGAACAGGGCGCCGACGCCGCTCGAGGCGCCGGCCGCCAGTCGTTGCCGGCGGCGGAACCAGGCCGCCAGGCGCACACCGGAAAAGATCAGGAAGCTGAGGTAGAGGGCGCTGATGACCTCGAGGATCGTGCCCAGCACCAGGAACGACACGCCGGGGTAGGCATAGCCCGGGTCGACGAACTGGATGAAGAAGGACACGAAGAAGAGGATCGCCTTGGGGTTCGACAGGCTCAGCAGCAGCGCCTTGCGGAACGGCTGGGCGACGTCCACTTCCTTCGCCGGGGCGGCCTGTTCCAGCGGCTGGCGCAGCTTCTGCAAGCCGCCGCGGAGCATGCCCAGGCCCAGGTAGAACAGGTAGGCGGCGCCGGCGTACTTCAGGCCGAGGAACAGCACCGGCTCGGCCTTGAGCAGCGAGGCGATGCCCAGGGCCGAGAGCAGCATCAGGATGGCATCGCCCAGGAACACCGCGCTGGCCGCCCGGTAGCCGGCGCCGACGCCACGCTGGGCGGCGGTGGCCAGCACGAACAGCGAGTTCGGGCCCGGCAGCAGGACGATGAACAGCGTACCCAGGACGTAGGTCCACAGGTCGGTGATTCCCAGGGTCGGCATCATCTTCGCTTACCTCTTCGCAGCTCTCAGCGACGCTCGGCCATGGCCGAGATGAAACGGTCGAACAGCGGCGCCACGTCGTGCGGGCCGGGGCTGGCTTCCGGGTGGCCCTGGAAGCTGAAGGCCACCTTGTCGGTGCGCTCGATGCCCTGCAGGGTGCCGTCGAACAGCGACTTGTGGGTGGCGCGCAGATTGCCCGGCAGGGTTTCCTCGTCCACCGCGAAGCCGTGGTTCTGGCTGGTGATCATCACCACGCCGGTATCCAGGTCCTGCACCGGGTGGTTGGCGCCGTGGTGGCCGTGGCCCATCTTCATGGTCCTGGCGCCCGACGCCAGGGCCAGCAGTTGGTGACCGAGGCAGATGCCGAAGACCGGGATCTCGGTGTCGAGGAACTCGCGGATGGCCTGGATGGCGTAGTCGCACGGCTCGGGGTCGCCGGGGCCGTTGGAGAGGAAGATGCCGTCCGGGTTCAGCGCCAGCACTTCGCTGGCCGGGGTCTGCGCCGGCACCACGGTCAGGCGGCAGCCGCGGGCCACCAGCATGCGCAGGATGTTCAGCTTGACGCCGAAGTCGTAGGCGACCACGTGGTAGGGCAGCTCGGCGGCGGGGATTTCCGGGTGGCTGTCGGTTTCCAGGTTCCACACGCTGGAGCGCCACTCGTAGCGCTCGGTGGCGGAAACCACCTTGGC
>Ga0180221_1000807_pt1 | contig 24191 bp, 21 predicted proteins | sample eDN5th37CKraftMG_FD_151339 | JGI IMG/M metagenome (GOLD analysis project Ga0180221, IMG submission 151339) | Enriched Miracle-Growth compost microbial communities from Emeryville, California, USA - eDNA 5th pass 37_C Kraft MG (version 2) (version 2) ...
ACGAGATCTGGCCGGGACCGGGTGGCGAGGCGCCAATGGCCTACGCCTGGTAGGAGCGATGTCGTTCTAGGCCTTCTTTCCCCGCGGGCGAGTGAAGCGCAGCGCGTTGACGACCAGCGAGAAGGCCGGCGAGGGCTGCCGCCGGCTGGGGTAGTACAGGTAGTACCCCGGGAAGGGGGCGCACCAGTCTTCCAGCACCCGGACCAGGCGGCCGTCTTCAATGTGGGGGGCGAATTCTTCTTCCGGTAGCCAGGCCACTCCCAACCCTGCCAAAGCGGCATCCACGATGTTGGGCGAGGTATTGAAAGTGAGCTGGCCATCGACGCGGACATTCAGCGTGTGCCCGCGTCGCTCGAATTCCCAGACATAGATCCCTCCACCGGACTGCATGCGCATATTGATGCACTTGTGGCTCATCAAGTCCCGCGGGTTGGCAGGTTCGGGATGTTCGGCGAAGTAGGCTGGAGAGGCCGCGACGGCCATGCGGATCGGCGGTCCGATGGGCATCGCGATCATGTCCTTGTCGATGGTGTCCCCCAGGCGCACGCCGGCATCGAAACGATCCGCCACTATGTCGCGGAAACCGTAGTTCACATCGAACTCCATCTTGATGTCGGGGTACTCGAGCAGCAGGGGCGTCAGCTTGGGCAGCAGCGTGGTTCGCAGGACATGATCGCCACAGGTGATGCGTACCGTACCCGCAGGCTTGTCGCGCATCTCCGTCAACTCCTCCAGCTCGGCATCGATTTCATCGAAGCGGTGGCCGATGGCCTGCAGGAGCCGCTCGCCGGCTGCCGTGGGGGAAACGCTGCGGGTGGTGCGAGTGAGCAGCCGGATCTGCAGCCGTGCCTCCAGGCCGCTGATCGCCTGGCTGAGCGCCGATTGGGTGACGCCCAGCAGGGCCGCGGCGCGGGTGAAGCTACCTTCGCGTGCGACCGTGACGAAGTAGAGGAGGTCGTTGAGGTTGCGTTTGATCATGGTCCGGCTTTCAGTGAATTGATAAGTATATCTAATATTTTATTGGCGAATTAATCAGTCGATCAATCGGCCCGTTTGGCGATGCTGTACAAGGCTTTTCTAGGTCTTGGCGTCGGGGAGTTGTCCTAGGCCGCTCGCGCATCCAGGCTAGCCACATTCCAGCCCGATAGCCGATGGCGCATTCGTTCTTAATCTGCCTTACCAGTCCGAGCAGCCTGTTCTCGTGTTCTTAACGCGCCGATATGTCGGTTTAATACAATTTCCTCTACTACAGCGGTGCCTGCATGCCACGGGAAAACTTCAATGATCTGGTTGCCTTCATTACGGTGGCACGAGAAGGCAGCTTCACCAAGGCAGCGGCGCAGCTTGGGGTTTCCCAGTCGGCGCTCAGCCACACCATCCGTGCCCTGGAAACGCGCCTCGGCCTGCGCCTGCTCAGTCGCACCACTCGCAGCGTCTCGCCTACCGAGGCCGGCGAGCGGCTGCTGCAGACACTGGCGCCGCGCTTCGAGGAGATCGAGGCCGAACTCGCGGCACTCAGCGATTTCCGTGACAAGCCGGTCGGAACCTTGCGCATCACGGCCGCCGAACATGCTGCCACTACCGTGCTCTGGCCGAAGCTGGCGAAGGTGCTGCCGGATTATCCGGACATCAAGGTCGAGGTGAGCATCGATTACGGCCTGACCGACATCGCCGCCGAGCGCTTCGATGCTGGGGTGCGTCTGGGCGACCAAGTGGCCAAGGACATGATCGCCGTGCGTATCGCTCCGGACCTGCGCATGGCGGTGGTCGCCAGCCCCGCCTATCTCTCCCGCAACGGCCGTCCGGACGACGTGCAGGCGCTGGCCGGCCACGACTGCGTGAATCTGCGCCTGCCGACCTACGGCGGTCTGATGGCCTGGGAGTTCGTCAGGGAGGGGCACGAGGTGAAGGCGCGGGTGGAGGGGCAACTGGTATTCAACAGCAGCCCGCACATCCTGCGCGCGGCGCTGGACGGCTTCGGCCTCGCCTATCTGCCACAGGACATGGTCATCGGGCACGTCGCTGAAGGCCGCCTGGAACAGGTACTGGAGGACTGGTGCCCGACCTTCCCCGGCTACCACCTCTACTACCCGAGCCGGCGGCAGAAGTCCCGCGCCTTCGCAGTGCTGGTGGAGGCCCTGCGCCATCGGGACTAGAGGCCGGGCGCAGGGCGTGGCATATCCGCGGGGCGTCAGCGGAGCGGGCGGCCCTCGATGGGATAGGCGGGGTCGCTGTAGCCGGGGGTTGAGGCATGGCCGGGCGGCACCAGGTTGTCCACCAGTGCTTCGTCCTCCGAGGTGAGCTTCACGTCGAGCGCCGGCAGGTAGCCGTCCCAGTGCGCCTCGGTGCGCGGGCCGGCGATGATGGAACTGACCAGCGGATTGTTCAGTACCCAGGCCAGGGCGAACGCGGCTGGCGTGGTGCCCCGGGCAGCGGCGTGCTCGGCGATGCGCTGGGCGATCCGCAGAGATTCGGGACGCCACTCGGTCTGCTGGATGCGCCGGTCGCCACGGCCGACGCGGGAGTCCGCCGGCGGTTCGGCGTCGGGCCGGTACTTGCCGGTGAGCACGCCGCGAGCCAGCGGGCTGTAGGGCACCACGCCGATGCCGAAGTGGCCGGCGGCGGGCAACTGTTCCACCTCGGCGATGCGGTCCACCAGGTTGTACAGCGGCTCACTGCAGACGGGACGGTCGATACCCAGCCGGTCTGCCAGGCGCACCACCTCGGCGATGCGCCAGCCCCGGAAGTTGGAAAGGCCGTAGTAGCGCACCTTGCCCTCGCGGATCAGCTCACCCACCGCGCGTAGTCCTTCCTCCAACGGCGCATCGGTCACGCTGCGGTGGAAATAGACGATATCTAGGTAGTCGGTGCCCAGGCGCCGCAGGCTGTTCTCCACCGACTGGTAGATCCACTTGCGCGACTGGCCCTGGGCATTGGGGCCATCGCCGAAGGCGTAGCCGAACTTGCTGGCGATCACCCAGTCGTCGCGGTTGGCAGCGACGGCGCGACCAACCACCTCCTCAGAGCGACCCTTGTGGTAGACATCTGCGGTGTCGATGAAGTTGACGCCCTGCTCGAAGGCCTTGTCGATGATGCGCCGCGACATGGTCTCGTCGGTCTCGCCGCCGAACATCATCGTGCCCAGGCACAGGGGAGAGACTTTCAGGGCACTGCGTCCCAGGTAACGGTATTCCATGGGGAGGTCCTCAGACGGTGGCGTCGCGTTCGGCGAATACCCGGCGGGCGACGGCCAGCGCGGTGGAGGCCGTGGGCCAGCCGGAATAGAAGGCCAGGTGGGTGATGGCCTCGATCAGTTCTTCGCGGGTCAGGCCATTGTCCAGCGCCTTGCCGAGGTGGAAATGCAGTTCGTTGGCCTGGTAGCACGCCACCAGGCTGGCCACGGTGACTAGGCTGCGGTCGCGTGGCGACAGGCCGGGGCGCTGCCAGACATCGCCGAACAACACCTGGTCGGTGTAGTCGGCCAGCGCCGGGGCGATGTCACCGAAGGCCTTGTGGGCGGTGGAAGGGCGTTCGTTCATGGTGTTCTCCGCTTGGCGAGTGAACGGCTTGGCCCATGCTAGACCTCGGCAGTCCAGCGATTAAGGAGCGCAATGCACTTGGACCTATGAGGTGCGCTCATGAATTCAGGGTGTAGATACATGAGATACGCTCATAGGCGAATGCGGCTTTTTCCGTCTAATCGACACGTAGGTCTCTGGGTAAAGTTCATCGCAGACGACTTGCCGGGCGTTCCCGCCCGTTGCCGATACAGGAGAGAATCCGATGGACAAACGCACGCTGGGCCGAGACGGCTTGCTGGTATCGACGCTGGGCCTGGGCTGCATGGGCCTGAGCTATGGCTACGGCCCAGCGGTGGATCGTTACGACGGTATCCGCCTGATCCGCACCGCCTTCGACAGCGGCGTGACCTTCTTCGATACCGCCGAGGCCTACGGCCCCTTCGCCAACGAGCAGTTGCTGGGCGAAGCCCTGGCGCCGGTACGTGACGAGGTGGTAATCGCCACCAAATTCGGCTTCAAGGAGGGCCACACCACCCTAGGCCTCGATAGTCGTCCGGAGAACATCCGCGCGGTGGCCGAGGCTTCGCTCAAGCGTCTGAAGACCGATCGAATCGACTTGTTCTACCAGCACCGCGTCGACACGAATGTGCCGATGGAGGATGTGGCCGGCACCGTCGGTGAGCTGATCCGCGAGGGCAAGGTGAAACACTTTGGCCTTTCCGAGGCCGGCCCGCAATCCATCCGCCGGGCCCATGCGGTACAGCCGGTGGCGGCACTGCAGAGCGAGTACTCGCTGTGGTGGCGAGAGCCGGAGCGGGAAATCCTTCCGCTGCTGGAAGAACTGGGCATCGGCTTCGTGCCCTTCAGCCCGTTGGGCAAGGGCTTCCTCACGGGGGCTATCGACGATCACACCCAATTCTCGACGAACGACTTCCGCAATGTCGTGCCGCGTTTCTCCGAGGAGAACCGCAAGGCCAACGCTGGACTGGTGGAGGTGCTCGGCCGCATCGCCGAGGGCAAGGGCGCAACTCGCGCGCAAATCGCCATCGCCTGGTTGCTGGCGCAGAAGCCATGGATAGTGCCTATTCCCGGTACCACCAAGCTGCACCGTCTGGAGGAGAATCTCGGCGCGGCAACCCTGGCGTTGGACGCCACGGACCTCGTGGCCATCGACGCCGCACTGCGGCAGATCGAGGTCGTCGGTGAGCGCTATCCGGCTCATCTTCAGCAACGGGTCGATAGATGACAGGTCGTCCAGTTGCTAGCGCTTTCGGATGGAGCGGAAAGGAGAGGGCTTATTTCTGCCAATGGCAAAAGACGGCCCTGAATTCAATCCTCTTCGCAAGTGAGTGGCTTGGATCGCCATTCTTTCCAGGCGTTCTCCCAGCCGTGTGTGTGATCGGCTGCTAGTGCTTCCGTAAGTTGGCTGCAAGCATCGGGATGGAGCCAGGATAGGTAATCCTTTGCTAGTCGTGCCGGTACGATGTTGTCTCCTTCTCCCACCAGGTGTCGCTGCGGTATTGCTGCCAGTTGATCCCGATAGTCCGACGGATCCAGCGAGCCGCTGAGGGGCGAGAGCCCTTTCATTTCTGCCCAAAGCCGCGGGCTGAGGTTACCGGCCAGGGTCTGGACCTGAGCTACATCCTCCCGTTGGGCTGCCAGCAATAGTGCCAGCGCTGCACCTCCGGAATACCCCACCAGTTCGAACTCACTATTGCCATAACGCTGTTTCAACTGGTCCAAGGCCTGACTGAGGCTGGTAACGACTTCTTGAGAGAAGCGCCGATTGGCCCAGAGGTCAGGTTCGCAGGCCGGTGCCATCACGAACTGACAAGGCCGAGCCAGGTAGGCATTCGGCGTCGGATCGTCCACGGCCAGCCGCGCCACCAACAGATTGTGCGGACTCGGATCCAGGCTGGGTTGTGTAGACGTGGCCCAGGCATGGCCATCACCTTCCAGGTAGACGCGCAGGCGAGTGGTTTTCGCTGTGCCCTGCGGTGCCAGCATGGCGATCGGAAACGGCTGCCCCGGCAGGATTTGTAGTTGCCGGTCATTTGTATCCGCCAACTGCTGCAGCGCCTCGCGGGGCGACTGGCAGCCGACGAGGAGGACGCCGAGCAGCAGCGCCGGGAGAACACGAAGAAAACCGGCCCACAGAGGTGGGCCGGAAAGGTAGTGGCTCATCAGAAGTCGTAACGAACCTTGGCGGTGAAGGTGTCGGCATTGAAATCGGTCTTGCCGGTGTAGTCGTAGCTGACACCAACCGTGACCGCTCCTAGATGGTAGTCCGCGCCGACACCTGCCTGGTAGCTGTTGCGCACGGCCTTGGCGCCCTGGCTCACGAAGGGCGTGCCACCCAGCACGAAGGTCGAGGTGCTCTGGGCTTCGTCCGCGGCGAAGTCATGGTAGGCCATCAGCTTGGCCTGCGGCTGTAGGTTGCCGTTGCCGACCAGGAAGTTGCCGGCTACGCGCACGCCAGCACCGAGCTCTGTTACCTCGTAGCGTTGGCTATCCACCTTGAGCGCTGCCGACGAACCTTTCTCGTGGTAGCCATCGATATCGACGCGCGCATAGCGTGCGGCCAGGCGCGGCTCGACCAGGAACTGCTCGTTCAGGTGATAGGTGTAGCCACCGACCACATTGGCCCCAGGACCTGGCTGTCGTAGTCGCCCTTGGCCGTGGTGCTGGCGATGCGACGCTTGCTCTCGTTGTCGTTGAGGCCATAGCTCAGGTTGGCGTCGACGAAGTAGTTGCCCTGTTCGAAGCTGCTGTACAGCGTGAGGGCATTGCCATCGACATCGGTGGTGTTGCCGCTGTCGCTGTTCACGCCGGTGTGCAGGAAGCTGTAGGCCACGCCCAGGGTTAACTGGTCGGTGAGCTTGCCATCGGCGCCAATGGCGATGCCGCGGCTGTAGGCGTTGAAGCCAGCTACGCCGTCACGCAGATCCTGGTTGGCATCGCTGTACAACGCCTGGGCCCAGATACCGGTATTCTGCAGTACATCCCCCGAGGACGCGCCGCGTAGGCTGCTGGTGCGATTGCCGGTGACGTTGCTCACCAGTGTTTGCCCACTGGTGGCCGCTTGGGTTGCGCCACCATTTACTTCGGGGGCCAACTGCTCAGCCAGTTTCTTCAGCGCTGCCGGGTCCTGTGAGGCATTCACGTAGGCTTGGAACACCGGATCGTCGGGATTGTTTTGCGCCAGTCCGGTCACCACCTGGCTGAAGGCCGCGCCCGCACGTTGGGCGTTGGCCGAGCCACCGATCTGGCCAATCACCTCGCCCACTTCGTCCTGGCTCTTGGTGCTGACCTTGGCCAGAATCTGGTTGTTGCCGCTGCTGACGGTGTCGACGTTCAGCAGGGCCGAGCGGCTGGTCACGCTGACGCCGTCATCCAGCAGGGTGCCGGCCTGGACCAGGGTATAGGTCGTACCCTGGGCCTTGAAGTCGTTACCCTGGGCCGCCAGTTGGATCTGCGAGCCCTTGGCGAACTCCGCCGTACCGGAGACCGCGACCACGGACTTGTTCGGATCCGTGGCCGAACTCAGGTTGAGCCCCAGCGAGGAGTTGCCCGCCACATCCAGGTTGCCCTGGATCGTGGTGTGCGGCTGAGCGAATTCCAGGTGTGCCGGGATGTTGCCCGCATCGCTGCCGACATCCAGCCAACCGGCGTCCTTCAGGCGGATGTTCGCGCCATCGGTACTGGCGTCGGCGCCATTGAAGGTCACGTCGCCGTTCACTTCGATATTGGACAGGTCGATCAGGTTGCCGGTGATGCTGCCGGCATTCCACACCAGGTGCACGCCGCCACTGGCCTGGGAGGCATCGATGGCTTCGTCCTTGGAAACCAGGTTGCCGATGTTCTGGATGACCAGGGTATTGCTGGCATTCGCGCCGTCGATATCGAAGGCACCGACCTCGATGGCCGCATCGTCAGCCTGGATGGTGCCGGTGTTAAGCACCTGCACCGGCGCGCTGGCAAAGCTCACACCGTCGAGACGCAACGCGGTTGCATCGTCGCCGCTGGCCACGATGCTGCCATGGTTCTCGATCCCGCCGAGGTCCACCCGATCCGGCCCACCCATGTCGTCGTCATAGGTGGCGAGAACGCCCGTCGATTCAGTACCGCTGACCTGGATCAGGCCGTTGTTGATCAGCTTGCCGCCGATGCTGCCACCCTTGAGCTGGATGCCCGTGGCTTCCTGGCCATCGGCGAGGATCTTGCCGTTCGCAGCGTTGACCAAATCACCCTGCAGCTCGGATTGGCCGGCGAACTTGAGGCCGCGGATGCCATCACCGTCGAGCACGCCACCGGCCACCTGCAGGGTGCCTTCATTGACTAGGTTGCCGTGGATAACCGCAGGGTCGATCAGCAGGCCAGTGACGCCCGCTCCCTTCACTGTGATGCTGCCGTTGTTCTGCAGGTTGCCGAACACCTCGGTCGGCGCGCCGATGGACGAGGGATTGTCATCGTCTCCGGCGAAGGACAGGTCGACACCATTGAGGTCATCGCCGGTGGTCTGCACTTGGGCGTTGAGCACCAGGTCGTGGTTGAAGAGTCTATCGCGAACCGGCCGCTAAGACAGCAGATAAGGTCCTCGTTACCAGCAGGTTGAAGCCATGGTCTCTCCGAAAAGTCACCGACGCCTCACCTATCGCTTGGTAACTCATTGAATTTGGTTGAAAAATAGACACCCAGTTCATGCCAAAAGCCCTGCGAAATCGCTGCTAATCAAGTATTCTGCGAGTATTCGGAAAGCCTCCAACGAGGCTGGGGTACTAAGATGAAGGTCTTGTTTGACACGCGCAGAATTCAGAAGCTAGGCAGGGTGGCGCTCAGCGAGCAGCTACTCAGAAATGCGGGACTTGCTGAAGGGGACCATGTTGACGTCTATTTCGACGTGACCACAAAACGTATCATCATTGAGCCAGCAGCGGACAGCGGCGGGCAATCTGGGACGAGCGTTCAGGCCTCAGGAAGGAGTGCATGATGTCAGAGCCACAGCGTCGAGAGCCTAGATTCTCTGGGCATGAGTCTTTCGTGTGTCGCTATGGATGGCTACCCAAGCTTCATAGCGCTATTGCATTGAACCCGCTGCTGCTCAAGGACGAAGCTCAGGCGACTATCACCTTGGGCATCGGCCGTAACATGGTGAAGTCGGTTCAGTTCTGGGCTGAAGCTTTCGGCGTGGTCGAGTCTAGTGAGAAGGGGGGTCTACAGCCTGGTCCGCTGGGACGGCTGCTTCTTGCCAAAGACGGATGGGACCCCTACCTCGAGCAACCAGAATCGCTTTGGTTACTGCACTGGTGGATTTCAACGCACGCCGATATTGCTGTCTGGATGCTCGTATTTGGCAGTACAGAGCTTTCTCGATTTGATCGTAAGACGCTTGTTGCGAGCTTACGCGATCTTGCTGGCAGCATTGGGAAGAAGCAATTGGCGGATTCGACCTTAGAGCAGCACGCCAGTCTCTTCCTTCATTCTTACGCGCGCGAAGAATCCGCTTCAGATGACACTTCATGGTGTCCGCTGCAAGAACTTGATTTATTTGAAGAAGTCTCTGCTGATGATGGTAAAACTGTCTATTTGGTAGGCAGAAGTGTGCCCTTAGGACTTTCGTCGAGAGTTGCCCTTTTTTCCATTGTGGACTTTTTGGCACGGCGGAACTCCACATCATGTGGATTGGGTGATTTGGCTCATGGTGCTTTCAGCCCAGGTGTTGTTTTCCGTCTCGATGAATTTCAACTCAGAGCTCTGTTGGAAACGGTTGAGCATGAGTTTGATGGGGCTGTTCGCTTTGTGGACACTGCTGATACCCAACGCATCACTATGAATCCTGCACTGCTGCCTGATTGGCTCGAATGCTTATTGCCGGCAGAGGAAAAATCGAATGTCTGACCTTTTGATTGATCACATCGAGCTAGACTCAAAATTCCTGCGATCTATTGCGTTGAATAGAGACCTGCGCTCTGCAGAGTCCCTTGACAGTTATCTTATTACTCCCGCAGTGCTGACAGTGTTGCGTCAGATTGGCGGAGCTTTGGCCTCTGGAAGTGCACAACGAGCATGGAAAATTTTGGGTCCTTACGGCAGTGGTAAGTCCGCCTTGGGACTATTGCTTGCTCGTTTGCTAGAGGGCAATAGACACTCTTTAGCGATCTATCAGCAACTCCAGGAGGCTTCCAGCGAAGTCGCTGAACTTTTCCCTCTGGGCCAAAATCGCTTCGCTTTGGCCATCACGGGGTCCCGCTCGTCACTTGGTGAGTCGTTGGCTCAGTCAGTGCTTGATGCATTGGAATATCTGCCTAGAAGTCATGGTGCCAGGGAGTTAAAGCGTCAGCTGGATCTGAAGGCGCAAACTTATCGAGATAATCCTCTTAATGCCGCAGTCGGTAACTTGCTTTGTGACTTTGTTAATTTGACTAAGGCAGGTGGCCATTGCGGTGTTCTACTGCTGATCGATGAACTCGGTAAATTCATCGAGCATGCTGCGCTGAATCCTGAGTCGGGAGATCTGATGTCGCTGCAGCAGATCGCTGAGACAGCTTCCCATCCAACTGATGATGGACTTTTGGTCTTTGCTATGCTGCACCAGCATTTTGACGCTTACGCAAAGGGAGTTGGCAGGACGCTGTCTGATGAGTGGCATAAAGTCTCGGCCCGTTTTGATGATGTGCCGTTTGATGAGCCGGTTGAGCGTTATGCGCATTTCGCGGCACATGCTCTTGGTGTCAAGTCGATAATCACTGGCTCACAAATTTTTCAGTGTCAGGCTAGAGAGTTTTATCGACTGAGCACGAAATACAATTTCTTCCGTAAAACTGCTGAAAGTGAACTATTTGCCCAGGCAGAGTGCCTTTATCCGTTGCATCCAACAGCGTTAGCTTCGTTGGCTGTTATTTCCAAGCGTTTTGGACAAAGTGAGCGTTCGTTTCACGCATTTATGCGTGGACATGAGGTTGGGGCATTACGTGATTATGCCAACCGGACAAAGGCCAGCCCTCAGGACTGGTACTGCCTGCCAGAGCTATATGACTATCTTTCAGTAGGGGTTGGTCTGCGTTTACGTGATTTGGAGGCTGAGCGACGCTGGGATTTCGCGCGCTCTGTGATAGATCGTGGTACAGCTGAGCTAAGTGAACTACAAGTTGAATTGCTTAAAGCAATTTCTGTGATCGAATTGATCGGTCCGTCGCTGCATGTTATTGCGTCGCCTGAGGTGCTGAGCTTCGCGCTGCTGAAGAGAGATAGTGATCTTCAAATGGTCATCTCTGCATTGGCTGATCTTGAGCGTAAGGCTATTTTGCTGAATAGACAGGCGACTGGAGACTATATATTCGCCCTAAGCCAAGCAGTAAATATTGAGGCGCTTTACCGAGAAACTCAGAAGTATACTGATGATGAACTGATGTTTAAGGGCATTGCTCAGTCGTTGTCAGAGAAAAGCGTCATTGCCAGTCGGCACTATCAACAGACTGGGACTCTACGCTCTGTAAGAGTTATCGCAGGAACTCCGGAAGAGATCAAAAAATCAATTGGAAACTACCGTCAGCATGACGGCTGTATAGGGTTGATGTTTGTAGATGCGTCGATGCCTGAGCAGATTACTGCGGCGCGAGCTGTTGCTGCTGGAGTAAAGAATGAGGTGGCTCTTACCGCCATCGTGCAGGTTGGGGCTAATGAGCGAAGTGTCCTCATTGAGTACTCCCGCTGGGTCTTGGTTAACGATCAGGTCAAGAGTCGCTTCTTAGACCCTTGGACTGAGCGTCATGTGGAGACGCAGTTGGCGCGCGCGCGGGAGCAGGTGGCGCGGCTTGTACTGGCTTTACTCAATCACCAAGTACAGGGTTCTTCGAGCTGTACCTATTGGCATCGAGGGAAAGTAGTGCAAGGAAGCGAATCAATGAACCTGAGCCAGGCCGCCTCCTGGCTCTTCGATCGTGTTTTCAGATCTACTCCTGTCATCCACAACGAGCTGATTAACAAGGAAAAACCTTCGTCAGCTATCACATTAGCTCGCCAACGCCTGTTCGAGTTGCTAGAGAAAAAGGGTGGGGAAGAGCTTCTCGGTATCACGGACTACCCCCCAGAGCGCCTGCTGTACGTCTCTTTACTGCAGGCCACGAAACTGCATCGAAAAAGGGGAGAGCACTGGGAGCTCGTTGCGCCGGATAAGGAGTCTCCTGCAGGAATTCAGAAGGTTTGGCAAGAGCTCGATGCTTTGTTGATGACTGATCAGCAAGTTACTTTTGCGCAGGTCACTGACAAGTTAGCTCAACCGCCGCTTGGTGTACGCAATGGGCCTGCATCTATCTGGTGTGTTACCTATCTACTGCTGAACAAAGAGACGTGCGCTATTTTCGAGCGTGGAAGCTTGGTTCTCGAGCTAACGCCCGAGCATTTGCAGCGCATGTTCCGCAGTCCCCAGACCTTTGCATTCCGGCGTTTTGACATCGCCGCAGAGCGCAAGACGCTGATTCAGGATTATGCTGCGGCCCTTGGTGGTGTAGGAGTTCAGGTCGGCCTAGATGCTTCATACCTGGATGCCGCGCGCGAGCTAATCCGTTGGTATTCGCGCCTACCTCAGTATTCGCAAGAGACCATGCGGCTCGCCAGCCATACGAAGGCACTGCGGGATGTCATTAAGCGTGCTACCGATCCGGTCGCACTATTAGCATTGGATATTCCGCGAGTCCTGACAGGGGTGAAAGGGCGAAAGGGTGTTGGTTTTGTTGCGATGCTTACCGAATCGCTGACCGAGTTGGGAACGGCCTTCAGGCGCCTGCAAGATGAGGTCAGTGTATCGATGGCCCAGGCATTTTCTCTTACTGGCACCTTAAAGGTTCTGAGAGCTCAGCTGCAGGAAGAGTGTGCAGACGCTGCTGGGGCTTTGGTTGAGGCTGACTTGAAGGCCTTCATCATGCGCTGTGCAGACATCACGCTGACTGATGATAAGTGGCTGGACTCCATTGCGAGTGTAGTGGTTCAGCGACCGTTGGATATCTGGACCGATGCACAAGCTCCTCTCTTCGCTGACAAGGTTTATGACCTCTGTGGTCGCTATAAGCGATGGCTTCGCGTTGCGATGTCCAGAGGTGAATTCGAGCGTCAAGCCCAGCGCTTTGTTAGTGTGACGCTCACCCTTCCAAGCGGAGAGGAGGCTGCGATGCTATTGGCCTCAGACCAAGAGACCAAACAAGTTGCAGACGGATTGCTGAAGAATTTGACCAAGCAGGTTGGTGGTGATCTGAAGATGGCGGCTTCCGCTTTGGCCCAGGCTCTGCTGCAATTGCAGCAAAACTCAGATGTCGTATATGGAAAAGGGTTGACCAATGAGCAACGAACCGCGGGTTAGACATATCCTGAGCCTCTCCGGCGGCAAGGACAGCGCTGCGTTGGCAATCTACATGCGTGATCGTGTGCCTGAAATGGAATACATCTTCAGCGACACGGGTAAAGAGTTGCCAGAGACCTACGACTATCTGCAACGTCTGGAGAATTATCTAGGTAAGCAGCTGCATCGTTTGAATGCAGATCTAGGCTTTGACCATTGGTACACCATGTATGGTGGAATGATCCCTTCTAATCACCGCCGCTGGTGTACCAAGATGCTGAAGCTTAAACCCTTCGAGGACCATTGCGGAAATGATCCGGTCATCAACTATGTGGGACTCCGAGCGGACGAAAACCGCTCGGGTTATATTAGTCATAAGACCAATATAAAGGCGGTCTATCCTTTCCAAGAGGATGGCCTAATTCTAAGGGATATCGAAGAGATTCTTCGTACATCAGGTGTGGGAATGCCACCTTACACCAAGTGGGGACGTACACGATCCGGCTGCTTTTTCTGTTTCTACCAACAAAAGATCGAATGGGTTCGACTCAAAGAAACTCATCCAGACCTGTATGAAAAGGCCAAGGAGTATGAGGTTCCTTTTGAAAAGACTGGAAATTTCTTTACCTGGAGTCAGGGAGAGAGCCTTGCTGAGCTTGAAAAGCCAGAGCGTATGGCGCAGATAAAGCGCGACCACGCTTTGCGAGTGGAGCGCATGGCTCAGCGAAAGGATAATTCAACTCTTATTGCTGTGTTTTCTGAGCACGAGACTACTGAAGTCCCAGAAGATGATGACGATCAAGGGTGTTTGGTTTGTCAGCTGTAAATAAATAATGAATGGCTATATAGGGAGTTGATGTGGCTATCATATTTAAGGCGCGGGTACTGCTTGAGCTTGGCGCAGAGCTGATTAGTTCTGACTCAGTAGCTCTCTATGAGCTAATAAAGAATGGAGTAGATGCTGGGTCAAAAAAGATCTCAATAGATATTTTTGTGGTTTTGCAACCCTCCTCCTATCGAGCCCTTTTGGCGAAATGGGGGGAGGAAGGTCAGGACTGGTCGGATGCTGAGTTTAAGCAAGATCTAGAGGAGCGTATAGATAAAACTGCACAATATGGAGTGTCTGAGGAGTTTGTTCGTTTAGTAACATCCTCTTCAGGGAGAGAGGAGTCCTTGAAGGCCCTTTCTGATGCCTTTTTTCAGTTTAACTATATAAAGGTTACTGACTGGGGGCATGGCATGACTGATGATGAGCTGAAGTCTTGCTATTTAACAGTCGGTACTCCTACTCGACTTACCCAAAAAAAAGAAATTTTAGACAAAGGGGGTAAGGAGAGTGTCCCTCTTGGTGAAAAGGGAATTGGTCGTCTGGCGGCTATGCGGATTGGGCATTATGTGCTGGTTAAAACTGCTAGTTCAAAAAAGCCAGGAATTGAGTTTGAGTTAGAGTTGGACTGGCGGCCAATATTTAAAGACCCAAATCTTGATGCGAGCGCACTGAGTTTTGAGCCAACTTTAGGTAGAATAAAAGATAGTTCGTTGGCGGGGACCCAGATTGTAATTCGCGATCTTCAATCTGATTGGACTGAGGATAAGTTGGCGGATATTGCTGAGTCTGACTTGGCAAAGCTGGCGGATCCGTTTGACTCTAATTATGCAAGTCAATTTTTAAAAATTAACTATCAAGGTGAATCTAAGTCGCTTATAACAGGGTTCAAGAGGGCGAACTTAAATCATGCTGACGCTGTTTGCGAAATTAGCTTTCGCGCGGGCAGCGTAGAGCCCGATGCTTCTATAGGAGCAGAGTGTGCTGCTCGTTTGAAGGTAGATACTAGCTATAAGCTTCATAATAAAGTAGAAAATGTGCTTTATAGCGGTGCTCATCTGGCTGATAAAGTAAGCCATGAGCCAAGTCGTAGTCGGCGACCTAAAGCATCTGACCGTTTGCCTAGGTCCGATGAGGTTGTAGCTGCATTGGCAACGCTCGGCGATTTCGAGGCCAAATTTTGGTGGTTTAATCGCGGGCGCCTACAGCGAGATGAACAGCTGTTGTGGAAAGAAACGCTTCAGAAATTTGTTAGAGGCTGGAGTGGAGGATTGCTTGTATATCGAGATGGGTTCCGAGTTTATCCATATGGCGGACCAGCTGATGATTGGCTAGACCTTGATAGAAAAGCTTTGGCTAGTTCGGCCTATAAGTTGAACAGGGCCCAGATTGTGGGTTATTTACGTATTAATTCCTCTAATAATAGTCGTCTGCAAGATCAGACTAATCGCGAAGGATTTAGGGACTGTCCTGAAAAAGAGGCAATTAGGCGGCTGTTGCGGCAGGCAATAATAGCTGATTGCAAAACTTTTTTGGAAAGAGTCGATAAAGAGAATAAAAAGGCGGATGAAGAAACGCTTCGCGATATCGATGAGCGGATTGTAGATGCTAGTGCTCTAGCTCTTAGCAATTTAAGAGATCTAAGTTTAAGGGTTCCTGATGAGTCAAATGCTATACAAGGTATATTAGTCGAACTGGCAGAGGTTCAAGATGCTTGGGGACGGGCAAAAGAGGCACTTGCCGCTAAGGATTATGAAGTCGAGCAATATGCTCACCTTGCTGGCGTAGGATTGATGGTTGAGTTATTGGCGCATGAGCTTGCACGTTCGACTGACTCTGCACTTGAGATTTTAGGAGATAAAAGATCTCCGAAAGACCCTCGTAAGCTAGAGGCCCTAGAGTCAATTTTAAAGACGCTAAATAAGCGCGTAAGAATAATTGATGAGCTTAGCATTCCTGGGCGGCATCGAAAAACTATACAAGATGTACGCTCTTTGGTCGAAATGATGAAAGAGTTCTATGAGCAAAAAATCGAGCGGCATGGAATAGAGATTGAAATCATCGGCGGACTTAAGAAAAAACTTTCTAAAAGGGTGGAGAAAGGGCAGATTTTGCAAATAATTGATAATCTGCTTAATAACTCCTGCTACTGGTTGGCAAGGCGGTTGTATAGAAAGGACCCTCCAAAAATCACAGTAGTAATAGATTCGGAGTCGGGGGTTTTGACCCTTCAGGACAATGGTCCTGGTATTCCGGTGGGGATCGGAAGCAAGGTGTTTGATGCTCTCTACTCTACGAAGCCCGGAGGTGGTCGAGGTATGGGGCTTTTTATAGCAAAAAAACTTGCCAAAGAAAATAATGTGTCTCTTGAACTACTTGCCCCGGTGGATGGTGCTCACAGAGGGTTTTCGCTGAATTTTAAAGAGGCTGTTTGATATGGAGCTCTCTAATGCAATTAAGGGGGTTTCCGGCTCTCTAGTTGTAGTTGATGATGCGCTAGGAAAGCCCAATTTTGAATTTATTTCCGACGAGGCACTTACATCTCAATTTAATAGAATTGACGAAGATCAATCTGTTTTTGATGAGTTGGTCCAGCTTTTAGAAGTGGATGGAAGCAGTATGAGTGCTGAGGCACTCATGGCTATGGTTGAGCAAAAATTCGAGCTTCTCTGGGATTTTTATATTTCAGGCGATCACCAAGAAGCCTTGAATGCTTTGTTTTTTGATTTCAAAAGCTCATATTTTGAGAAGCGTCGACGTGTTGATGCTCTAATTGAAACACTAAATAAGCTTTTTGGGGTGGCCCCATTAGTATTTTCCGACCTTGACTCTGCCAGAGATGCCCTTCGCGTATGCGCAATCGCTTTTGTTGACTATTATATTGACGAAACTATTGTCAGTGCTGACGAGGCTACTCAGCGACATGTTCAGGTTAAGGATTATTTGTGCTCTGGGTTTGAATATAATGGTGCGCGTTGGCCTAAGCTTGTTTTTCTCATGTCTTCCAAACTGCCAGGGATTGAAGGGTTGGCAGATTTTAGAGCAAGAACTGGTATAAAAAGCGCTTTCTTTTATGCCTTGGACAAGAGAGATCTTGAGCATGACTTCGTCTCTCGGAAGTTAGGTAGATGTATTGAGGAGTATTTTTCTGCTGTACAGCTGAATAACTACTTGGAAACTGTTCATCACGTAGTCGATAAGGCAGCAGCTCAGATAGGCTCTGAGATTGAGCGACTAGAGCTTCATGACTTGACTGCATTGAAGTCACTGCGACTGGACGCTGAAAGTGAGTCTGTGCAGTCGTATTTGACTTGGCTGGTTTCCGAAGCATTAGCGGCGAAGATTCGGTCGGCCATTGAATTGCAGGCTTCACTAATTCCCAAAGACTCAAAGTATGTTCCTATTGATGGGAAGCTACTTCCTCGAAGTGTTTTGTTTGAGCTTTATTCTGATATTGCTGTTGCTTCGTTCTCGCAGAGCAATGATGCTCCCATCGTGCTTGGTGATGTTTTGGAGTTGCTAGAGAGCCATGTGTCCAACGAGCTTTTGTTAGTTATCGCTCCGGCTTGTGACTTGGCGCGGTGTTCACTAAATTATGAGGTTCTTTGTGTTAAGGGTATATTGCATGATACTAGTAATAGCCTTTCCGAGCTATTAGGCAAGGCTTATGCTTTTGGTAAAGGTAAGGTGGTTCTAAAGCGCATAGTTCAGAATGAACCTGTTTATAGTAGAATTTCTTTAGATCCAAAAAAAATTTGCACTGTTAGATATGCAGATTTACAGGATTCGAAGAAGTATTCACGTTTGGCGAGGTTGTCCGAAATGTTTGCTCAAGAGATTAAGGAGCTTGCGCTATCCCAGGTCTCTCGAGTTGGCACTCCTATTGATCCATCATTCTCTGTGGCTTTGCATGCATTTGTCAGGTTAAAATTGAACTTGTCTAGGGATAATGTTGTCGAGTTTCAAGCGGATCTCGCTGATGAGGATTTCGTCTCGGCAGTACTGGCTATGGGCAGAGAAGCATCTGAAGATCCAGAAAGTTCCGAATCGTCTAGTCTTGAGAAAACGGTATTGTTCTCCGCTCAATTTCAAGAGTGGATGCTGGATCGCCTTATCCCATATCGAGAGGGGGTAAGTGAGGGGATCGGTAAGCTGGATAATCTTATAAATATTTTTGGTGATAAAGGAAATCTTCGTGTTTCGCTTGGTGGGTCTGGCCTTGCAAACTTGGCTAATGGTTCGGTTAAAGTCCGTTATGTGGATGCGGCAAGTTCAGATTTAGAGTTTAAATCGGGACTGGAGGTTCAGGTTTACCCTTATTTCTCAGTTTGAGTATCTGAGCGTGTGGGAAGGATTTCAGTTTCTAGTGGCCTATGTCGACTGCTGGTAACGACTCAATTGGGCGTGGTGGGCTATATGATTTCACCTGTTGATAGGAGTGCCTCGAGCATTTCTCCTAGCTGAAACCATGCTTGAGACTTTTCTTTAGGGATGGTCTGAAAAAGCCCCTACTCGAAAAATGCGCCTCAGTAGCCACGCGGCTTACAGGCCTGCAAACTCGAAAAAGGCAGGCTTTTTCAGAGTTTCCTTGGCGTAATCATGATGTAAATAATGTCGACGGACTTCTGAGCCGCCTAGCAGATGGTTTTGGCAGCGGTCGATGATCTCTAGGGTTATACCGAGCCCCTGCATCATCGTTGCGCCAGTACGGCGCAAATCATGCGGTGTCCATTCACCCTTAGTGCCATGCTCAGCACCAATGAGTCGTCATGGTGGCGGCCAGTAAGCGGCTTGCTGCAGTTCTTGAATCGGCACTGCCGGTCGCCGATCAGCTTGCTGACTGTCTTGGTATCGACATGGCTTTTCTCGTCCTTACTGGGGAAGCAGAACGGGGTATGGCCGGTTTCTTCTTTCCGGCGCTTGAACTGATTCAACGCGAATGAGGACAGAAATATGTGGTGATCCTGGCGCTTGCCCTTATCTCCCTTGGTGGCCTCGGCAGGGATGAACCAAGTGCCTTTCTCCAGATCCACATGCCGCCCAGCTCGCCGATACGGCAAAGGGTGCTCAGGCAAATCCAGACGGCGCATTGCACACGTGGATTGACGGGACGGATGCCTGAGTATTTCTGGCCAGCGGGGAGGGCGTCGTAGTCGCGTTCTAGGCGGGTGAAGATGTCGCGCAGCTCGCGGATTTCGTCAGGGGAGAGTAGTCGGTCCCGCTGTTCCTCATAATCGTGATCGAGCAGTTTGTTGACATCTATCAGGTCGGCCGGGTTGCCGTCGACCATCAGGGTGCGCCACGGCTTGCGTTTCTCTGCCCAGCGCAGCATCTGACCGATGTCCTTGCTGTGGATCACTACGGTGCGGTTCAGGCCACGGGCTTTGACTGAGCGCAGAACGTTGAGCAGGTCTTTCTCGGTCAGGGTGCGCAGAGGCTTCTTGCCAATGAGTGGCAGCACATCCTTGGCGAAACTGCGGCGCAGTTCGGCATTGCCGTCCTGGCGTGATACGCCATCGCACATCCACTCCTCGAAGAGGCCGGCGACTGTCTTGTTCTCCGCTGCCTGGCGCTCGGCTTCAGCAATGGTGGCGGCGATGGCGGCTTGGGCTTCGATCTTGGCAGCCTTGCGGGCGGCAGTGGGATCGATCCCTTTTGCGACTGTGGCTTTCACTTCGTCGCGTTCGGCGCGAATCTGCGCCAGCGACTTCTTGGGTCAACTGCCCAGGCGATGATCGCGTTTCGCTCCATCCAGTTTGAACTCATAGCGAAACAGGACCGTGACGCCGCGTACCCCAGCACGAACCTTGGCGACCAGTCCGCCGTCTTCGCGCAGTGTCTTGCCATCGTCGGCCGAGGTGAGCGCTTCCAGTTGCTTCGCTGTCAGTTTTGCCACCGTCTACCCCTTGCCCGATTCGGTCGCCTTGGAATTTTGCCCCACTTTTGCCCCACCGAATCGCTTGGCTGTCTGTGGATGCTCATGGATCGTGATGGACGCTATTTAGCCTGTATGCCCCGTATTTACTAGGGTGTAGGCGATCCGCCAGTGTCCACTAGCGTCCATGTAAATCCATGAAATAAGCGCTTGGGGTGCAAGGGGTAGAGTGTTTGAGGTGTTCTGTTTTGGTTTCTGGTTGACGCAAATTGCGCACAAAACCATTGAGCTAACGCGCTGATATCCACGTCTGGAACCGCGTCCGTCCAGATCACCCGGCTTGACCGCCCTGGCAGGCAGTGCTCTTCGATAAGCTCGGACGTAACCCAGAAGCGAATTCAGGCAGTGTCGCTGCAGAAGTCGGCGACGTGGTCATGCAAACCGCTGAGACCAAGGCCTTGGCCGATGCTGCGAAGGAGGTGAACTTCCAGGCTGGGGAATAGGGCCGCCGTGGCTGCCCACCTAGTTGTCCCATCACGCTGTCAGTCCTGTACCCGCTGACAGCGTGACCCACGTCGCTAGTATGAAATGGCAATCACAGCCCAACAAAACCAGCCAACCCCCACCAGCCCCCACCCAGCAGAAGTCGGTCCCCAACAGCCCAAACCCATCATGTCCCAGTCTTGACCCTCGTCCAGATCCGCGTACGCACCCGCTCAAGCCTCAAGGGCAGTGTTTCCAGCGGATACAACGTATCCATGACCTCCTTCGTGGGATACAGCGCCGGGTTTTCGCGCAGTTGGGTGTCTATCAGTTTGGTGGCGTCCTTGTGCCGTTGGGGTAGCCGACGTAGTTGGAGTTCTTCGCGGTAATTTCCGGGCGCAGGATGTAGTCGATGAAGGCGTAGCCTTGCTGTGGGTGTGGCGCGTCCTTGAGCGGCACCAGGTTTTCCATCCACACCGGGGCGCCTTCGCGGGGGATGCTGTAGGTGATCTTCATGCCGTTGTGGGCCCGTTCGGCAGTCTGTCTGGCGCTGTATACCGAGCCGCCCCAGCCGACCACGGCGCAGATGTCGCCGTTGGCCAGGTCGGAGGGGAAATTCGATGAGTCGAAGTAGCGGATGTAGGGGCGGATGCTGCGCAGCAGGGCTTCGGCGCGTTCGTAGTCGGCCGGGTTCTTGCTGTTGGGCGGCAGGCCCAGGTAGTGCAGGGCGATGGGGATGATTTCCACCGGCACGTCGAGCATGGCGACGCCGCAATCGCTGAGCTTGCTGATGTTTTCCTTCTTGAAGATCAGGTCCCACGAGTCCACCGGCGCGTCCGCTCCTAGCCGTTGCGCGACCTTGTCGGCGTTGTAGCCGATGCCGGTGGTGCCCCACATGTAGGGCACCGCGTAGCGGTTGCCACCCTGCTCACCCTCATCGGCTGGAGCGCCTTGCGGGTGTTCGGCGCCTTCTTCCTCGCGGTGCTGACGGCGGTGCCGGTGGGCATTCTCATGGGCGTCAACCGGGTGGCGCGGGGCATTTTCGACCCGCTGGTGGAGTTCTACCGGCCGCTGCCGCCGCTGGCCTATCTGCCCCTGGTGGTGATCTGGATGGGCATCGGCGAAGGCTCGAAGATCCTGCTCATCTACCTGGCCATGTTCGCCCCGCTGGCGCTCAGCGCCCGCGCCGGCGTGCGCTCGGTGGCCATCGAACAGATCCACGCCGCTTACTCCATGGGCGGGAGTTGCCGCCGAGATGGTCGCGGCCACCGCCGGCCTGGGCTTCATGGTGCTGACCGCATCGAAGTTCATGGCCACCGAGGTGGTGGTAGGCATCCTGGTGATCGGCGCCCTGGCCCTGTTGTTCGACCTCGGCATGCGCTGGCTGGAGCGCCGCCTGGTGCCCTGGAAGGGCAAGGCCTGAAGCCATGCCGGGCGGCCAGGCCCGGCGAAGCGGAGAGATTTCCCATGATCGGCACCCCCGGGTGCCCAGTACGCGCGGCGTCGGTGCGGGCACTCGCTCGTCCCGGCGCCGGGCCGGAACCATGAACAGGAGCAAGCCCGATGAACGATCTTTCCCCGCAGTCCGCCAGCGAGCAATGGCTGGAATCGGACCGCCGCCATGTATGGCATCACCTGACACGGCACCGGGGCTTCGAGCGGCGGCGCCGCCGATGATGCACCGGGGCGAGGGCCTGTACGTCTGGGATGTGCAGGGCCGGCGCTACCTGGACGCCACTTCCGGCGGCGTCTGGTGCGTCAACGTGGGCTATGGCCGGGCCAGCATCGCCGACGCCGTGCGCGACCAACTGGTCGAGCTGAACTACTTCGCCGGCACCCTGGGCAGCCCGGTGGCGGCGCGCTTCGCCGAGGCGCTGATCGAGAAGATGCCGGGCATGAGCCGGGTGTATTTCTCCAACTCAGGCTCGGAAGCCAACGAGAAGGCCTACAAGATGGTGCGGCAGATCGCCCACCGCAAGTACGCCGGCCGCAAGCACAAGATCCTCTACCGCGAGCGCGACTACCACGGCACCACCATCACCTGCCTGAGCTCCACCGGCCAGCAGGAACGGCGCATGCAGTACGGCCCCTTCACCCCGGGCTTCGTCGAGTTCCCGCATTGCTGCGAGTACCGCAGCCAATTCGGCCCGGTCGACGACTACGGCGCCCGCGCGGCCCGCGCCATGGAGGAGATCATCCTGCGCGAGGGGCCGGACACCATCGGCGCGGTGGTGCTGGAGCCGATCACCGCCGGTGGTGGCGTCATCACTCCGCCCGCGGGCTACCTGAAGGCCGTGGAAGCGATCTGCCGCAAGTACGACATCCTCATTCACATCGATGAGGTGGTTTGCGGCCTGGGCCGCACCGGCAAGTGGTTCGCCTACCAGCACTACGGCATCCAGCCGGACATCGTCACCATGGCCAAGGGCGTGGCGTCCGGGTATGCCGCCATCTCCTGCACGGTGACCACAGAAGAGGTGTTCGAACAGTTCAAGGGCGAGCCGGACGACCGCGAGGTCTACTTCCGTGACATCAGCACCTTCGGCGGCTGTACCGCCGGCCCCGCCGCAGCGCTGGAGAACCTGCGGATCATCGAGCGGGAAGGCCTGCTGCGCCTGCAGCGAAAACACCCGCTGATCGGCGAGGTTCGTGGCAAGGGACTCTTCCTCGGCATCGAGCTGGTCAGCGACCGCGAGACCCGCGAACCGGTGGCCGAGGGCGTGGCCATGCGGGTTGCCGCGCTGTGCATGGCCAAGGGCCTGATCATCAGCCGTACCAACCGCTCCTTCGCCGACTTCAACAACACCCTGTGCCTGAGCCCGGCCCTGACCATCGGGCGCGAACAGACCGACCAGATCCTTTCGATCCTCGAGCAGGCGCTGGCGGAGGTGGGGGAAGCTTCTGAGGAGTCGAACCGAACAGCGGGCATCAGCGAGGAACTGGCGCCTGCGTGGTTCCGGCCAGGCGAGGCCGACGATGACCGGCATCGGGCGAACGCGGGCGAGGAGTCTTCTTCTTCTCGGGAAACAGGCGGTACGTTCCGAGGAAGGCGTGACGGGGATGGGTTGTCTGAGGCGGTTGGCTACGAACATACAAGTGACCTCGTGGCAAGCCATGGAAAAACGCCTACTCTGTTCCTTCCCGTGTGCGGGCAGGGAAAGGAATAGGTGGTATCCACTCACCCACGGTCCTGGGCACGGGCGTGGAACCCTGCGACGAGGAGCAGCCGCCATGAAAGCGCTGACGCTGGAGAAGGCCTTCACCCTGCTGGAGCCCGGCCCGGTGGTGCTGGTCACCACCTGCGACGCTGGCCAGCCCAACATCATGACGCTGTCCTGGACCATGGTGGTCGACTTCACCCCGCGCTTCGCTTTCAACACCGGGCCCTGGAACCATTCCTACGCCGCGCTGGAAAAGACCCGCGAGTGCGTCATCGCCATTCCCACCGTGGACCTGCTCGACACCGTGGTCGGCATAGGCACCTGCTCCGGCGCCGACACCGACAAGTTCGCCCGCTTCGGGTTGACCGCCGTGCCGGCCCGGCATATCGGCGCGCCGCTGATCGGCGAGTGCCTGGCGAACATCGAGTGCCGGGTGGTCGACGTGGTCGAGCGGCACAACATAGTGGTGCTCGACGGCATAGCCGCCTATGTCGATTCCAAACGCGAGGAGCGCCGTACCCTGCACGCGGTCGGCGACGGCACCTTCGTGGTGGATGGCGAGAAGTTCGACCGGCGCAAGGCGATGCGCTCGAAGCTGCCGCCCGGCGTCTAGTCGAGCCCCCTTGGCGCAGCCCGGCCCCCGCCGGTCGCGAACGGTTCGCTTCTCTTGTAAGATCAACGGTTTGGATTGGCAGGGCGCTGCCCAGGTTGCCAATCGCAAGTCAGTTGAGATTCACTGCCTGGCGGATCGCAGAGGGAGCTGAATCCTGATTCCGCCCGCCCCCCGGTCGTTATGCCGTCGAAGCGCCTCGCCACTGCGGCGCGGGCCGGCGGTGCGTGCATCCCGAGCATAGTCCGAGCCCGCCATGCCGAACCTGGCTGCGGGCGCGGCGTGCGTTTCCCTGGCGGCGAACCCGGACAGATACAGCGGTATTGAAAAAGGCCAAGTCATGAGCGACATCCGTAATCCCAAGCACCAGGCCCTGGTCGC